>Ga0208771_1001151_pt1 | contig 14521 bp, 10 predicted proteins | sample AntAceMetag02UKX_FD_184775 | JGI IMG/M metagenome (GOLD analysis project Ga0208771, IMG submission 184775) | Saline lake microbial communities from Ace Lake, Antarctica - Antarctic Ace Lake Metagenome 02UKX (SPAdes) (version 2) | ecosystem: Environmental > Aquatic > Non-marine Saline and...
TGAAGGCGCAAAGTTCCCAACGCTCAACCAGCCCATCCAGGTTTTCATGGATGTAAGCCCCGATTTCGGAAAGGTTTGTTTCCCCTGTCGTGGCCCCTGGGATGAGCGGTGTGCGGATCCAAAGCACGGTCTGCGGATATTCTCTCCGGATCAGGTCAGCGACAGCGAGAAGGTTGCTGAAGATTCGTTGGTTGCCCTGACCTGTGGCGGTTTGGTGTTGGTCTTCATCTATTATTTTCAAATCATACAGGACAAGGTCTGTGAACGGGAGGATGTTTTCGAGTGATGCCAAGCTGCACGCGCCGCAGGTGTCAAGGGCGGTATGAATCCCCTCCGCCTGCAGTTGTTCAAACAGCCTGGCGGTGAATTCAGATTGTAATGTTGGTTCGCCACCCGATGCCGTCACACCGCCGGTGCTGGCTTTGTAATAAGCCTTGTCTTTGATCAATTCATGGAGCAATTCGTCCAAGGTGATGGATCGCCCCAGCAGTTCCATGGCGGTTGTGGGGCACGCTGACGCGCATGCGCCGCAACCCTCACAAACGGTGCGGTCTATCTCAATGCTGCCATCCGGCAGGCGGGTCAGGGCAGCGTTAGGGCAGACTGAAAGGCAAGTCCCGCAACCGATGCAGCGCGTTTCCACCCACTGCACCTGAGGGTGCGGGGAAATCGATTCTGGATTGTGGCACCACTGGCAGTGGAGGGGGCAGCCCTTGAAAAAGACGGTTGTTCGGATGCCGGGGCCGTCCTCTGTTGAGAGCCGTTGGAGGTGGAGGATCAGTGCGGTGTTAGGGTCAGATATGGGCATATATTTCTCCGAAGGAATTAATTATCGTCTCCCTATTTCTTACCGCGCCGAAATACACACCTGGGGATGTGTCATCCCAAACAGGAAGTCGGCTTGTATCTCTCCGGAATCGATTTTGGTACATCGCTGGTTTACCTGCCCACCCACGTTTACATCTGGTGGGATTCACGTGTGATGATCTCGTCCTGCAACTCTTTGCCGATACTCGTGAAATAGGCGTTATAACCTGTCACCCGCACCAGCAGGTGCTTATATGCCTCAGGGTGTTTCTGTGCATCCCGCAGCATATCCGCGTCGAGGATGTTGATCTGCAGTGAGGTGCCACCGTTCTCAGCATAGCCGCGGAGGAATGCTTTGAATTTAGCTTTGTGAGAAGGATCACGCAGCAGCGCCGGGCTGAATGTCATGGTATGGCTGGCGCCGTTGGGCAGGAGGTTGAGATAACCCTTCCAATCTCCATCCTTAGATTTCCCGCCAAGTGCTTTGCCAACAGAGTTGGCATTCGCGGTTGGACCGTTCATATCAGCGCCGTTGACCGGGCAGATTGCATTGGACAGGAATTGACCCTTCATCCGCCCGTCAGGACTCGCTGGGAGGATATCCGCATCGGCAATCCAATAGTTCCAGCTTAACATCCCGGGGCGAAACTGCCGGTCGGTGATTCTGGTCTTATGCTGCCATGTCAGGTCGGTCCAGGTTTCCATCACCTTAAGCGCTATCCGATCAGCTTCATCATCATCCTGCCCATATTTTGGCGCTTTGTTCTTCGCGACAGCTTGCAGGACAGCATGCCCTTCCCAGTTATCACGTAGCGCCTGGACTAGCTCAGCCATGGTGCAGACTTTTTTATCAAATATCAGATACTTGACCGCCAGGAGGGAATCAACCGTTGTGGCGTATGTCACAGCTTCAATGGTCACAAAGCGGAGCTGCGGTCCACCCTGGGTCACATCCTTGCCTGACTCAGCGCATCCGCGGACAAGCGTTGAGAGATATGGCGTCGGGGAATATGTGGCACGGAGAGTCTCTGTGCGCTCATAGAAATCAACCATGTGTTGAATGATATAGGCGGTTTGCTGCTCATAGGCACGCCAGAATGCCTCGAAGGTATTGAATTGGGTCGGGTCGCCCGTGTCAGGTCCCATCCTCATCAGCGGATCAGTTTTCCCGGTCATTGGATCAATGTATGGGAGCATGTCGCATCCACCTGTCAGCGCCAGTTCAACAGCTTTATACAGGTTCAGGTTGTTGTCCACTGTTCCTGAGCGGTCGTTGCCGCACATTGTGTTTTCAAGGCAACCGACAGGCGCATAGTCATGGACATTGTTTTCATTGATCAGGCTCTGAACGCCAGCGCGCTCTGCCTGTAACAGCATACCTGCCATGGAGCGTTCGTCGAAGTTCAACAGGAAGGGCGACCCCTGACTGTTTGCGACCATCTCAACGATTTTATCCATTAGCTTGTCAGGTGTCTGGCGGTGGAGGCGGACATTGGGCTTGGGTTCCAGGATCGGGGACAGTTCGTCAATGACCTCCAGCATGGCATAGGTCAGGTCATTGGTCATGTCCTGACCGTTAGGACCTAAACCACCCAGCGTGAGCAGCTGCCCATAACCAGCGGTGATGCCCTGGTTGCCTCCGGTGCGGATCATGAAGTCGTAGGCTGTATTGGCATGGATCCAGAAACATTTCAGGATCTCCTTGCCAAATTCACGATCCATGCCTTTTTCGATGGACTGCTGCCACAACGGGTAAAGGTATTGATCGATCCGCCCAAACGATGTACCGGGTCCGGGGTAGTTCTCATCGGACATGACCAGCATATGTGTCAGCCAGAGTGCCTGAACACCATCCCAAAAAGTTCTGGAGGGTTCCCAGGGAACGCGGGTTAGATTTTCCGCCATCTGGGTCAATTCGCTTTTTCTGGTTTGATCATTCTCCGATGATGCAAGGTCTTTGCATAATTGACTGTATTTCTCTGCGAGATCTCGGGGAAGCGTGGCAACCGTCAGCATCGCACGCAGTTGGGCGCCTTTGGGACCTTTTTTCTCTACCTTGGAGAGTGTATTATAGAACTTCTGAATTTCTGTATGGATCCCGGAAAAACCTTCTTGGATCACCCGCGGGTAGTCCGGGATCAGATGCCCGCTTGTGCAGCCGGCGTTGCCGTAACCATGGTTGTGGAGATTGATCAATGTCTGGCGGAGTCCATCTTCACCTTCAACCTCATGTAAATAAGCCTTAGCCTGTCCTTTGTCCAGGCAGGTCGAAGTTATGACATTGAAGCGTCCACCTGCGATCAGGTCACCCGGCAGGACCTCCTGAGGGAGGTGGTTTACCATCACCTCTTTGAGGAACCAGGCTTTTCGTTCTGCAATGGACCATTCCCAGAAATCCGGGTGGAGGTCAATAGGCCGGGCGGATTGCGTAAAGGCGCCGCGGAAGGTAGGGAAGAAAGCATAGGTTTCCGGTACGATATAGAAGCTGAATTCTTCATACTGGAAATCCCAGGGTGTGCCGGTCGTCCATGATGTGGCTTCGTTGTTCCACTTGCGGTGGATCCCCGAAAAATAATAATCTCTCAGCCACTGTATGCGAAGGGAGAGATTCTCAGGTGTCTTGATCTTATATTGAGGTTTCACTGCCGAGGTGAGGATATTATCCATTGAGGTTTTCTCCGAAAATCAGGTGAGATTGTGCTGCAATTATAGTACGATTCGAATTTAATTTATTTTGAAATCTTTTAAAAAATCATGCTTTTTATTCAATAGCCGTGGATTGTATAGATGAGAGGGTTGATGTCTGTCAGGTGGAATTTAATAAAGAAAAGCTGCCGTAAGGCAGTTTGAGATATTCTCTTATGGAATTATAGATCCATTCAGCTGAAGATAATCTTGGCTGCGAACTCTTCCAGAGAATTCGCCCGGATTCTGCCTATTTGTTCAAAGGCATTCTGGTCGAGACTGAATATCTCTTCCCCGTAGCCATTTTCTATGGCGTTAAGCGGGTTTGTGAGCAGCGCCTGGCGGAAGTGATAATTAACGACCGCAGCGGTCATGATTCGACTGACTTCGTGATGTGGATAAATAAAATTTACCATTTTATCTTGAGGCTTCTAGTTGCCTGGGCAACGGTGATTACGTTTTTGGATGGCGTTTTCGGATCAATGATCTTTCCCTATTATATATAGGGAAAGATTTTAATACAATACTTAACTGGTTGTTCTTAAGATGCCAGCATTTTATATAAGCATTTCAGACGCATTGTGATTTCCAAAGAATAGTAAAAAACTATTGCTTGCAAATATAATCTGCGTTAAAATGAGTGTAGATATTTCCCCTGTATTCGAAAAAGGATTGATCATGCGCTTTCGATTGACCTACCTTTCAGAACCTTTTAAAGGTTTAACAACGGATTTTGATCAAGAGGTTATTACAATTGGACGCTCCGTTGAAAATGATGCCGTGATTGATGAGGTTCATGTCTCCGGATTCCACGCGAAAATCGAGAATCCAGGGGGACAGGTGGTGATCGAGGACCTGGGAAGCACTAATGGGACTTTTATCAACGGAAAAAAGATTAAATCCCCTGCGATATTAAAGGGCGGGGAGACTATTCAATTTGGCACTCAGGTTCAGATTAAATTTACGCCCTTAATAGAAGATGTTGAAGATAGGACTGTGATCGGTACACCGGAAGAGATGCCAGACTACATTCCACAGGAATCTCCTGTGATCAAAAAGTCTAAAACGAAGAAGAAATTTCCAATCTGGATCATTATTGTAGTGTTGGCTGTTGTTCTGGTCTGTATTGGCGTGGTTGTGATTAGCGGCGGCAGCCTGTTAGCCTTGAATTTATTTATGAATCCGGAGTCGCAAACGCAAGCCGCAGTTGAGGCTGCGGCCCTGGAAACGGAACAAGCAAATATTCTGGCAACGCAAGCAGTAATGACCGAAGCACCTTTTGCTACAGGTACTGCACAGGCGGCTGACCAGCAGGCGCAGGAGACAGCTGCTGCCCAATCGGCGGCGACAAATTCCATGATTGAGTATTACTGGGGTCTGGCTCTGGATGGGATGGGAACGGTTCCTCTTTACGGTCCTGTATCGGGTTCGCTTGCACATGTTGATGACGGCAGTGTGGAATCTTCAAATGCCGGCGTCAATTATTTAAATGCGGTCATCACCGTTGATTTCTACCCCCCGTATATTCCGGATCAAAGTCAGTGGGATGTGGGGATATTCTTCCGAGACCTGGGTTCGAATGATGAAATGCGTTTGGAGGTGGAATCAGATGGGACATTCTGTGTCGTTAACCGGAATGGTGAGGAGAAAGATTATTTCGTTAATGAAAACATCAGCAACCTCAACCTGGATTTAAATTCTCCTAACACCTTTGTACTCATGCTTTGGGATAATAAGGGAATTTTCTTCTTGAATGGGCAATTTATTAAGGAATTTGATATATCCGCCCGAATGGAAGCGGGTGATGTTGCGATTGCGACGAACATTGTCACCGAAAATTTCCTTCCTGGTGCTGAGACCTATTTTGAAAACTTCACTATTTACGCCCTGCCGGTGCAGTAATCTATAAAGCTCAAAGGTTTATCAAAGCGCAGCCTTTTGGCTGCGCTTTATCATAAAATGGTCTTGTCTTCCATATACGTAAAAACACTCATTTAAGAAAGTGAACCCCTGATGACGCATATCCTATATCAAGTTGACGCTTTTACAGAAGAACCTTTCAAAGGCAATCCCGCTGGTGTATGCCTACTGGAAGAGCCGCAGCCTGATGCCTGGATGCAGAACCTGGCAACGGAGATGAACCTTTCCGAAACAGCCTATCTGCTGCCGGAAGGTAACGAATGGCGGTTACGCTGGTTTACGCCGAAAGTGGAGGTGGATCTCTGTGGACACGCCACGCTGGCAAGCGCAAAAGTCCTCTTCGAAATCCAGCCATCCCTGAGGAGCAGCCCGATCCTGTTCCAGACACGCAGCGGCGAACTGCGGGCGCGTTGGGCGGATGGTGCGGTGGAACTGGATTTTCCCACTATGCATTATCAACCGCTTGAAATCACACCATATATTATAGATGTGTTGGGCTTTACGCCAACTGGAGCCGTGTTTTCAGGGAATTATTTCCTGTTTGAAGCGGCGGACGAGGCATTTATCAGAGAATTCACACCTGATATTCCCAAGATTGAATCGCTGCTGATGCCGGAGGTGATCATCACTGCTCAAAGCATGGATCCGCAGTTTGATTTCATCTCACGTTTCTTTGCGCCGCAGTTGGGCGTGGATGAAGACCCGGTGACAGGGTCGGCGCACTGCCTTTTGACGCCCTATTGGACGGCAAAACTTGGGAAGTCAGAACTGGCAGCTTACCAGGCATCACAGCGTGGGGGCAGGCTCCACCTGCGGTTAACCGGCGACCGAGTGAGAATCATGGGTGAGGCAAAGATCATTTTCAAGGCTGATGTCCTTGTGTAATTTTTGGGGAAGCGCTTTATTGTTGAATTCATCCAGGTTGTTTTAAGTTGCTGCTTATGGGCAGTTCAGGGGATAGAAACACCGAATCCTGATTTTATATACGCGCATCAACGGCATCTCGTTGCCGTTGATGCATGGTGTCCCTTTACTCGACAGGAGGAGAGGAACAGATTACTGAGTTATTTGTTTACGTGCCCTTTCAATTCTTATCATATTCAATATTGGAGAGCTGACCCCTAGAAAATCTAAGGGATTCATTTCCGATATCTCTGATCTATTGCAATACTTTTCGTATTTTGTAGGGTTTCGGTATAATTACTCTCACTTGGATCAACGTAGAGGAATCGTGAAACGTTTACTGCTTATTCTTGTTTGTCTTGGTTTCCTGTTTTTTTCTTCAGGACAGGTTTTTGCAGAGGCAGCTGTTCAGGAAGATGAGGATTATTTTGGATTGCCATTGTGTCTGCCTGGGATGTCCTCAGATGGAGCGTGCCTGCCGTATGGTCCTGTTCAAACCATAGACGAGTTGCTGGCGGAAGGGTTCCCTTATCCGATAAGGTCATTGGCTGCCGCAGCACCTTCAACGGAATTAGGAATTATGCCGATCAGCGTTGCCAAGATCAATTTACCTGAAGAGGAGCCAGCGCCCACTTATCAATCCTATGAGGACGCTGTTGCCGGGATTAATCCGGTGGGAGAGATTGAACCTGCTTCAATGCGTTTTGTCACTTTTCTGACCCGAAGAAATCATGAGGGTGACGCCTATGTTCAGCTGACAAACGGCAATTGGATGCGCGCTTCACCTGCTGCTTACACGGATTTTCAAGGTTTGGAATTCTTTGAGGCGCCACGCAACGATTTTGGCTGGATTGTTGACCAGACTCCCAGTTATACAGAACCGTCCTTTGCAGCAGGGGAAAGCGGTAATTATTATTATCAGCAAGATATTGTCCAGGTTTATCAATCTATTGAGGCAAATGGGGTAATCTGGTATCTAATCTCACCTGGGGAGTGGGTCAACAGCATGAAAACCAGGGTCGTCAAAGTCAACACAGCACCGCCTGAAGGATCAAACGTTGACCGGTGGATTGAAATCAATTTATTTCAGCAGACTTTAAGCGTTTATGAAAATAACAACTTAATCTTCGCTGCCCTGGTGGCGACCGGAGCGGAGCCATACTATACCCAGCCCGGGACGTTTCAGATCTATGAGAAAAAGGATCTGGAAACGATGCGGGGATCTTTCGAAGTTGACCGCTCAGATTATTATTACCTGGAAGATGTTCCCTGGACGATGTATTTTGATCAAGCGCGAGCTTTGCACGCGACCTACTGGCATACGTTGTTTGGTTACCCACAGTCTCACGGATGTGTTAACCTTTCCCCCGGGGACGCGAACTGGCTCTATCAATGGGCGGAATTGGGGGAAGTGGTCTGGGTGCATGACCCCAGCGGGGCGACGCCGACAGATCAGGAATACTACGGTCCCGGTGCGCCGTAGGTATTGAATTTGTTAACCAGATAGAGACGCTGTAATGTAGTGCACCGTCTCTATTATATTTAATAATTGATTTTTATATGGTCTATTCTGGGACCGGCATATCCCGGCTGGCGACAATGTCAATCCCGGTGTCCAGCGCATTTTCAAGGACAACCTGGTTGATCTTTACCGGCGCGGATACTTCAACCTTCCGTAAGGCTTTTGCCAGCTGAGGGATCAGAGGTTTGGGAAAGGCTTTACGTGTATAGACCGGCACCAACGGATGGACACCGTTCTTGACTCTGACCGTGGAAGCTACCATCCGGCGGGGGTCAATGAGTTCGGAAGCCGCATATTTTTCACCCCGTTTACAGCCGCCTTCAACCGATAGGATCTGGTCATCTTGATGTTTGACGCGTAAGATGCAGCCCTTTGGGCAAACCACACAGATGATTTCATCTTCTTCAACCATTTTCAATCCTTTTTAGTGTATTCATCAATTTAACCTTACCTCTCCCGGACGTTGACTGTCAATGTTTCTGCCTTCCGAACAGTTTCGTAAACACTGGGTTTGATTGCTAGAGTCAGGATCTGACCAGGGCGAGCATAAGGATTATTCGCTTTTGCGATCACCTCATGGTTTTGATCTTCAACCGTGACCTGAACTGGCGTTTCAATGGGGGCAACAGCGCGCATTTGCAGGCGTACGGTATCTTCAGTCAGATGCGACGGGTCCAGCTTGTGTGGGACGACATAGCGAATGTTCTCACCTGCTGTCAATGATATCTTTGCATTTGCTTCCACTTTTTCTGCCTGGGCGAATTGAGCAGCACCCTTCCCGGCGACGTAACCGGCTTCGGTGACCCAATCCACCAGGTCATACACATGCACCACATTCCCTGCAGCGAAGATACCTGGAATGTTGGTCATGAAACGGTCATCCACATAAGGTCCGTTGGTGACCGGGTCCAGCAGGACGCCGGCTTTCTTTGAGAGTTCATTTTCCGGGATCAACCCGACTGATAAGAGCAGCGTATCACAGGGGATGATTTCCTTTGAGCCGGGGATGGGATTCCACTTATCGTCCACGCTGACCGCTTCGATGGCTTCAACGCGGTCATTCCCAATGATACGGTTAACCGTACGTTGTTTTTGGAGTGTAATGCCGTAATCCATAAGGCACTGCACATAATTACGGGTCAGACCGGTCAGGTAGGGCATGATTTCTAAAACGCGCTTGACTTTAGCACCTTCAATGGTCAGGCGGCGCGCCATGATCATACCAATATCGCCGGAACCAAGGATCACAAATTTCTCACCGGGCATGTACCCTTCCACATTCACGAAACGCTGGGCTGTCCCGGCAGTGTAAACGCCTGCTGGGCGTGAGCCTGGCAGCATAATCTGTGCTCGGGTGCGTTCCCTGCAACCCATCGCCAGGACGATCGAACGCGCATCAAACTCAATGTATCCCTGGCTTTTGTTGATAGCATAAATCTTGCGGTCAGAGGTGATGTCCAGCACCATGGTATCCATCATGGTGCGGACGCCATGTTCTCTGGCTTTTTCGATGAAGTGCTGTGCGTAGGTGGGACCGGGCATATCCTCGTCAAACAGCTCCAAGCCAAAACCGTTGTGAATGCACTGGAGCAGGATGCCGCCTAATTCAACGTCCCGTTCAATGATCAATACATCTTCGGCGCCATTTTCCTTGGCTGCGATCGCGGCTGCCAATCCGCCAGGACCACTGCCGATGACAATGACATCGTAATCGTATTTCATATCAGGTCCTCCACGGTGAGATAATCTGTTTCAACCTCTTTTGTACGGCGGAAGAGGAACCTGGAACCTTTACCTTTCTTGGTGATCTCCTCCGGGGAGACACCCAGTTCATCAGCAAGGATTTCCACAGCTCGAGGTGTGTCAAAGCCGCCCTGGCAGCGACCGGTGCCCAGCCATGTTCGGCGTTTGATCGCATCGTAGGTGATTGCAGGGATGGGGGAATGAATCTCAGCCAGGATTTCGCCCTCAGTCACCATTTCACACCGGCAGACGATCCGTCCATATGCTGGGTCTTTAGCGATCAGGGCGGCTTGTTCTTCCCGATTCAGATTCCGGAAGACAGGGCGGGGAACCCGAATGGGATCCCAAGTAGGTTTCTCCTGGAATGCCTCCCCAGCACCTTCCAGCAATTCAATCACCTTAAGGGCGATTGCCGGCGCAGCGGTGAATCCGGGGGACTCAATCCCCCCCAGATTGACCAAACCATCAACTTGTTCAGGTATCTCGATGATGAAATCCTGGTTGTAATCAATATCCGGGTTCGGGGTGGGCGCATTGCCGGTAGCCCGCAGGCCTGCAAATTGGGCGATGATGTGTTTGCGTTTAATCTCAGGAACTAATTTACTGCCCCCAGACCAGATTTCTTGGATGCCTTCCTTCGTGACCTCTTTATTTTCCTTTGACTCCACGAAATTCGCGTTCGGTCCAACGATCACATTCCCGTGCAAAGTGGATGTCACAACAATTCCTTTGCCTTTGTCGGAAGGAGTTGGGAATAAAACGGTATTACGTGTCAGCTTGAAATCATTTTTGTCCAGGATGACGTATTCCCCACGGCGCGGCTGGATCTTGAACTCTGGACGGATACCTGCTTTGTGCATGACTTCATCCGCGAAAAGACCGGCAGCGTTGACAACCCAACGGCTTTCGAAATCACCTTGGTTGGTCTTGACGCCGATGATTCGGTTCCCTTCCATCAGGAAGTCTTCAAACGCTGTGTTAAGCTTCAGCTTTACCCCATTCATGACAGCGTTCTCGGCTGCGGCGATGGTGGCCGCAAAAGGATCACTGATCCCGCCAGTAGGCGCCCACAGTGCGCCAATAGTATCCGGTCGGATCAAAGGTTCCCTACGACGCATTTCGTCGCCGCTAATGACCTCCAAATTAGGGACACCGTTAGCTTTTCCACGCTCCAGGAGCTTCTCCAGCATCTTCATATCCGATTCGCTGACTGCGACCACGTAATCACCGCAGCGATCATAGGCGATGCCGAGTTCCTTTGATAATTGAGGCCACATTTTAATGGCGATTACATTGGTGATCGCCTTATTCGTGCCAGGTTGTGCATTGTAACCTGCATGGACCGCGGCTGTATTGGCTGCGCTTGTTCCCATGCCGATATCTGCTTCTTTTTCAATAAGCAGGATATCAAGATCGTATTTAGATAGAAAACGAGCCACCATACTGCCGGTAATGCCTGCACCGATGATGATGACGTCGTGTCGTTTGGACATTCACTCCTCCAATTCGAAATGAAATGGGCCGTTGATGCAACGCCACAAATTATACCTTGAATATATTCGAGCAGATATTATTAAAAGATGATTTTCTACGAAAAGCAGGAAATTTATCTAGGTATTCAGATTTTGCGGGGATGAATCCTTATGGCGTCAGGGCGATGGGGACGCTGTCAAGGATCACATTAGATGGATACTCATCTGATGCCTGTCGGATAATGAACTGGACATCTGTGATCGTGGTAACAAATACGTAAGAAAGTGATATTTCAAAATCAAATGTCTCGCCCGGGTCTAACACCAAGAGCTGTGCAGAACCAATCACAGCGCCGTTATCCCTGATCAATTCAAACATAACCGGGTTTGTGTTCACGGGCGTAATGGTTCCACAAACCATGAACTGACCCCCGCCAAGGATATCTAACGGAACTGGCTCCGTGATCGTCAACCAGGGAGCGGTTGGAGTCTGCGGCTGGATGGACGCCTGTCCATCTGTTTCTAAGGTCAGGGTGACCGAGCGTAATGATTGCTGACGGTGATAATCATCCTGGGTGGCAATCGTCAGCAGTGCGGTGGTGGTTTTCGTTGGAATCTCATAAGCCAGATTGGTCTCAAAATGAATGGGTGTTTCGTTATCTCCGGGACTTACCTTAAGGAGTTTACGCGCCAGCAGATTATCTTTTATGTCAATGAGGGTCACACGGATCAGGTTGTCACCGCCTGGCTCAACTTCAGCCGAAATGTGTATTGACGAGATTACCACGGAGCCTTCACCCGGCTCAAGGATTGATATTGATGCAGGCGTAAGTGCCAAGCCTGTTTGCGGCAGGGCTAAACTCAAGGCAAGCAAGAGAAAAAAGCCGATCCATAAGCGGCGTTTAATAAGCATAAGAAGATTATACATGGTGCTTGGATAAAATTTTCCTTATAGCTGGAAAAGGGATCAGGCTGTTCGGATAATAAGAACAGCCTGATCTGTGACCTGTTTTACGAAGATGACTAGAGACCGTAAATATTGCTGTACTTGGTCTTGAGATAGGCGATATACGGTTCTGGCGTGATCTTGCTGCCGGTGGCTTTGAGCATGATTTCCTGTGGTTCTAACATGCTGCCATACTTGTGCACTTTTTCTTGCATCCAGCCCAGGATAGTATTAAATTTTCCTTGTGCGATCTCATCATACACATTCGGATTCTCTTCTACCAGCTTATCCCACAACTGAACAGAAGCCAGGTTGCCGAGGGCGTAAGTCGGGAAATACCCGATCATCCCATCGCACCAGTGAACATCCTGCAAGACGCCTTCTGCGTCGTCCGAGGGGGTGACGCCGAGGTAATCCTGCATTTTGGTGTTCCAGATCTCAGGCAGGTCTTCAACTTTGATCGTCCCTTCCATTAAGCCAATCTCAATTTCCAGGCGGAGCATGATGTGCATATTGTAGGTTGCTTCATCCGCTTCCACCCGGATCAGAGAAGGTTCAACCTTGTTGATCCCGCGATAAAAATCATCTACTGAGACATCACTAAGGTATTCAGGGAAGAGCATCTGCATAGAAGGATAGAAGAAGGTCCAGAATTCCCTGCTGCGCCCGATGATATTCTCCCATAGACGGGATTGAGATTCGTGAATGGCGAGGGAGGCTGCGCCGCCCAGAGGATGACGTCTGTATTTCTTTGGTACGCCCTGCTCGTACATTGCGTGACCAGCCTCATGCATTGTGCTGAAGAGAGCAGAACCAGCATCATCATCTAAATAACGGGTTGTGATGCGGACGTCGCCATGGCCAAACCCAACCGTGAAGGGGTGAACTGTTAAATCCAACCTGCCTCGCTGCCAGTCAAACCCAAAGCGTGTGATGACATAGCGCCCGATTAGTTCCTGGTATTCTGCTTTATAGGACTGTTTAATGAAAGAATTGTCCGGAGGTTCCTTCTCAGCAATTGCCTGTAGCAGTTCCACCTGCTGCGGTCGGAGTTGATTGAAGATCTCCTTGACATCAGCAGTTTTCATCCCGGGTTCATAATCGTCCAGGAGCGGATCATAGATATGGTCAAAGGGTTTGAACAAATTAGCATATTGCTGCCGTAATTCAACGATCTTTTCCAGGTGGGGTTGAAAGATCGAGAAGTCGGATTTGGATTTTGCTTCTAACCAGGCTTCGTGAGCCATGGTCGTTGTCTGGATAAGTTCCATCAGGAGTGGTAAGGGGATTTTTGTCTGCTTCTCATAAGCACGTTTGGAGACCTTCACTGTACGGGCTTCTTCGGTTTCAGCGGTGAGGTCGCCCACTTCCTGCTCCAGGTCGGCAATCAACTGCCCAACCTCGTCTGTTGTAAATTTCTCATGCAAGATCCGACCTATGGCTGCGGATTGCATGCCGCGTTCTTCTGCGCCGCCTCTTGGCATATAGACTTGCTGATCCCAAGTCAGAACGGCACCGATATGACCAAGGTCGGTTAATTCGGCAGCGAGGTCAAGCAATTGCTGCATTTTCTCTGAGACTTTTAGTTTTTCTGACATATTTTTCCTTCTTCTACTAGTCCGATAAATGGTTGTTTGGTGTCCAAAAAAATCTTAGACGACCTTCCAGCGCAGAGGTTTATCTTCTAATGCGGCAACGACCTCGGATAAGATGTCATAGCCTGCACGGAGCTGAGCTTCTTTTGTCTGTGCGCCGATATGAGGTGTGCAGATCACATTGGGGTGTATTAGCAGTTTGCTTTCACCAGGTGGTTCTGTCTCGTAGACATCTAATGCGGCTCCAGCCACCTGACCGCTTTCAAGGGCTGCCAGCAGCGCAGCTTCATCAATGACACCCCCGCGTGCGGCACATATAATGAGAACACCCTCTTTCATCATGCTGAAGCTCGCTTGATTCAGCAGGTGATGCGTAGCATCAATGTGGGGGATGTGCATGGTGATGATATCTGATTGTGTTAACAGTCCTTCGAAGCTGACCGGTTGAGTGCCAGTGGTTTTAATTTTATCTACTGGTCGCACTGGGTCATAGGCGATGACTCTCATTTCAAACGCTGATGCACGTTTGCAGACAGCTTCTCCAATATGTCCAAACCCGATCACGCCCAGGGTCTTTTGATACAACTCGGTGCCTTTAAGTTCTTTCTTCAACCATGACCCTTGTTTCAACCCTGCAGTCGCTTTTGGAATCCCGCGGATCAGGCTTAACATCAAGCCAATGGTCAGCTCTGCAACGGAGACGGTTGTAGCAATAGGTGCGTTCACGACGGTCACGTGATGAGCAGCGGCAGCCTTTAAGTCGATATTATCCACACCAACGCCCATCCGACCAACCACTTTCAGGTTCTTCCCTGCATCAAGCACAGTTTGGGTAACCTTTGTCCTTCCTCGGACGATTACCGCATCATAATTATCCACTACCTCAAGCAGTTCCTCAGCGGAGATGTCCTTACGGTCTGCCAGTTCT
>Ga0208771_1001153_pt1 | contig 14512 bp, 5 predicted proteins | sample AntAceMetag02UKX_FD_184775 | JGI IMG/M metagenome (GOLD analysis project Ga0208771, IMG submission 184775) | Saline lake microbial communities from Ace Lake, Antarctica - Antarctic Ace Lake Metagenome 02UKX (SPAdes) (version 2) | ecosystem: Environmental > Aquatic > Non-marine Saline and Alkaline...
CTACATTGATCGATCATTTACTTAGATATGAGCAGAACCCAAATATAAAAATGATGGTTGCTTTGGGTGAAGTCGGCGGGAAAGATGAATATCAAATAATTCAAGCAATTGAAGATAAGAAACTCACAAAACCTCTTGTTATGTGGGTAACTGGAACTTGTGCAGAAATGCTTCCCGGTGGAGTTCAATTTGGTCATGCAGGTGCAAAAGCCGATTCAAAAGCTGATACAGCAAAAGCAAAAAATTCAGCATTAAAAAAAGCCGGTGTAATAGTTCCAGATTCATTCGAAGATTACGGTGAAAAAATTAAACATACTTTCGATAAACTTAAAGCAGAAGGGAAAATAGAAGAAATTGAAGAACAAACACCTCCCAATATTCCTATGGATTATGCACAAGCAGTTGCTGAAGGGTTAGTGAGAAAACCAACGAATTTCATTTCAACAATTTGTGATGAAACTGGTGAAATTCATAATTACTGCGGCGTTCCAATTGATGAAGTGATCAAAGAAGGTTATGGAATAGGTGGAGTTCTTGGTCTGCTTTGGTTCAAAAAGAAGCTTCCAAAATATGCCAGAGATTTCATTGAACTTGTTATTCAAATTGTTGCAGATCACGGTCCAGCAGTTTCCGGTGCACATAATACCATTGTTACTGCCAGAGCTGGTAAAAATCTGATCGAATCAATTATTAGTGGTATAGTGACAATAGGTCCAAGATTTGGTGGAGCTGTTAATGGTGCTGCAAATCATTTTTCTTGGGGTCTTGAGAATAAACTGGAACCACGTGAATTTATTGATCAAATGAAAAAGAAAAATGTTCGTGTTCAAGGTATTGGCCATAGAATTCACAGTATCGATAATCCTGATGAACGATGTGAGATAATGATGAATTTTGCTAAAGAGCATTTCCCGGAACATCTGCTTCTTGATTATGCTCTCGCAGTTCAAGATGTTACAACAATGAAGAAAAATACACTTATTTTGAATGTTGATGGTACGATCGGTGTATTATTTGTAGACTTACTGAAGAGTTTGAAATATACTGATAAAGAGATCAAAGAGATGATAGATATGGGATTCTTTAATGCATTCTTCATTATTGGAAGAACTATGGGATTCATGGGTCATTATTTCGATCAGAAACGATTAAAGACTCCTCTCTACAGGCATCCATGGGATGATATTTTATATGATGTTCCAAACAAACCGGAAGAAGTTAAATAGGAGACTATTATGCCAAAAAAGAAAATTGCTGAGAAGATAATTTATACAAAGGTAGATGAAGCACCTGCTTTGGCTTCATACTCATTGTTGCCTACAATCAAGGCGTTTACAAATGAAGCTGGTGTACAAGTAGAGACCAGAGATATTTCACTTGCAGGTAGAATTATTGCCAATTTCCCAGAAAAGCTAGCTGAAGAGCAAAGAAGACCAAATGATCTGGAAAAATTGAGCGAATTGGTGAAAAAACCGGAAGCAAATGTGATCAAGCTTCCCTGCATCAGTGCATCTTTACCCCAATTGAAAGCAGCGATCAAGGAACTTCAAGAAAAAGGCTACAATGTGCCTGATTATCCTGAAGAACCAAAAACTGATGAAGATAAAAGGGTTAAAGCTGTTTATGACAAGGTAAAAGGCAGCGCAGTAAATCCAGTTCTACGAGAAGGAAATTCCGACCGTAGAGTTCCACCTCCAGTGAAGAATTACGCCAAGAAAAATCCTCATTACATGGGGAAATGGTCTCCAGATTCTAAATCTCATGTATCGCACATGACCAGTGGTGATCTGGCTTCCAATGAAAAAGCTAAAACTATCACAAAAGAAACTGCAGGAAACTGCAAGATCGAATTTGTAAATCCACAGGGTGAAGTTACTGTTCTCAAGGATAAATTACCCTTAATAAAATACGAGATCATCGATGGTACGGTGATGAGCAACAAAGCCCTTCGTAAATTTCTGGAAGGCTTGATAGATGAAGCTAAGAAAGAAGATGTGCTCTTCTCCGTGCATCTGAAAGCAACAATGATGAAAGTATCTGATCCGATCATTTTTGGCCATGTTGTTTCAGTGTTTTTCAAAGATGTATTTGAAAAACATGCTGATACATTCAAAAAATTAGGAATTGTTGCCAGTAATGGTTTGGGCGATCTATATGTGAAGATCAAAGCTCTTCCTGAAGAAAAAAGAAAGGAGATTGAAGCAGATATCGATGCTGAATACAAAATCAGGCCAAAACTGGCGATGGTTGATTCTGAAAAAGGAATTACCAACTTACACGTTCCCAGTGATGTGATCATAGATGCATCTATGCCGGCGGCGATCCGAAATTCAGGTAAAATGTGGGGGCCAGATGGCAAATTGCACGATACTTTATTTGTGATTCCTGATAGCAGTTATGCTGGTGTTTATAAGGAAGTAATCGAATTCTGCAAGCAACACGGTAAAATGGATCCAGAGACGATGGGAGATGTCCCGAATGTTGGACTTATGGCTCAAAAGGCTGAAGAGTATGGCTCACATGATAAAACTTTCTTATGCCCGGGAGATGGGAAAGTAATTGTAACTTCCGAATCTGGGGCAACGATCATGGTACATGAAGTAGAGAAAGATGATATCTGGCGTATGTGCCAGGTAAAAGATCTGCCAATTCGTGATTGGGTGAAACTGGCTGTAGATAGAGCCAGAAAAACAGGAGTTCCTGCTGTATTCTGGTTAAATCCGTTTAGAGCTCATGATAGAGAGTTGATAAAAAAAGTTAACAGATACCTTAAAAAACATGATACTGAAGGGTTGGATATTCGCTTCATGAATCCAATCGAAGCAACTCGTTTCTCCCTTGAACGTATGAAAGAAGGGAAAGATACAATTTCTGTTACTGGTAATGTACTGAGAGATTATCTTACAGATTTGTTCCCAATTCTTGAAGTTGGAACCAGTGCTAAAATACTTTCTATTGTTCCACTAATGAAAGGTGGTGGATTGTTTGAAACCGGTGCTGGCGGATCTGCTCCCAAACACGTTCAACAGTTTACCAAGGAAAATCATCTGCGATGGGATTCTTTGGGTGAATTCCTGGCTCTGGCTGCTTCCTTGGAATACTTGAGTGAAAAAACAGATAATAAGAAAGCCAAGATTCTGGCTACAACTCTGGATCAGGCTACTGAAAGATTTCTTGATGAGAAAAGATCTCCATCTGTAAAAGTGAAAGAACTGGATAACAGAGGTAGTCATTTCTTCTTAACAAAATATTGGGCAGAAGCTTTGGCAGATCAAACAGAAGATCCGGAAATGAAATTCAGATTCGGTAAACTGGCCAGATATCTGAAAGATAACGAAGAGCAAATACTGAAAGAATTAGTAGAAGTTCAGGGAAAACCTGTTGATCTTGGGGGTTATTACAAGCTTGATGACATCAAAGCAGCCAGGGCGATGCGACCCAGCATCACCCTTAACACGATCTTCGATCTATTTATTACGAGATCATTGTAAAAGAACTGAACAAATAGGATAATATTAATAATCCCATCCGATAGATGTAGGATGGTATATTTGTTTTGCCAGATTGAGTTTAGACTTGTAGGTATGATCTTGGTAGTTGGGAAACGAGAATTTATACGGGATAAAACTGGTAAAAGATGGATTAATATTTGTGAATTTAATTGCTCTATCTAGAAGATCGAATTGCTGAATTATGAGCTTAGTTGAAATTAGACAGGAGTTAAAATGCAAAAAAAATTATTTTTGATTGTAGCAGTACTTATTATAACATTACTAGCAGCTGATGAACATAATAGCAATGATCTGTTTATTATTTATCAGCAAGATCAGAATTTTGATAATTTCCAAAAAGCAATTGAACATTATAACTCAAATAATGAAATCCCTGATAAGAATAAATCAGCTTTAATGTTATCATATCTGTATACAATGGAATTAAACAGGAACCTTGACATTCTCAAGGTTAATTCTGATTCATTGGATAATATGACTAAATTCTCTTATGCAAATCTCTTATTAGAACTAGGCAAATTTAATGAATCTATTCATATTTATGATCAACTTAATGCAGACTTTCCTAAATGGTCATGTCCCTGGCGTCATAAAGGTGAAGCATTTATAAATCTACAAGATTATAAAAGTGCGGAATTCGCCACAATGAAAGCAATTGAATCAAGAGAAGATCATTTCAATGCATATATTCAATTAGTAAATATACAAAAGGAACTTGGTGAATATAGAACTGCATTAACAACACTTGAAAAAGGATTACAATATAAAGAAGCTGATCATGAAGATGAAGTATCTGATAGTGAAATTGAAACTTTGAAAATGGAACTTAATAAGCTATTAGAAAAACAGTGATCCATTTATAAATAATCTATCTAAATTCAATAAAACTGCTGGATCTTCCGACAGTTTTTTATTATATATATTACCTATTTGTAGCTAGTCTTGGAACAATTATTGCAATATATCTATATAAAAAAGGAGTTATTAATGAGAAAGAAATTATTTTATCTAATTATTTTGTTAACGTTGATTAGTTCAATTTCTAGTTTATTAGCTGCAAACAGCGTAGTTATCAGATTTAAAGATCCTGACTCGCAAATTATAAGTACTTTTGTTGATGGAAATTATGATATAGCTGCTTTTAAATCTGGGGAATTTCTAGATATCGTTGTAACAGAGACAGAATATCAAGAACTACTTGCTCAAGGTTATAATGTTGTTATCACGCAAACTGAAGAGCAGATGAAGACTAATTTAAAGGGCTTAACAGATCTAGACGGATACAGAAATCATGAACAGATGCTGGCAGAATTGCAACAGATAGAATCAGATAATCCTGCTATATGTAAACTTTATGATATTGGTGATAGCCGTGGTAAACAATACTCCGATGCTGGAAACTCTAATTATAATGATTATTATCATGAAATCTGGGTTTTAAAAGTTTCTGATAATGTTGAAATAGAAGAAGATGAACCCTCTATATATTATCTTGCCGAGCATCATGCCAGAGAGCCGATCAGCTTAGAAGTGAATATGGCGGTTCTTAATCACATTCTGGAAAATTACGGAACTGATCCTGAAATTACTGAGAATGTAAACAACACTCAGATTTGGTTCGTTCCGCTCGTAAACCCGGATGGACATAAAATAGTAACTGATGAATTGAATACAATGTGGCGAAAAAATATTTGTGATAATAATGGGAATGGTTTGATCGATGTAACCGGTTATTATGCTGAAGATGGTACTGACCCAAATAGAAATTACGGTTGGGAATGGGGTGGTGCCAGCACAAATTGGGAAAGTGAAACTTATCAGGGAACTTCTGCTTTTTCCGAACCAGAAATTCAAACAGTAAAAAATCTAATTGATTCACATCATTTTATTGCAGGTATCAGCTATCATAGTTATAGCGAATTAGTTCTTTTTCCATTTGGTTATGCTAATGGTGTAGTTGCACCTGATCATGATGCATTGGAAGAACTTGCAGTTGATATGGCAACAACCATTGAAGGACAAAATGGTGGATATTATACTCCTCAATCTACTTGGGAATTATATCCCTGCACGGGAACTACCGATGATTATTCTTATGGAGAACACGGTATTTTTAGTTTTACGATTGAGCTTGCTACAGAGTTTATTCCACCTGCCGGAGAGATAGGTGAAATTTGTGAAAATAATATTGAAGCAGCCATGATACTTTTGGATCGAATGAATCATTCCACTCTTACCGGACACATCACAAATGCGAATACAGGTGAAATAGTGGCAGCACAGATATTCATCGATGGGGTTGATAATACCGGGGTTTACCGTGAACCTTACACCAGCGATGAAGAATTTGGAAGTTATTACCGTCTTCTGACAAATGGCTCATATGATGTTACATATTCAGCCTATGGTTATGATTCACAAACATTTGAAAATGTTCTGATTAATGATGATGTTACTTTACTTGAGGTTGCATTATCTCCTTCAAACAACACAATAAATCTATCTGGAATAATTACTGATGGTGATACAGGTGAACCTATTGCAAATGCCACCGTAGCAATACAAGATCTTGAAATTTCACCTGTTACAACGAATGATTATGGTGAATACATAATAGAAGATCTTTATGAATTCAACTATTCCATTGCTGTATATAATCCTGTTTATGCCGGAATTTTAGAACAGCATTTTGTAACTGCTGCAAATAATGTAATGGATTTTGAATTATATGCTATGCCTGATGGAACATTTGAAGCGGGAGAATTTGCCAGTAGCTGGAATTTATCGGGGAATAATAATTGGGTAATAGATAATGTGACCGTTTTCTCAGGAGATTACTCAGCGAAATCCGGTATGATTTCTGACGATCAAACATCTTCACTTTCTATTTCACTTTTTGTTCAAGAGGATAACCAAATATCTTTCTATCAGAAAGTATCATCAGAAACTAATTACGATTATCTACGTTTTTATATCGATAGTATTTTACAAGATAGTTGGAGTGGTAATGGAAGTTGGCAATTTGAACTTTACGATGCAGAATCAGGATTCCATACATTCAAATGGGAATATTACAAAGATGGAGGAGTATCATCATATCAGGATTGTGGGTGGATAGACGAGATAACTTTCCCTACTTCTTCAGTGATAGTAACTCCGACCGTACTGGAATTTTTAGATCAATCAAGTTTGGAAGGATTGGAATTTTCCATAATAAACAATAGTAATGATAATGTGGTTATTAACAACATGGATGAAGAAGGTAGTGGTAATATCAATTGGGTTATCGATGAATTCACTCTTTCTCTTCCTTACACAATGGCAGCAAGTGAACAGCTTGATTTTCTGGTTATGGTAGAATTTCCTATTGTTAGCAGGGGACGTGATATCATTTCTGATATTCTTTATATTGATACAAGTGAAGGAGAGTTCGAAATAGAAATTCTTTTTGATACAAACCTTTATTCATCTGCAGAAAATGGAATTCCTGCAATCACAAAATTCAATGGTAATTATCCTAATCCGTTTAACCCGACAACTACGTTTAGTTACAGTTTAGCCAATGAATCTAAAGTTACTTTGACTTTATTTAATATAAAAGGACAAAAAATAAAAACTCTGGTGAGCGAAAACCAGACAGCAGGTATTCATCAGGTGATTTGGGATGGAACTGATAATCATGATAAGAAAGTTTCTACCGGTATTTATTTCTCTCAGTGGGATGTTAAAGATGAAAGCAGTGATTATACCAGCGTGAAGAAAATAATTCTTTTGAAATAGTGGAGTAATAAAGTTGAAAAAAACGGTTGTTATTGTTATTTTATTACTTTTGTTGCTTATCCCGCTTCTTGCGAAAAGTAATGAGACTTACTTTAAATTTGAAGTAAATTCTAAAAATGAGATCAATAAAGTTTCAAAGATCATCTCAATCGAGAAAATTATTGATAGAACAATTTATGCTTACGCAAATACTCAAGAATTAGAAAACTTTAATCAACTATGTTATCATATTCAAATACTTCCCAAACTTAATCTACAATTTTCCCCAAAAATGGCTGACACTCTTGATGAAATGAGGGATTGGGATAGTTATCCAACCTATGAAACGTATGTTGATATGATGTACCAATTTGCAGCTGATCATCCTGATATCTGTACAGTAAGTAACATTGGTCAATCTATTGAGGGACGTGAGATCCTTGTTGTAGAGATCTCCGATAATCCGGGTATTGAAGAAGATGAACCTGAATTCTTCTATACCGGGCAAATGCATGGGAATGAGCTGGTCACTTTTATTATGCTGCTTCATCTTATTGATTATCTAACAGAAAATTATGGTACGAATAACCGCATAACAAATATTGTTGATAATATTGAAATCCATATTAATCCACTCTCAAACCCAGATGGAACTTATGCAGGTGGAAACAACACGGTTTGGAATGCAACAAGATATAATGCAAATTCAGTAGATTTGAACAGGAACTTTCCTGATCCTAAAAATGGTTCTCATCCTGATGGGAATGAATGGCAACCTGAGACAATTATCATGATGGATTTCGCTGATGAACATGATTTTGTTCTTTCCTCTAATCTCCACAGTGGCACGGAAGTGTTGAATTATCCTTGGGATACTTGGGCACAACTCTCTGCTGATGATGAATGGTGGCAAGATGTATGTCATACTTATGCCGATACAGTCCATATTCATGCTCCTTCGAATTATATGAATGGCTACAATAATGGTATCACTAATGGATTTGAGTGGTACACAATAAGTGGTGGCAGACAGGATTACATGAATTATTTTCACAATTGTAGAGAAATGACACTCGAACTTTCTGATGAGATGTTACTTCCCGAAAATGAATTGGAAGCACATTGGCAATATAATCAACAGTCTTTTCTTCTTTATATGGAAGAGAGTTTGTATGGTGTTCGCGGTGTTGTAACCAATACCTCTGCTGAACTTCTTCTTGCCGAGATCACAATATTAGATCACGATTTTGATAATTCGGAAGTTTTCACGGATCCTGATATTGGAGATTACCATCGCATGTTGTTTCCTGGCAATTATGATTTTCAGTTCAATGCTTATGGATATTTTCCTCAAACTGTACAGAATATCCAGGTCGTTGATAATGATGTTGTAATTCAAAATATTCAATTAGAGGAAAGTCCTCAATATTTAATAAGCGGTGTTATCTTGAACGCTTTTAATTCCAATCCTATAGAAAACGCAACAGTGGAGTTTCTGAATACTCCTATAGAGCAAGTTTCCACAAATGAGAATGGAGAATATGAGGTTTCGGGTGTTTTTGAAGATTCATATAAAATTATGGTTTCAGCAGAGGGATTTTCAACAGTTATTGAAGATATCACAGTAAATGAGCAGAACACAATATTTGATTTTGAATTGTATGAGAATAAAACAGAAGATTTTGAATCAGGGGATTTTTTATCTTTCCCATGGGAATTTGATGGTGACGCTGATTGGATAATTGATCCAATTAATTCCTATGAAGGAATGTATTCTGCAAAATCCGGTAATGTAAATGACGATCAAGCATCTGGTTTATCAATTAATTTAGAAACAACATATAACGGAAATCTTTCATTTTTCACAAAGGTATTATCGGAAGCCGGTTATGATTACCTTACTTTTATTGTTGATGGAGCAGTAATTGAAAGATGGTCAGGAAATACTGATTGGCAATATTACAATTATTTTATTGAGGCAGGGAACCATGTTTTTAAATGGGAATTTAGCAAAGACGGAAGCGTTTCCGGTGGTGAAGATTGTTGCTGGTTAGATTACATTTCATTTCCACCAACTGGGATTGTTTCAACTTCTAATGAAGAAAGCAAGCTCCTTAAAATTAAACTTATTGGTAACTATCCCAACCCATTCAATCCCCAAACAGTTATCAAGTTCCAATTATCTAAGGAAATGCCGGTTGAAGTGAATATTTATAATATAAAAGGTCAAAAAGTTAGAACATTAATAAATGAAAAAAAAGAAGCTGGATCACATTCTGTTGTTTGGAATGGGAATGATGACAATAACTGTCCCGTATCATCAGGAGTATATTTTTACCGGTTGGTTACGGGAGAAGTGATATCATCAAAAAAAATGCTGCTTCTAAAATAAAAAAGAAAACTAAATAAAATTGGAGGAAAAAGGATGAAGAGAACAACGTTAATGATTGTAGTATTAGTTGCTTTAACTAGCATGGTATTTGCATCTCAGGTTATCCAGTATGATGATAGCTGGTCAAATGCTGGTTTTAGTTTAGAGCAAAGAAACAATTCCAGTGTCTCGGTGAATTATTCTATCAAAGAATTTTCACTAAATGACATTAGGATTAATGGTGAGGATTTGGTAAACCTACTTTTACCTGATGTAATGTTACAAAATGATGAAGGAATGCCAAACCTTCCAGGGAATGGTCACTATATAGCTATTCCCCAGGGATCGACAGCAGCACTTCGCATTTTGAACAGTCGCACGGAAACTTTCTACAATGTAGAAGTTGCACCTGCTCCGCGTATTCCACTTGATACAGATGACAGCCCACTTGAGTATAGCAGGAATCAGAATATTTATATGAAAGATGCATTCTATCCTGTAAGTCCAGTAACATTGGGTAAGCAAACTCAGATGCGTGGCGTTGATGTTGTAATGTTGGGAATAACACCCTTCCAATACAATCCAGTTACAAAAGAACTTATTGTTTATCGTGATCTGCAAGTTGAAGTAGAATTTGTTGGTGGTAATGGACATTTTGGTGCTGATAATCTTCGCAGTAGATGGTGGGATCCTATTCTCAGTGATAATACACTTAACTATGGATCTCTTCCTGTAATTAATTATTCATCATCAAATCTTAGAACTCGTGATGGTGCTGATTATCTGATTATTTGTCCTGATGATGCAACCTTCTTAGCCTGGGCGGATTCAATTAAAGTATTCCGTACACAACAAGGTATTTCTACAGTGATCAAAACAACAGCAGAAGTAGGTGGAAACACAATTTCAGCAATAGAAGGCTATATCGATGATATTATGGATCCATCTACAGGTTGGGATCCGGCTCCGGCAGCTATTTTGCTTTTAGGTGATTATGGAACTACCGGTAATTCGGTTGTCTCTCCAATTTGGAATAACTACTGTGTATCAGATAACATTTATGCTGATGTTTCCGGTAATAGTATGCCGGATGTAGTTCTGGCACGTATGACAGCACAAAATGCTGACCAACTTGAAACAATGGTAACTAAGTTCCTCAATTATGAGAGAAATCCACCTACAAGTCCGGATTTTTATGATCATCCGATCACAGCACTTGGTTGGCAAACTGAACGCTGGTTCCAGATCTGTTCAGAAGCTGTTGGAGGTTATTTCCTAAATGCACAAGGAAAAGATCCTGTAAGAATTAATGCTGTCTATCAGGGAAATCCTTCTACTACCTGGTCAACAGCAACAAATACGGCTACCGTTGTAAACAAATTTGGACCTAACGATTTAGGTTATATACCTGCAACTCCAGCAGAACTTGGCGGTTGGACAGGTGGAAATGCTACTCTAGTTAATAATGCAATCAATGATGGTGCATTCCTGCTTCAGCACCGTGATCATGGTTCTACAACGGGTTGGGGTGAACCAGCTTATTATTCTTCAAGTATTAACGGTCTCACAAATACAGATCTTACATTTGTTTTCTCTATTAACTGTTTGACAGGTAAATATAATTTGGCCGGTGAATGTTTTGCAGAAAAATTCCATAGATATACTTATAATGGGGAGAATTCCGGTTGTTTTGGAATTATTGCAGCTTCCGAAATTTCCTATTCATTTGTAAATGATACATATGTTTGGGGGATGTTTGATAATATGTGGCCGGATTTTTTACCGACTTATAATTCTACTCCAGTAGAGAGAGGAGTATTACCGGCATTTGGAAATGCGGCGGGTAAATATTTCCTTCAAGCATCTAGTTGGCCTTATAACACAAATAACAAAGCAGTTACCTATGCATTGTTCCATCATCATGGTGATGCCTTTACAACTATTTATTCGGAAGTACCACAAGATCTAACCGTAATTCACGATGCTGTACTTTTAAGTGGGCTTACATCTTTTACAGTAACAGCTGATGCAGATGCACTTATTGCATTATCAGTTGAAGGTGAAATCATTGGACTTGCCGAAGGGACTGGTTCTCCGGTTGATATAACAATTGAACCGCAAGTTCCACCAATAAATGTTGATCTTGTTATTACAAAACAGAATTATTATCGTTATTCATCAGAAGTTGATGTAATAGATCCACTCCCACCAGACTCACCAGCAAATGTAACAATATCAATTACCGGTTCTAATTTGACCATAAGCTGGGATGCAGTAGCTGGAGCAAATTCTTATAAAGTATATTCTTCTGATGATCCATACACCGGTTTTACAGAAGACACATTCGGATCATTTATCGGAGAAAGCTGGACAACTCCAATTATTAATGAGAAGAAATTCTACCGTGTAGTTGCTGAGAATTAAATAATTGATCGTGAAATTTATATAAATCCCGCCAATAGGTGGGATTTTTTTTGTTTTCTTTTAATATCACAACTACCATTTTCGCTTGACAATAACCTAACTTTTCATTAAATAAAAATCATAAATTCATAGGAGGGTGTATGAAAAAATGTTTTATTTTTACAATTTTATTGTTTTTATTTATCTCTATTTTATTTTCATTTGAAGACTTACTGCTTAATGAGGAAGAAATTATTCAAATTCCTGATGAATTTCAATCTAAAATTGATAGTGGATTTTTAATTAGGAATATCAGCAACAAAATACAGCAGTTGAATAATGGCGTTAGAAATGATGAAACAGAGTATGCAAAAGTTATTCTTTATTTTGCTGAATATCCATCAAATGAAATAATTAACACACTTGAGAATCAGGGGGTTGAATGTTATCTGGATTCATGGGTTCCGCCACTTGAAAATCATCCCAATGGGTTTATTATTGCATCAATTCCAACTGAATGTTTTTTAGATGTTCTCTCCGAGAGAGAAATAGTTAGAATTGCCAGTGGAGAAAAAAAGTCTTATCCTCAAAATAACAGAGGATATGCCGCAATTAATGCCGATGATGTTTGGACAGCCGGTTGGGATGGTACAGGTGTAAAGGTTGCTGTTCTAGATTCTGGTCTCGATTCATACTATGATGGAACAGATATGCCTTCTTCTTATGATAAAAAAGATTATTCTGAATATGATGGAACTCCCGGGTCTCTTGATGACGATGTTGAAAATACTCATTTGAGAACCGGTCATGGAACTCATGTGGCAGGAACTGTTTTAGGAAGAGGAAGTTTGTCAGCGTCGAATATTGGTAATGGAGGAGGATCTTATAAGGGTATGGCTCCCGATGCAGATCTTTGTTTCCTGAAGATAGAACACGACACTAATGGTGGGGCTACTGGTGCAGCAATAAGTGGTGCTTTAACAGCTGCCGTAAGTACTTACAACGCAGATGTTATTACAATGAGTTATGGTGGATGGAGTACTTACCATGATGGCTCGGACAGTAATTGTCAAATTGCTGATTGGTGTTACGCTCAGGGAGTTCCAGTTTTTATGTCATCTGGTAATGATGCTAATGATGACCGCCATTATTCCGGAACTGTCGCAGCAGGAGCAGGCAGCACAACAGAATACATTCAAGTAAATCATGCTGCAACAAGCGATTATGTTGGGTTCAATATGGTTTGGGATGATGGATCTGGAAGAAATGTCGATCTTGATATTTCATATTATGATTCTGGATACAGCTTTTTATCAAAAAGTCAATATTCTTATACTGAAAGCCCAAGAGGAACGGAAAGCAGACAAACAAGAACTATAAATTTAGAACCCGCAGGAACATATTATGTAAAAATTACGAACAATTCCGGTACTTCTCAATTTTTCCACCTTTATGAATTGTTTGGTGCATCAACATTTCAAAGTCCCGATCCTTTCTACACTTGCGGAAGTCCGGCAGAAGCAGATAATGTATTTGCAGTAGGAGCTTGGACAACAGATAGAGGTTGGACAGCATATGATGGCGGTGGATATTATTACTCAAGTGAGACAAATAATGATATTTTCACTTTTTCAAACCGTGGTCCAAGAATAGATGGAGTTCAAAAACCTCAAATTGCTGCTCCAGGGGCTTCGGTAATTTCAATTCGTGATACAGATGTTTACACTTCTGCAAATCCATCTTGGGTAGATAACAATGGAGATACTACCGCTCCACATAATTACTATGTAATGCTTGGAACAAGTATGTCTTGTCCAATGGCTGCCGGAGCGGCAGCACTAATATTGGATAGGTGGCCAGGTGTAACTCCTCAGCAGGTGTACGATGCAATTCAGAATAATGCAAATACAGATGGGTACACAGGTGCAGTTCCCAATGACACATGGGGATATGGAAAATTAGATGTGTTCGCGGCAATAAATGATGATACAATATTACCTGTAACTCTTTCATCTTTCACTACTGCATATTCAAATAATCAACCAACTATAAATTGGGTTACACAATCAGAATCCAATAATGCCGGTTGGAATATATATCGTGCAAATTTTTCTAATCTTGGTCAGGCTTCTATCCTTAATCTTAATACTATGCCTGGCAACGGAACAACTTCAGGACCTTCATACTATTCCTTTATCGATGAATATGATGTTTATGAGAATTTTACTTACTGGTACTGGTTAGAAAGTATATGTGGCTCTGGTGAAACTGAAATGTTTGGTCCAGTTTCTTTAACTATTCCTGCTGGAGGAAATGAAATACCAGAAATTCCAATGGAAACTGAGCTGAATCAGAATTTCCCAAATCCGTTTAATCCCAGCACATCCATTTCATTTGATATAAAAGAAAATGAAACAGGAGTACTTTCAATTTATAATGTTAAAGGACAACTTATTGTAAAAGAGGA
>Ga0208771_1001159_pt1 | contig 14478 bp, 17 predicted proteins | sample AntAceMetag02UKX_FD_184775 | JGI IMG/M metagenome (GOLD analysis project Ga0208771, IMG submission 184775) | Saline lake microbial communities from Ace Lake, Antarctica - Antarctic Ace Lake Metagenome 02UKX (SPAdes) (version 2) | ecosystem: Environmental > Aquatic > Non-marine Saline and...
GTTTAGATTTACAGACTCTGAAATAGAGCTTAATTTAATAAATCGTGAAGATGATTGCAGTGAAAACGAAATAAAAGAAGATGAAGCCGTTGAAAATATGATAAATAATGCATGGTATGGATATGTTAATGAATATAAAGATCAATATGATTTATTAAATGGATTTATGGGAATCACTGAGAATTTAGCTTTAATTAAGTTTTTAAGAGCAAAGCACTACAAAGAAGATTATCCAAGATATTTATCATTAGCTTTTCATAATCAGCAATTTAAAACTTCGGGTGATTCTTTTTCATCATACAATGGGTTGGAAAAAATAATAAATAATGAGATAAAAATTGAGCGTTTAAGATTTGTTACAGGAGATAATTTATCTAATTTATCAAAAGGTTCATTATCTTTTTCGGGAGCGAAAATGCCTTTGGATTTCCCAGTTTCACTTGCTATCCAACTAATAGAAGAATTTTCAAAAAAAGGAAATGTCTTAGATCCATGTCACGGATGGGGTGGTAGATTAGTTGGGGCGATGATTTGCGATATAGATGAATATTATGGTATTGATGCTTCTCCATTACAAAACGATGGAGTAAAAAAGATTTATAATAAGTTTAATGATTTTTCTGATATAAAAAAAGTAACATTAATAAATTCACCTTTTGAAAATGTAGAATTAAATAATAATTATTTTGATTTTGCATTAACATCTCCGCCATATTTTGACAGAGAAAAATATATTGGCGGCAAGCAATGTCACGAAAACTATGATAATTATAATTATTGGAGAGATGGATTTTATAAAACACTTATTGAAAAAGTATATAAAAGTTTAAAAAACGGTGCTTGTTTCGCATTACAAGTCGGAAGCCAAAAATACCCATTATTAGATGATGGCATGAAAATTGGTAAAGAAATTGGATTTGATGTTTTTGATATAAGAAATACTGATATGAAAAATAATTTTAATAAAACAAACGATAGAGATGGTGAAGTTATCTTGCTTTTAATTAAAAATGGCAAGATGTAAAAGAAAACTTTATCGACAAGGAAACGACTTAATATGGCAGTACCAAAACAATTAAAAGGAAAAGGCAAAAAATTCAGCTCAACTAACCAACCAAGCAATCCAGGGCGTAAAAAAAGTAAATTAAAGGCATTTGTTAAGGAATCAGATATAGGTGCTAAAGATATTGCAATTATAATAAAACAATTATTTGATAAAACAGAAGATGAATTAAAAGATATGTTGACAGATAAGAAGCAACCTTTTTTAATGAGAATGTTTATAAGATCACTGTTTGAAGATTTAAAAAAAGGAGACATTTCTAATTTAAATAAACTTATGGATAGATCATTGGGAAAAGTTACGGATAAAATAGAGTATACAGGAGACCTGTCTGTTAATATAAATATAGTTCCGGCAGGTGGTAAAAAATAGATATACAAATAAACCCTTGTTATTTAGACCAATCACAAATAGAAGCTAGGTACTATGAGAATTATGGCGGTAGATGGTCGGGCAAGTCGTGGGGGACTATTCAGATAAATATCATTGATGCGTTGCAGAATAATAAAATGAATATAGCTTGCTTTAGAAAGTATTACACTACTATAAAAGACAGTATATTTAAATTAGTCGTGGAGACTTTAGACTCATTTGGATTACAAGAGGGTACACATTATAAGAAAACAGTATCGCCTTTACATATTAGATTACATAATGGATCAATATTTGATTTCAAGGGCTTAGATAGCATTGAAAAAACAAAAGGTTTAGAGGGCTATCATAGAGCTATAATTGAAGAGGCCAATGAATTAAATGAAAGCGACTTTGACACAATTGATATGAGTATTCGAGGGCGTGGTTACGATACAAAAATATACTTAATGCACAACCCTATACCGTTAATAGCAGGACAGCAACACTGGCTACAAAAGCGGTTTTTGAATGTAATACCTCATAAGCTCGGAGAAAATGCAACAGGCTTAGTAAATAACGAAAAAGCAGTTGTATTAAAGACAACTTATTTACATAATCATTTTGTCCCTGAGACAGTAAAGAATATTTTAGAGGGATATAGACAGACTAATCCCGACTTATATAAAATGTGGGCTTTAGGTGAGTTTACAGAGTTAAAAGGCGGCATTTTAGATAATGGGTATAAGGTTGTAAATGAAGTGTCCGAGGGTATTAAATTCCTTGGATATGGTGTTGATTTTGGGTTTGCTAACGATCAAACTGGAGTTATTGGGGTTTGGAAACGTGATAGGCAAATATACATGAAAGAGATTGTTTATGAGACAGGTTTGACGAATCCCCAAATATATAGTAGAATGTTAGAGCGTGGAATAAATAGAAACGATTCTATAGTTGCCGAGAGTGCAAGACCAGACCAGATACAAGAATTATTTGATTTGGGATTAAAAAACATAAGAAAGTGCAAGAAATACGAAGGGCATAAAAAAGAAGCCGCGCAATATTTACGAGGGTGTGAGTTATTTGTATTAAAAGGCTCAGTTAATTTAATGAGCGAATTGTCGTCCTGGAGTTGGCAAACAAACAAAGACGGTGTTGTTAAGCCTGATGCAAAGCCGGCGGACGGCAACGATCATTTAATCGATGCTTTGATATATAGATTAGCAGTACCGAAACCAAGTAAAAAAATAAATTTTACAATAGGATAGATTATGTTGAATATAGTTAGTGGAATAGAAAGTATTAACAAGCAATTAGAAAAGTTTAAATTAAGTTATGAAACTTGCAATGATTGTGTTGAAGGTCAAGAGGCTGTTAAAAAGTCTAAAAATATAGAGACTTATTTACCTAAATTGTCAGGGCAACTATTAGATAGCACATACGGTCAAAAATTATACGATAGTTATAAAAATTATGCTTATTTCTTCCCATCCGTTGGAAGGACTGTTGACGGTTACACGGGTGTGGCATTTAGGAAAGCACCTGCAATAGAATTAAAAAACGATAATTTATTAAAGGATATTACTTTAGATGGTAAGACATTAGTTGATTTTTCTAAAAGTGTATTTGAAGAGGTAGTAATAAATTATAGACCTTGTATATTGGTAGATTATTCTAAAGACGCAAATAGAGCGTATATGAGAATGTATAAAACTTTAGATATATTGGATTGGAGAGCAGGGTATATAAATGGAGTCAATCAAGTCAACTTTGTAAAATTAAAAGAGATTAGAACCGTTACCGATCCTGAGAACGAATTTAATAATATTGACTTAGATCAAATTAGAATATTAGATATTTATGATGATATTTATAGACAACGAACTTATATCAAAAGTAGCTCATCTATATCAATAGAGAACTCATTTAAAGAAAGCATTGTCATTAAAGATAATGAATATACTTTATTTGAAACCATAAATCCTGTAATGAATAATAACTATTTTAAATACATTCCATGTTTTCCAATAAGTACGAAGGGTCTTGATTGGGACTTGGATTATTCACCGATCAATGACCTTGCCGATGTTTCTATTAACTTTTTTAGAGTTTCGGCAAGTCATAAAAATGCACAGTTATTGACAGGAAATCCGACACCTTGCCTAATTGGATTACAAGACGACGACGACGACGACGACGAAGGTGTATCTTTAGGAAGCTCAAGAGTATTAACTTTTAATGAGGGCGGCTCGTCTTGGTTTTTAACACTTGGAAGCGAGGGTTTACTTGCATTAGAAAATGACCTTGCAACACTTAAAAACGACATGGCGGTTGTAGGGGCAAGAATATTGTCAAGTGATCCAAACGGCGTTGAGAGTGCCGAGACTGCACGAATACATAGAGCAGGGGAACAAAGCGTTTTGATGGCTTTGAGTAATTCTGTTAGTAATGTAATAGAAAAGGCTTTGAAGTTAGCAGTTGAATGGTCAGGCGATAGTTCAGATAAGGTGACTTTTAGCTTGGTTGTTGATTTTGATACGACCGGAATAAGCCAACCTATATTAAATCAATTATGGTTAATGTATAATGCAGGAAACATATCTTTTGCTACTTTATTTGCAGCAATGAAAAAAGGTGAAATATATCCAAATGGCTGGACTGAAAAAGATGAATTAAAAGCGATTGCAAAAGATAACGAGGAAAAAGAAGTTGAGGTTGTTACTGAGCCGTTATCTACAAATGATATAGACATTGAAGAAGATGAAAAAGACGTAATAGTTGACGAAACAATTGAAAAAGAGTAATATTACTTAATCATTCATACCTTTCAGGGAGTTAATTAACTCCCTGTTTTATTAAAAAAGGAAAACTCTATATAATGACATACGAAAACGGACAATTAAACATATATAATGTTACCGCAAAAGAAGTTGATAAATTAAATAAAGAGATTATATCCGCTTATGAAATGGCATATAAACAAATAGATGTTGAATTAGCAAAAACTTATGCAACGGTTTTAATGGGTATTCCGCCCGATGATTATTACAATGAGATGTTAAAATATAAAAGATTACAAAACTTACAAAATGGTATTGCCGATATAATGCACGATACTTTTAAATTGTCAGATAGAACTACAATTGACGCATCAGAGCTTGCAATGTCAAATAGTTATTATCGTGAAATATATCAAAGTCAGTGGTTTTCAGGATTAGACTTTGTATATCTAAATAAAGACTTGCTTGATTACGCTGTAACAGGTAATTTGTCAACATGGAAAGATATTAAAGATACTGCAATTGCTAAAATATCAGATCCATTAAAAAATTATAGCCCGAAAACAGGAACATTAACAGAATTATTAGCAGACAATAACGAAGCTGCACTTGCTAAGATTAGAAAAGCGGTTAATAGTAATTTGATACAGGAAAAATCTTACAAAGTGGCTAGTAAAGATATTGCTGAGATAATAGGGCAAGCAAGCTTTGAAAATGGAGTTGAAAAAGTCGACGGTTTAATGTATAAGGCGTTAAGAATATCAAGAACCGAGGGCGGTCGGACTTTATCCCTAGGACAATTACAATCAGGACAACAAGCCGAGGCGCAAGGTGTCAAGATGCAAAAGCAATGGAACGCAACCCTCGATATGAGAACGAGACAAAAACACGCAAGTGTAGATGGGCAACGAGTTGATTTTGATAAAAGTTTCGATGTAAGTGGCGACATGATGCCGATGCCACGAATAAGCGGATCAGCAAGTAATGTAATAAATTGTAGATGCAGTAGTATTAATATAATTGATGGTATAGAGCCATCATTAAGACGTGGGCGAAATCCAGTTAAAAATCCTGAGACGGGAAAATATGAAACTGAGGTTTTTACATTTAGAAGCTTTGATACATGGGCTAAAGAAAAAGGATTGAAATATAATAAGTCGGGAAGGCTTGTTAAAAAATAAAAAGGGGTGTGAATGTTTAATTTTGAGGTTAATGAAAATGAAGCGAATTTAATTATTCAAGGATTAAACGAATTGCCAAGAAAAGTATCAAATGATTTATTTGATAAAATACAAAAGCAAGCGGCAATTCAGATCAAAGAGATTGCAGAAAAAAAAGAAGGTGGTAATGATGAAAATTAAAATTAATGGTCAAGATGTAGATTTAACAAGCGACGAATTAAAAGCTTTTTTAAGTGAAAATAACGAAGCTGTAAAAGGTGAAGGATTATTAAATAAATTAGATGTAGACGCGTTGATTGCAGGTAAAACAACAGGCTTGATAAATAAGAATAATGAATTGCTTAAAAAAGTTGTAGATGGCAAAAAAGATAAAGATTTTGTTGCAGGTTTTCAAAATGACCTTGACAAATTTGGAATAACCGACTATACTGAATTAGTCGGTCTATTAGATAAGGCTAAAAACCCAAATGATACGGACGATATGCGAGCGATAAAGAACGAGATTACAATATTAAAAGCCGATAATTTACGATTTAAAGCTGATAATGAAAACTTAACTACTATAAATAGCAATGCTAGTATAGAAATGAAGTCGATGCTCGTAAATAATGCACTCAAAACAAAGTTAATGTCAAAAGAATTAGGTTGTACTGAATTACAAGCGACAGCATTAACAACACACCTTTTAAGTCAAACCAAGTTTGATGTAATTACAAATGACAACATTAGCAAAGCTATCACAAAAGATGGAAAAACTCCAGATCAATACATAATTGATTGGTCAAAAACCGATGCAGGAAAAGAACTATTGCCGCAAAAAATAAATGTTGGCGGCGGTGGTACTGGAAGCAATAACGGTGGTGGTGGAGTAAAAAACTTAAACCAAAAATTAAGTGATTTAAATAAATCTGATAAGGCATTGAGCTTGAACGATCAAGCGGCTTTGCTTGCAGAAATACAAAAACAAAAACAGGAGAAAAATTAAATGGCTTTTAATGTAGGAAAATTTACGGAGTTTGATGACACTAACTCGGCTGCAGATGCAAGTGTGATGGTTGCGGCGGCTGCGATTCCGTTATCAATGACGAAAGCTGCTTTTTACCAATCTTTAAGCGCACCGGCGGTTGGATTGAGTTCAAAAACAGTTGATTATGATTTGTTTGGAAGATCAAAAACGGTTAAGGCCGGTACGGTAGATGTAGCATGGGATGCAGTTACGGCTGCGGCATTGGGTATCGATGCGGTATCAATTAAGGGCATTACAGTTGGCAGTGTTTTAAAAATGGCTAGTGGAGAGTACGTTATTGTTAGTGCGGTCGATAGATCAGCGGTTACTATTGATGTATACGCAAGGGGTGCAGGTGGTACTACTGGAGCTATTCAAGCGGATGCAAGTGTATTTAGTGTTGTTGGATTTGCAGGTAAAGACTCAACTCTAAAAGATATTGAATCAATGTCAGAGTCAACAGGAAAGTATACTAATTATACTCAGACTGTATTTGAAACTTTAGATTGGGAATATCAAGGGGCTAATTATGCAAGAAAAGGATTAGCGGGTGATAAAATATTACCTATACTTCTAAACGAAGCGACTGTTAGAGTTGCTGAAAATCTTGGAGTAATGTCAATTCTTGGGCTTAAACAAGAGGGTGCATCGGGTGGAAGTCCTTACATGACAGCCGGTTTATTTTCTCAATTAGCAGACACAGCCGGTGGCACTAGACCTGTATTATCATTAAATGTTGGTGGAGCTTTTAATGAAATTAAACTTAGATCAGCTTTGCAAGAGTTGACTGCGACAGGTTCTCCGGATATGATTTGGTTATCAGCTAAAAACAAAGAAATAATGAACGGTTTTAATTCCGCTATTATTCAAACTGGTAGAATTGATACAACTGCGGGATCTTACATTGATACTTATAATTATGATGGTTTAATGCTTGCTGTAAGAGTTGACGCAGACATTCCAGACGATAAAATCGCAATTGTTAAACAGGCAAATTGTCAATTAGCATGGGTTGAAAATGATGGTTTAAGACTTGAAGACGAGCCGACTCAATCAAGCAGAGAGTTTAGGCAATCTATACAGGGAACTTTAGGCTTTATTATAGAGGGTGTAGGTTACGATCACACATATCTATATGGTATTGTTTAAGAGTTAGTAAAAAAAATAAGGGGCTGGAATATGCCCCTATTATATGAGGTAAAAATGAATTTAAACGAATTAGGCTCAACTGAATTAAAAAAGATTGCTAAAGAATTGAAAATATTTAAATACGGTAATTTAAGTAAAATTGATTTAATCGAAAAAATAAATGAAGCAAAGTCTAATGAAATAAGTGTTAAATCTCATATAAAAAGCAAGATTATTATTAAAACTTTGATTGTTAAAAATTCTTTTTGGTGTAATGAATTGGACAAGGCTATATTTAAAGGTCATTATTTATCACTTAATGAAAAGGAATTTTTAATACTTAAAGATAGAGAAGAGTGTAAATGATACATTAAGCGCAAGTGTTATTATAACTAATATAACTGTAACCGGCTATGCTTGGAAAATCTAGTAAATAAAAAGGGGCTTTAAATGGCTATTGAATTTATAGTTGAAGATAATACAGGATTAGCAAACGCAACATCTTATTTGTCAGTTGCGGACTTTAAGCAGTATTGGGAAAACAGAGGTATTTTGTTGATAGAAGTTGACACAACTTATCAAGCATGGCTAAATGAGGCAACTTATTTTATTGATAATAACTTTAACTTTTGTGGTAAAAAATTAACAGAAGATCAAGCTTTGAAGTTTCCAAATACGATTTATGATGAAGTGCCTAAACAGGTTAAAAATGCCTTGTGTGAAATTGCATATAGTCGTCAAGCAGACGCATCATTAAGCTTTATACAGAGCGGTATTAAAAGCAAAAAAATAGGGTCGGTAAGCATAACTTTTCAATCAATGTCTAAAAGTGATATAAAAAAACAATATAGCGCTGCTTACATTCAGTTAAGACAAATATGTCAAGTTTCTAACAAATACGTGATAAGGGTTTAATATGAGCATATTAAGTTATTTTATAAAAGAAATGAATATCACTTCAATACTTCAAAAGTTGACGACTACAAACGACGGTAACGGTCATACTAATAGTGAGTGGGTGGACTCAGTATCTTTTAAATGTTTTAAATATACAAAATCAGCGGCAACTAGATATTTTAATATGCAATTTAAAGAAGATGTAAGCGATGTTTTAATATTAGTTCCAATTACTGAAATAAATGTAAAAGACAGGATTGTTTTAACAGATAATAGAGGTGCTAAAAGTTATGTAATAGGCTCTATTGACGATGTAGGGAATCAAGGTGAGGTTTTACTTGTCGGAGTAAGTAAAATATGAGTCAATTTGAAAGGGTAACTAATGGTAATTCTGATTTAGGTGTTAATGATGGAACTGGAAAAGGTTTAATTATTGTGTCTGAAAGAGTAGTAAGTGAAGCAAAAAGCCTCTCAGCGGTTAATTTTGGACAATTAGAAAATAGCATGATGTATAATATCAAACTAGATAAAGAAGATTTGACAGGTGGATTTAATAAGAAAGGAGCTTTATCTAAAAATAATAGCAATGCTAAAGATGGTGATAATAAAAAAGCTGATTTTAAAATAAGTAAGCCTAAAGATAAATTTACAAGCCATGTGGGTTTTAATTTATTACACGGTATTTATATGGAGTTTGGAACTAGGCATATAAAACCACAACCGGCTTTAAGACCTGCGTTGGATATAGTTGTAAATGGTACGGATGCCTTAAAAGTACTTGCGAAAATACAAGCAGAAGAAATGCTAGGGGCTTTAAAAAAAGGACAAAAGAGGGAGACTTTTAATGTATAGTGAAGTACAAAGCAAATTGTTTAATGAACTAAATAATAATACAAATATAACTGATTTACTAGATAGTTTTAATAGTGATTTTATGATTGAAAATAGTGAAGTATGCCCGAATTCATGGGAGCTTGAAAAGTCAACATTAAACTATTATGAAACTAATAGAGATAATTATAGTAAATATGATGATATTACATTCACTACTAATTGCAGAGCTTTTAAATATGTAGATAGTAAAAACATTGCTGAGGTTATTAAAACTGAATTACATGAAAAAACAGTTGATAACTATATATTTACAGTAGTTTTGTTAGGGTCTACTTTAAAGCCCGTAGATGAAAGAGATAACTATAATACAATTATAGATATAAATGTAAGACAAAAATAAAATAGGAGTTTATTATGGGAATTGCAGGAAGTAACGACGTTTATTTCCCTACCGGAACGGAAGTGTATTTGAAGCCCGAGGGAGAATCTGTTTACCTTGATGTTGGTTGCATAATGGCGGCTAGTACAGGAACGCACAATTATGAAGTTGATGTAATAGAGTGTAGCACAGGCGCAAAGCTTAAGAGATTTAAAAATCAAACATTGACCTTAGCGTTTACGATGGGTAATTTGAACGTTGCTAATATCGTTAAAATGAGTGCGGGAATGTTTAATTATGTTTCTATTGATGGAACTCCATACACGCCCGACGATCAAATTATTGCGGCTGGCTGGATAGATAAGTCATTGATTGAGATTGACACAAATAAAACAGCTTTAGAAAGCGTAATTGCAACCGTAACCGGATCAACTACAGGATTATTGGTAGTTGATGATGATTATACGATTGTTGAGTCAGCAGAGTCTAAAAGCGGATGGGCTGTTATTATAAATACTAGCGGTGTTAGTGGAGCGGTTACGACTGAATCAATTACAATTGTTTTCGGTGCAAACACGCCTTTAGAAAGCGAAAAACTCACATGTGGAGACGCAACAGGGAACTTAAATCCTGCTATGTTTAAATTTATCGCACCAGACGACTCAGGTCGAAGTAGATTTATGGAAGTTTACTCGGCAACTCTCGAAAGTGGCGGTTTTGTATTTGGTTTTACAGACGTTGCAACAGGTGGAATCGAACAGATGCCAATCACGGCAACAGGTGAAATTGATACAACACGTACAGCCGGGGATCAGTTATTTAATTGGGGTTATGTTAAAGTTTAAAAAAAATTATTCTAAGGGATGCCGTTTAACCTTTGCGGTATTCCCTTTTTAAAAGGTTGTTAAGATGAGAAAAGAAATTGATTTTAATGTAGAGTATATCGTTAAGGGAAAAGAATTAAGTAAAAAAGTAAAGATTAAGTTTAGCTCGCAAAAAGTACAACGGGATTATGGTGATTGGTTAGCAAAGGCGGCCGAATTTCAAGAGATAAATTTAAACCGTAAAAAAGCACTTGACGAAATAGGCTCTATTATAATTAATAAAGATATTTCTATGAAGGATAAAAAAGAGCAAATTACAGTTTTAAATACTGAAAAAGATAATGAAGAGAAAAGAATGAGGGCGATTGGAAGTGAAAACTTCATAAAAGATAGATTTGATATTGTAAAAAGATTGCTTGAAGATAATGGCGTTGAAGACGAAGAGCTTTTAAGCTATAAATTTTGGGACGAAAAAGTTGACACAAATGTACAAAATGAGTTTTTAACAAGGTGTATTTTTAAAGATCACGACTTAAAAAAAAACCTATAAAAAACGACACGACATTACATTATGACCGCTTGATTATGGGTTTAAAAAGAGCATACCCAACACTTACAGAAAAGGAATTCTGGGAATGTTGGGACACTATTGATACAAACAACGCTATGAAGTTTGCAAGATTTGAAAAAAGTGACATTGATTATATTTTTGAAAAAAAATTAAATTTAGGGGATAAAGTGTAATGGCTGCTAAAATGGAACTAGGCGAGTTGATATGGAAGATCTCAGGTGACACCGCCGATATAAAAAAGAAGCTTGGAGAAACCGAAAAAGGAACTAAAAAACTTGGATCGGGTTTTAAAAAGTTTGCAGGGATAGCAGCGACTGCATTAGTGGCTGTTGGTATTGCTAAATTTACAAAAGAAATTATCCTTGCTGCATCGGCTGCGGCTGAAACCAGAGCAAAGTTTGAAACCGCTTTCAAAGGCATAAACGACGAAGCCGACAGGGCAACGAAAACTCTAACAAATGGATATGGTTTGTCAAATACGGCGGCCGAACGGCTCTTGTCTAACACCGGAGATTTATTAAAGGGTTTTGGCGCAACGTCAACAGAGGCATTAAATCTTAGTTTTAGCGTGCAAACCTTAGCGGCTGATTTATCATCATATAATAATTTACCTATTGAGCAAGCAAGTGCAGCAATTACAAAAGCCTTTACAGGTGAACGTGAAAGCTTAAAAAGCCTTGGTGTTATTGTAAGTGAAGCAGCGGTAAAGCAACAGCTTTTATTAGATGGAACTCAGGATTTAACAGGTAAAGAATTATTACTAGCTAAAGGTAGAGCAACCTTAACTTTGATTACTCAGCAATCAGGCGATGCAATTGGTGACATGTCAAGAACTTATGGCAGCTTTGCAAATCAATCTAAAGTAGCGTCAGCAAGAGTCGAAGATTTAAAAACATCATTGGGAAAAAATCTATTGCCAGTTGCTACTTTTGGAATATCGGTATTTAACAAGTTTGCGACTTCTATACTTCCATTAGTTGATAGTTTAGGGGTGTTAGTAAGCTCTCAAAGTTCAGCTCAACGAAACAGTGGTGAATTAAGGTTACAGGTTGAGAGATTAAATACATCTTATGCAGAATATGAAGTTATATTAGGAAAATTAAATGATCCGCTAGCTAATTTAAATAAATTAGAGAAAGCTAATCTTGAGCTAAAACTTGCTGAAAAAAATATAGAAGTATTGGATTCTATTGAAGGTATAAATGAAGCCTTCGCCAACAAGGACGACGCACAGAGAAAAGACTTTGAGTCTATGAGGGACTTGAAAAAAGAAACGCAATCATATCAATGGAATTTGGATAATTTAGCATTGTCATCAAAACAAGCTGCTAAACAAAAAAGGGCACTAGCAAAAAGTGTTGTTGATTACGAAAAAATACTTGCAAGCGGTAAAAAATCTAATTTAGAATATGAAATACAAATTGATAACCTTGCAAAATCTTTTAATGCAGGAACACTGAGCCAATCAATATTTAATTCACTAAATATTGATTTGCGTGTTAACATTAAAAAAACTGCTATTGAATTAAAAAATCAAGGCGATTTGATAGATAAAGTTATAGAATCTGATGATAAAATCATAAATAAAACAAAAGAAAAAATAAATATAAATAATGAATGGTCGGATAAATTAAAAGCTAGACACCTTGAAAGGCTAGAGCAAACTCAAAAACAAACTAAAAGCGAAGTTGATTTTTTAGAGCTAGAAAAACTAATACTAAAAGAAAAGCTTAATGTTTTAGACACGGAAAAAGAAGCCTCGATCAATTCATTAAAAGAAAAATTTGATAAACTTAGCGAAAATAACTCCAATACTTTAAGATTAAAAGAAGCGTTTAATCAAGAGTTACTAGACCTTGAATCAGTTTTTCTTGAAGAAAACCAAGCGCTAAAAGATGAGTCCGCCGAGAAAGAGTTAGAAAAGCAAGAGGAAACATTGTTAGAGCAGGCGACAATGTTTAGCGATTATACTAGTTCTGTTGTTGGAAGTTTTGCGTCAATGTCAGATAGTATCGGTGAATTATTAATTGCATTAACAGCGGTCGAAAGTGCTGAAATAGAAAGTAGAAAGAAAGCTGAATTAAAAGCGGCGGGATTTGCTACGAAAACAGCATTACAGGAAGCTAAAGCAGAGTTGAAAATCGCAAAGGCGCAAGGCGACCAAGAAGCGATTGACGAAGCCAATAAAAATGTTAAACTTGCAGAAATAAATGAAAAGTACGCAAAAGAACAGGGTGATCTTGCGTATAGAGTAGCAAATATAATGTGGGGCTTACAATTATCTACAGCTATTGCGACAGGAGCGGCGGCGGTTGTTGCAGCATTGTTAGATGGGCTATCCGTTCCGGGACCGGCAGGGATTGCACTCGGTGCGGTTGCATCGGCTGCGGCTGCAACTGCATCAGGCGTTCAAATCGCTACAATTGCATTAAATAAACCTAAAAGAGAAAATTATACCGAGGGTGGTATAGTTCCGGGTAATGATTTTGTGGGCGATAGAATACAAGCAAATGTGAATAGTGGCGAATTAATATTAAATAAAGAGCAACAATCAGAGCTTTATAATATAGCAAAAGGCGATCAGGTAAACAATAATGAGACGCCGATTGAAGTAACAGCTGTATTTAATGTTGACGGTGTAACACTTGCAGAAATTGCAGCGGACGTATATAACAGGGGTGTAGTATTACTAAATTTAGATAGGGCGGCTTTATAATGAAAATTGCATATGATAATTTATATAGTAGTGATAATACTTTGACGGCAACAAATGAGAATACTAATTTTAGCGTATCAAATGTATATCATCGATTTTTAGCACTTCCATTTAGGAGCTTAGATAATACAGAGACTGAAATAGAACTTGTTTTCTCTACTACTATTGAAGGAATTAAAGATTTAACTGTTTTTCATATGTTGAATAGCAATATTAAATACAGCATGAAAATACAAACTTATACTTATTTAGATGTATTAAAGGGTGAATTACAAATTACTGATATTGGAAGCGATAATTTAACGGTTTATTTTGATCCCGACAATGTTATTTTTCAAGATGTAGGAAAAGTTAAATTGATTATTGCAGCGGATATATCAGTAGATTATTTCGAGATTGGAAGCCTATTTATTGGAGATTCTTTAGATTTTCCATATATAAAAACGCCCTCGATTAAAGAAAAGTTAAATTGATTATTGCAGCGGATATATCAGTAGATTATTTCGAGATTGGAAGCCTATTTATTGGAGATTCTTTAGATTTTCCATATATAAAAACGCCCTCGATTAAAGAAAAATTAAAGGGTAGTTATAAAAAAACAAATACAGGGCAAATAACAGGGGCGGCTTATGTTAATTTAAAAACTTTTGGTGTAGATGTAAAAAGCATTGATAGTGATAAAAAAAGTGAAATTGAATCGTTTTTATTAAATGTAAACATAAATAAGCCGTTTTTTTTAGACGTGTAT
>Ga0208771_1001162_pt1 | contig 14439 bp, 14 predicted proteins | sample AntAceMetag02UKX_FD_184775 | JGI IMG/M metagenome (GOLD analysis project Ga0208771, IMG submission 184775) | Saline lake microbial communities from Ace Lake, Antarctica - Antarctic Ace Lake Metagenome 02UKX (SPAdes) (version 2) | ecosystem: Environmental > Aquatic > Non-marine Saline and...
GGGCCATACGGTAAAGGTCACATAGTTGTGCGAAAGGAAATGCCCTGCAGCCCCTGCTTTTTAAAAAAGTGTGACACGAAAAGATGTATGAAAGAAATTGGTGTAGATGAAGTATTTGAGGCGGTGAAAGAAGTCATAAATCAGATATCGCACAACTAATTTTTAATCTAAAAGGAGTAAACAATGACAATCAGCAAAGAATTATTAGATATTTTAGCCTGTCCAAAGTGTAAGGGGAAAATTTACCTCAATGAAGCGGAAGATGGGCTTATCTGTGATAACTGCAAGCTGATGTACAGAATTGAAGATGGTATACCAATTATGCTGATTGATGAGGCAACCAAGATTTCTGAAAGGGTTAAGGATTAATGGATTGGTAGATAATCCGCTCCGGGCCTCTATCATTTATCTCTCAGCTCTTTGCGGCTTTGCCGCTTTAGGATCTCACCCTCAGAGATGTTCTCAAGGGCAACTCTTCAGATGCCATAGAATAAGCCGGGAATACACCACCCATTTGTCCCTGATCTCCTTGTTCACGCCGGCCGTAAGGATGCCTAACTTTTTCGGTCTGACAATTTAGCTTGTTTGCGCAGCTCGCCCAACTTGGCATATTTAAAAAACTTGTTGACCGAATCAGTAATAGAAAGAGTAAATCCCTGGGCACCATCTAGAACTCCGAGCTTCAGAAAGTAACTCTGGAAAAATGCCAGAACTGCCCGAAATGAAGCCGACCAGACAGTTGATGTTTTGCCCGCGGCAAATGCCTCCCGGGCCCCCAGGGTCGAATAGTGGTCGATCTTGATCAGGATCTTGCTCAGATCGCTCTCAGTGTAATGCTCTATGGGGACACCCAGCGCCTCCACTTTCCCCGTGACCTCCACCGATTCATGGACTGCTACTGGCGTCATTCGCCCGGAATCTTTCTGAAAAAGCCTGACTATCCGGTCTCCGCCCCATAGGTGTTTGATCCAGCGGCCTTGGAACCAGTTTCTCCGGGGGAAGCTGTAGCCGGCCACATCACCCGGTTCCTTCAAGACAATATCACTGATAGCCCCGGCGGTTTCAGAAGGAATACGCTCGTCGGCATCAAGAACAAGCACCCATCGGTGTTTGCATTTATCAATAGCAAATTGCTTCTGCCGGCCGAAACCCCGCCACTCTTCTACAAACACATCGCACCCGGAATCGGAGGCAATCTTTACGGTATCATCCGTGCTGCCAGAATCCACAACAACAACCTGATCCGCGAATCGGACACTTTCAAGACAGGCAGGCATGTTCTTCGCTTCATCCTTTGTGATAATGGCTACTGAGAGAGGTACCTTTTCATTCATTGTTTGATAAAACCACCTGAATCATGTTATAGGCGCAACAACATACCACAGTTGCAATCTGATTAAAATAATGATTTCTCCGTTAATCTGCTGTGAGAAACACCCTTTTGAAAATATTCACTGAAAGATAGTGACACGATTTGCGCAATAAAGTTCTTAAATATTTATCGCTGCTGGCAGGAAGCCTTCCAACAAAGGAAAGGACTCTTGAGCTTCTGGAACTCAGTATCCCCATGCTTATAGGGATATTTATATTTTTTAATCCTTTCCCTCATACAACGGCTATTAAGGAAATCTGTTTTTACGGGTCTGTCATAATTGTCCTTATTTTAATCTGTTTCAAGAAGATCGACTTTTCCTTTAAGTCGCCGCTTACTCTTCCTTTTGCGCTCTTTGTCATCTGGATATTTATTGCTCTTTTCTTTGCGATTGATAAAGAAAACAGCATCCATGATTTCTATTCACATTTACTAAGGTATATTATATTTTATTATATTCTTATTAATTATTTTAATTCAAAAAAACTGCTCGTTTGCCTATCATGGATTATTATCATATCAACTGCTATTTTCTGTTTGGGGGGCTTATGTTACTTCTACTTTATTTTAGGAAACGATTTTTCTGCACGATTTGCAATGGGGTTTCCGGATATACCAACTAATGTTGTTAATGTTTCGTTAATATTTGCCTTACTTCTTTCCTTTCACAATTTTATAAGAGAAGATCATCATAAACAAAAAGCCATTATTATTGCCTGTGCTTTGGTCATGTTAAGTACGATGATATTTACCCAGACAAGATACGCCCTGGTTGCTATAGTACTTTCGCTCTCTTTCTTGTTATTGAGACATCGCGGAATGTTGATTCTTGTGATTCTGACTTTAGTAATTACTGTTTATATGGCACCAGTCAAAAATCGTTTGAGTTTAAACGATTACGGCATCAAGTTGCGTATATGCCAGTATTTTATTTCTTATGAAGTTGCAAAAGATTATCCGCTGACCGGTATAGGTTATGGAGCTAATACATATACAAAAAGTATTGATGAGAAAAAATATCAAAACAGAGTACCAAAGGACTGTAAATGTGGGGAGTTAGGTTGCCCGCATAGTCTATATTCTGATATTTTATTGAGGACAGGCTTTGTGGGCCTCTTCTTTTTTCTTTATATAATATTTGTTTCGGTTAGGATTTGTTGGTTAACAATGAAAAATAGCAAGGACGATTTCATTAAAAATTGGGGCCGCAGTATTGCATCTGTGTGGATTGGAATTATTGTAATCGGATTCTTTGAACCATTCTTCAGGCATAATTTAGAAGTTATATTATATACACTGTTGTCAATGACAACTATTTTGTGGCGTCTTAATTTGAGAGCATCGTAAATGTCACTCCAGTTTCCTTTTTGAGTATGCAACATCAAGCTTTGAATGCTAAGTCTTCGAACGGAAAAGAAACATATTTTTGTTCCATAGATCCTGAGTATCCGGCCTTTTTTCCTTATAAAGAAATCTCAGCGCTTTTGTATCATTTTTAAGAAACTCAAAATCCCTTTTTTCAAAGAAGCCGATCCAAGCTCTATCGCTTTTTATATTGATGTGGCCAGGAAGTCCTTTCTCCCGGCTAATATTAACTAAAAAGTGTTGGGTTTTCTTTAGCCTGTCCAGAATATGTTCAATTTCGCTGTCAGTTAAATGTTCAAAAACATCAAAACTTAAAAACAGGTCAAAATTCGCTTTTTGGGGTAATTCTGTAAGATATTTCTCAGGATATTTTCCAAATGTTTTCAAATACAGGTCTCTTGCTTCTATAGAAGAATCATAACCGCTATATTCAACCCCTGAATCATTCATGAAATCAATCATAATCCCAGGACCGCATCCAAAATCCAATATACTCTTCCAAGCAGTATTGTACATAATAATATCTTTAAGGATCTGTTTCATAAATTCCCAGCCCTTAAACCAGTCGGACGAAAAAAAACTTCCATCGTAGATTGTTTTGCCTTCCGGTTTCATGAGATCATGCATTTCGCGACGCCATTTTTTGGAAAAAAGTTTCACATTTCTATCAGATAGCTCATCAGACCATATAGATTCCCCCATATAAGAGATTTTAGATTTGGAATTACTTATTCCGTGGATATGGTCGTAATGCTTATCTAATCCTGTTAATATGCTGCATTTATACCCGTGTTTCCGGGCGAAAAACGCAAGATCAAATTCCTCACAAAATGCCGGCGCAAATTGATTGTCGAAACGGAATTCAGTCTTCTTGATAAAATCGACGTTAACAGCAAATAGAAAACCGCTTACATTTGTTACGTCAATTATTGTTCTTTTGCGGTAAAAAGATCTTTTCTTTTTTTTATAACGATACTTTTCTGCTGGAAAGAAGTTCTTATCCACTCCTTCACAGCAAACCCCCTCAACACCTGCTACAGCCAGATGAGGCGTCTGGTTAAACAACTCCACGATTTTGTAAATACAATAGCTGTCAAGCCAGAGATCATCATTGAGAAAAAAAATATAGTCACAGTCTAACAGATGCTCAATGCCAAGATTCCACGCGGCAGGCAGGCCTATATTTACCGACAAGTCAAGGAAAGTAATAAATGATTGATCAGACAGATAATGTTTAAGTCCGTTGCCTGCTTTACAACCATTGGAAATAACAACCATTTGAAGATCTGGTATATCTATTAGTGCTTCGCAAAGAGTTCTGATATTGTATTTACTGTGGGGCGGTTTTTCGCCGATAAAAGCACTTACACATCCAATATTAACATGTGTCATAGTTTTTCTCTTTTTTAAAAATTGAAAACAGGAACAATCAATTTTTATCCCTCAGGAACAGATAATCTCTTAGAATTGATTGGGTTTCCCCTGGCCAAATATATTTTGGTTTATAATTATATTGTGCAAGATATTCTACCACTTCATTCTTTAAGCACCAACCATTTGTTTGGTATTCGCTCCATATTTCAAGGCTTATGCATGTAACCCTGCCTGATTTCAATAGATTTGTAGCTCCCATTAACATGTCCAACTCTGCGCCCTCTATATCGGCCCATAGAAAAACGTTATTAAATGGCCCAAATTCTCTATCAAGACTATCCAAAGAACGGCATTGAACCTTAATTTTATTTTCTTCGCGTTGATGTCTTCTCGGGTAGTTTACAACCATCCCATCAATCGGCTGCATCTCTATTAGGCCATCGTTGATACCTACAGCACATTCTATTAATTCCCCAGGAAAACTATTTTTGCAAAGATTAAATCTTTCGGGGCAAGGCTCTACACCAAATATCTTAATTTGTGGCCAAGTTTTCTTGGCTTTCCATGCTTCGGAATCTGGAACACCTACACCAATATTAATAAATACTTCCGGTTCTGCTATTATCATATCCCAATTATTGAAATTTACTTCCTTCAATTTTATACTTTCATATAATCGGATAATTTTTGCGCATACTTTGCGGGTCCTTTTCATTATTCAGCCACATCTTCTATGAAAACAATACTCTTCTAAAAACCTCTTACACAACCCGGATTCCCATATGGGAAGTTCTTGTCTTGAATGGGACTATTTCCCTTTTAAATAATTTACCAATTCTTCAATTTTCCCCCATAATTCCGGCGCAGTATCCCTGTAGGCCTTTCTATCCATAATATCAAAATCATGCGTCATAGCGCCGACATTTTCGTTCGCAATTAAATTGCATCCACATAACGCAGCCTGATTAACTATAAGCCCGTGGGGCTCGGGCCATCTGGGAAGATGAATATAATTTTCAACTCTGTTCAAAAATTCTGGCATCTTTTCGTAAGAAATTCGGCCGATAACTTTACCGTACTTATGCTTATCAGGTAACAGTTTGCTATCATTACCAAATAGGATTACCTCTTCGTTTGGAAAATTATCCCTAATATTATAGAAACCTTTCGCTTCACCCATGCCACCGCAGGCAGCATACTTAATGTCACGGTTTTGTTTCCTGTCAGTGAACATATCTACATCTATGAGAGGTTTCAGAATATATGTTTTCTCTCTTGTTACCGGATATATTTTGTGAAATACAGATGCGTGCAATGGAGAGACAAAAATATTCATGTGTGCTTTTTCAAATAAAGCTCTATTGTCGTTTACAGCACAGTAGCCATTCTGCCATCCTTTTTCATTGTCACGATAATTGAAGTATATGTCTTTTTTTTCAACACAAACACTACCATTCCCAATGTTGCCGTTACATGGCAGCGCATTCAGATAACAGATGTCTCCATACGCATTCTGTCCCAAAATATACTTTTGGGACGATATGATTTTGTTAATAAAACGTCTGCTGAAATGCGTTTTGTGATCAGGACAGTTAAATGCATCAAAAAGTATCCACAAGTCAGGATTCCTATGCATTAAAATTCGAGAAAAGATTTGCAATTTGCTTGGTTTAATTGAGATTATCCTTATATTGTGACCTCTTTTGATGCCCTCCTCTACAATCTTTTGAGTAACTTGCTCTCCACCTCCATTATAATAAAAAGGATGTAGGTGAGAAACAAAATTGATCTTTAGAATGGGGTTGTGGGTAGCATGTTTCATAAGTTTATCTTATCTCCCGTTCAAATACATAATACAATCCTGTGCAAGTCTTACTGGATCAAGCAAATAACACTCCTTGTTACATTTTTCCATTGCACAAGGTTTATTCATTATTTCGGCAAATAAATGACATTCCTTTCTGCATCTTGTATGGTAACTTTCATTAAATATAGCATTATGCATTTTGAATAAATCAGGTGGATTCCACTCATACCCTTTAAATAAAACGACTTTTTTATCAATAGCATTGCATACATGGTGAATTCCACCATCTGAAAGAATTACCAGTTTCATTTCATTGAGTAAGGCTGCTAATTTTCTGAGGCTACATTTAGGAATAAATTTGTCTCCAATTTCTTCAAATTGATTTTGCCCTATTTCATATATTGTCAATGATGGGAAGTTCTTTTTGATTTCATTGACTAATCTTTTCCAACTGTTTCTCTTGTAGCGAAGTATTTCTCCGTCTGTTCTGTTCTGGGTATAACGAATATGAGCAACATTTATTGCGATAGAAGCACTATTTATAATTTCTTTCGCTTCTCTGATTTCATCATCAGCAAGATATATTCTTGGTCTAAGATCATGGAATTGTGCGATTTTGCCGCTAATTTGAAATGCAAAGTTATAGGAAAGAATGTTTTTATATGGTGCGTTTATACATTCATTTAAATTTCTTTCATTCGACAAATAAGTAAAAGTTTCCTTTTGCCAATCTGGCCATATAACGAATGTTTCTGTATTTCGTGAATTCAAAAAATATTTTGTATGTTTTTCCTTATAAACTTTTTCAGGTAATATTTTCTCCCACCAGTTAGGTTGACGTACGATATCAATGTAGTAGTCATTATAAAAAGTGTTCACTAATACTTCATCGGTAATGACTTCAAATAACTTGGGATTGTACACCTCCCTGATTGCCTTGAAGACAGAAGATAACATTATTGAATCTCCAAGGTTTTCCGACCAGAACCAACGAGGGAAATACAGTTTAATGTGCATTTTTGTCATTATTTTAAAGCCCTAATGCTATTATTATGAAGTAGACTTATTCATTCTTTTGTTTGTGGATTGTGTATAACCTCGGTCCACCCGATTTATCTTCTCTTCCGTTTATCATATTCAATACATGACCAGCGTCAAGGGTCGGTATAGAAAATTTCTCTGCAACGTCAACACATACCAAAAGAGACCCGATGCCAGCACCTACGAGGCAAAGATCTATATCGGAAGGTATTCGGCTTAATGTCTTTTCTTTCATGGATTTCCAGCGTGTTGCCACATAGGAATCGGGGATTTCTATAAATAATATGTTCGGGTAGCTGTGAAATCTGGCAAACCATTGTTTACACGCATCCATATCGCACTTAGAGCTAATAATACATATCTTTTTCTCATTTACAAGGTTGCCAAAAGATTTCGACGTCAGGTATGCATAAACCACATAAAAGGGCAGATAGTTTTCATTTGTCAACTCGATATTGTAATCATATAAAAAATCAATAAATTTTAATGCAGAGTCATCTCCTTTTGATTTGCGAAAGAAAGAAAACAATCTTTTCCTTTCCTGATGGACATTCCCGGGATGGATCAAAGGAGTAAATTTGCCTGACTTAGCCAAAACTTTCAGTGCTTCGATATGCAATGGCATCGCTTCCTTTATAGAATTCACAGATTCTGCTTGTTGATAAAGGCCGTTACAGTCCAAACTATAATCATAAAAAGCGTACTCTCCATCTGCAAACCGGACAACCGGAGTTGATTTCTTTAGAGCCATACCCTGCCTAATGAGATCATGTAGAGCGTGAAAGTATTGATTGCCGTTTGATATGTTTCGGTGAAAAAAGCAAATCTCTTGATTGGCTATTTCATGGGAGTGAAAATCAAAGACAGGAGAATTGTCAACATCTTCCAACAAAAGCCTTTCGAATCGAAATGCTTGACTCTTTATGAGATATTTAAGGTGGTGTGTATTTTTCATAAGATCACCATATTATTTAGTCTCTTTTTTTGCCACAACAGCGAAACTTTGTCCAGAATAGCATTTTGCGATTATACGAGCGAATAAATTGATAATGGGAATTCTCCCAAATCTTTCTTTTATGTACTGCGAATGATAGTCTTTTGTGCGGCAAGTTTTAAATCCATGTTGTGATAGCATATTGATTAGGGTTTTGGGAGTAAAGTGGTAGAGGTGATATGGTAAATCCCACCCATTCCAACTGTTCCATGTTTCCTTTGCGTCTGTTCCTTCATGATTTGGAACATCAACGACCAAAAAGCCGTCCGGCTTTAGCCAATTCCACGCCTTTTCAAGATGCTTCCTGGGGTCGGGTGTGTGTTCCAGCGAATGCCACATGGTAATAATATCTAGTGAGTTATTTTCGATATTTATCTCCTCGATCTGTCCTGTGGTAACCGGTATCTTCAACTCACTGCGTAAATAGGATGCTGAATCGTCTGAAACGTCTTGCCCTTCTACTTCGTAGCCATGTTTGCGACAGGCATACAAGAAATAGCCCATACCGCATCCTATATCGAGGACTTTGCCACGCTTTTTAAGGTTGCGGAAGAACTTAATGCGATGATCCTCTTGAGAAATACGTCGTTTCATTTCAGGCGAATCTACCTCCAGTCCTTCATCATAGTGGCTTGAGAAATAATCATTTCTGTAGAGATCTTGCAATTCACCCTGATCTGGGCGTGGATCAAGGAAACCGAGTCCGCAATTAACGCATTTATAGACAGTCCAGTTTCCTTGTTGAATTAAAATGGTTCGATTTGAGCTGTTGCACAGAATGCATTTTGAAGGGGCGTGTTCCATCACTTATTTTCTTTTCTGCTTTGATGAATAGGATTTGTTACTGTATGATAAATTACTTGGTATTTCTCAAGCTTGTTTTTCGCTCTTGTTTTTTCTTTTGCAAAAGGGAGAAAAAGCTTTAGTGTTATGATTCTCCACAATGTTTTTATAATATTAGCACGGCTGATCCTTTTAATAGTTATTGGAAGATAATGTTTTCTATAAAAAATATATTCAGCACGTATTTTCTTTTTCCATACTTCTGATGATAATGAGTTTCTTTCACTTTGTCCACCAAGATGAACAACGGCTGCAGAATCTATATAACCTATTTCGTGACCTAATTTCCTAATTCTGAGACACAGATCCTGATCCTCACCATATAGAAAAAAATCTTCGTCGAATCCCCCAATTTCTTTGATAAGTTTCGAACGGCCAATCATGCTCGCGCCGAGAACACAAGCTATTTTGCCTGGCAGGCCCGATAGCTCATTCGATGTATATCTCTGCCCTGGGTATTTATACGACACAGACCACTGTGATGTTCCGTCAGGATTGATAATTTTTGTGCCAGCAAGACCTATATGGGAATTTGCATCCATAAACGATATGGCTTCGCTGAAAGTATCTGACGCTGCTTCTGTATCCGGATTGAGGAAAAAGATATATTTTCCCTTACACTGCGGTAATACCTGATTGTTAGCTGCCGCAAAGCCAACATTTTCTGCATTGGCTATGACATTAACCGATGGAAAGTTGTCTTTTATGAAATCTGAGCTTTCATCTGATGATGCATTATCAACAACAAATATCTCTCTGGATATATTGTCATTTATTAGAATGGAGTCAAGGCAATTCCCGATTAAATCCAATGTGTTATAAGATACAATAACAATCGAAAGGGTTTTTGTATCTTGTTTTTCAGTGTTATCGAATGTAGCTTGCATAATGTCAGAACTTTAACACAAATTTAAAACAGTGTATATATAAACGGAACAACCGCCGAACCTTCCGCCAAGATAAGCATTGCTCCAATGAGCACCAGAAATATAATTATCGGCGCCAGGCACCACTTTTTTCTCATTTCCCAAGAATCGCATAACTCGAATATTATAGACAGCTTACTCAACTTATTTTCTCCTAATCCGGCAGCATTAAATAAGATAACTATGCCGGGAGGATCAATGCTAAATTATTTTTCATTTCTTTTTGGCTATACTGCTGATCGAGTCTCTGAAATCTGTCGATATTAAGATCGGAATAAATAATCTGAACTTTTGGGCTTAATACTATATTTTTGCAGAAATTTTTCCTTTGAGAGTTTGGAAACAAGGAAAAATATTTTGCAAATTCAATTTATGCCTCAATTATAATATCGCATCAATTTGACCCTTCACAACAGACGTTACCTCTTCAAGTGTCAATTCTTCAAGGCAACGACTATACTCGGTATTATCACAGCCCTTTTTACAACAAGGCACGCATGAAAGGTCTTTATGCACTACACGGTGTAGTTTACCCCTTGGCGCCCAACCGGAAGACGAAGATGGACCAAAGATACACACAGTTGGTACGCCTACTGCCGCAGCAATATGAACTCCCGCGCTGTCAACGCCGACAAATAATTTGCATCTCTTAAAAACAGCGGCCAACGTTCCAATGGAAGTTTTTCCCGCTAAATTAAATGTATTTCGCGGGCATTCTTTTATTATTTCACAGGCACGCTCTCTTTCATCCATAGCTCCTGTAATAACAATAGATACGTTATATTCCGATGTGAGCCAGTTGATCAGTTGAATATACTTATCCGCCCCCCATTCTTTATATTTCCAGAGAGAAAAAGGCTGCACAGCAATGATTGGCCGATCGGACTGAACACCTTCATTTCTTAAAAGCGCCTTGGCTTCCTGATGTCTGTATTCGGGGACATCATGTTCGGGGCGGATGTGATCTGTTTTTATATTATAAGTTTCCAGAAGACCAAGGTAATATTCGGCCATGTGCCTGCCCGGTTTAGGCTCATCTGTAGATAGATGGGTAAATACTCTGTTGCGCCAGAGTTTCCCATCATTTGCGTAAAAACTTACTCTCTGCGGCGCTCCGGAAAGAAATGCAAGAATAGCTCCACGATCTCCCGGCTTTATATCAATGACCAAATCAAAATGGAATCCACGCAAACGTGAAAAAACCCTTTTTTGATATCGTAATTCCTCTATCCATGTTCTTTCTTCTTCATTAATAGAAATTACATCTGTTGCCCATCTGCAGTCTTCGATTAATTCTTTTGCTTTTTCTCTTACTGCAACAACCACATTAGCCTGCGGGAAATTTTCGCGCAGAGTTCTGACACAGGGAAAGGAAAGAACAACATCGCCTATATCTCCAAGCTGTATCAAAAGGATATTGCGAATGTTTTCTCTGGATATATTGTTGCCTTTTATCAACATAAATCAATTCCCTATAAATTTGCCATAAACCTTTAATGCCCAATCTGTTATAAGATCACATGTATTTTTCATCGCTACTTTGAATGCCCCCTTTGCCATATTCTGCCTGTCTTTTTATGTAGCATAAACCCAATTTTAGAGCTTATTATATCGATATCTTCTCATAGAGACGCAATGAATTTATTTTACCTAATTTCTCGACATAATTATCATTTTTTGCCAACACAACACATCCTGTAGGGGGTTTTAGGTCTTCACTTGATGGTATACTTGGAAAATAGGCACATAAATTATAATTAGTTTTTAGCCAGGCCATATCAATATATTCTAAAGTTCCATAGCTATCATGCACATAACCTTCATCACCAGGAACCTTGAAATCATCAATCATCATTACGAATTTCTTCCAACAAGAAGCTATAATTGAGACCTCTTCTTTTAAAGGTAAATCTTTACCCCAGTGTGCATCCAAATATATAAAACATTCATTTTGGGTGATATCAGGATTTTTGCTTAATTCAATAAGGAACTCTCTTGAATCCATATTATATAAATGGACAGACTTTATTTCTTTCAAACGCATTTTTGCCAATGAATACAAACTTATGTTTTTCTCGCATGTTAATACTTGGATGTCAGATGCCTTGGCCATGTAACCTGATGTGTCGCCAAGGTATGTCCCTGTCTCAATAATGTGGGAAAAATTATAATTATTCAACAAATCCTGAAATATTGTTTTTCTCCCTTTCGCTCCGTTGAAACCAGCATCCTGAGAATGAATATATGATGGGGAATTTACAAGTACACTAATACCTGTTTCTATATCATTTAATCTATTTATTATATCTCTACAGTAATGGTCCCTTATTTTCATTATCAGTTTATTCATATACTTATCCTATTTTAATTTGATATTTCATCCCAATATTCCACTTATTTGGGCACCGTGAACATAAAAAAGTTTGTTGCGCCCCGGAAAGAAAGGAAAGGTTTATATCAGCAATATATTACGGATATTTTCTTTAGATAGGCTATTTCCTTTTACCGGCGTAAAATTAAACACCTATAATTGAATCATAAGTTTTGAGTACCTTTTCCGCCATTATGTCCCATGTATTTTTCGTTGCTTCTTTGTATGCTTCTTTTGCCATTTTCTCCCTGTCTTGTTTGTCCAGCATAAGCCCGATTTTAGAACTTATTAAATCAATATCTTCCCTGTCGACAACAAATCCATTAATCCCATCTCTGACGAGGTCTTTTGCCCCCACATTGCCGCTTATAATCACGGGCAGTGAAGCAGACATCGCTTCTAACACGACCATGCCGAAAGTGTCAAATCCTGAAGGCATCGCAAAAATGTCCGAAGCCAGATAGATTTGCTCGATGTTGTCTTTCCAGACTCCGGCAAAGATAACATTTTCCTCTATGTCCAATTTTTGTGCCAGCCTTCTGTATTTCTTCTCATTCCCTTTTCCAACCGCTATAAGTTTAATCATTTTAGATGGATGCCTCGATTTTGTCATAGCCATCGCAGCCATAAGTTTATCTAAACCCTTAAGCTCAAAATTCATACTTACGAACAAAACCACCGTATCAGTTTTATTGATTCCAAAGCGCTCTCGTATTTCCCTGCGGCATATATTCCGGTCAAGCTTATTAAACTTATCAATATCGACACCGGGGTGAATGACCTGAATCTTTTCCGGATCAACTCGAAATTCTTGCAGAAATCTTTCCTTAGCTATACCTGATACAGGCAGAAACATCCGGCATTTTCCATTATTTATCATTCTTTTTTCAACCCAGCTTGTGCCATAATCGAAAAGGCTCATACCCTTTCTGCGGATTTCCTTAACCCAGAATCGATGAGGAACGCTGTGCATTGTAAATATATCGGCATGAAAAATTCTCTCATGGCTGTGAATGAGATCAAAATTCATTTTTGCTATTTTGCGATTTGCAAACCAGGCAAAACTGATGGTGGTTAGAAATTTAGGAAACGAAATAATAGGAACCTTATGAAAGATAATGCGATCAGATTGTTGCTTCCACTTATTTGCAAAAACATGAACTTCATATCGACGGCTTGAAGCAATACGTTCCGTCAATTCCAAGACAAATCTCTCACCACCGCCCACAAGTCCATATTTGGGAACCACAACTGCTATCTTGTAAACTTTAGACGTTATATCTTTCATTGTTTTTTAGCGCCTGTGAGAGATAAGACTTGAAAGTAAAGCGTTCCTAAACGCCTCCCGAGAGCAGGTTTTGGCATAACGCAAAGCTGCTCGCTGAAATTGATTCATTTCTGATTCTTTTAATAATGCCGCATTATCCATGCACTTTTTCAGTCCTTCAACGTTACCGGAAGGGAAAAGCCAACCCAGGTTATGTTGGCGCACCCTCTGTCCCACAAGCCCCTCATCCGATGCAATAACCTTTTTGCCTGCAGCCGCAGAAAGGGAAAGAACGCCACTGGAACCAAAATGCTTTATATAAGGCAATAAGACAACATCACTTGCACAGAAACATAAACTCTCCTCGGAATCCGAAACATAGCGATTGATAACCTTTGCCATTCCTTGTTTTTCAAGTAGCGAAAGCCCCTTCAACAGCTCACGGTCTTTAGAAATCCTGCCAGCACACAAAAGAAATAATCGGGAATCAGGGGATGATTCTAACATGGCACGAATGGTTAGATGCAAACCTTTTCTACGGTCACCAATTCCATAGTTAAGCAGGACAAACCGGTCTTGTGGAATTCCCAATGCTTTCCTTGCATCTTTTTGACTATGGGAAAAGTTCCCATCCCAGGGATCAGGGAGAAAATGAAATGTGGGACCAGCATATTTGTCTTTTGCATCGATAAACAAATATTCGTCCATCAAAAATATATTTTTAAACCAATTATGCCGGCAAAGCCTACGGAAACCAATAGCTTTTATTATATTGCCGGGAGGCCATGTCGGCTTCTCCAAAAATCTGGGGCGAAAATAGACACCCGACAGATGTCCCTGAAGAAGTTTAGGAGGATAGATTCCAACTGATGCATATCTCAGACAATGAGAGGCAATATCATCAAGGTTATTAATAAAAACCTCTTGGGCTCTGCTTTCGTTGAAGCATTCGGCAAGAGCCCTTAATTTACTTCCCCCACGTAATTTACCCGCTTTATTGAAAATAGATATAATAGAGACCTTGTTAATTAAAGTTGGAAGATTATTTTGAATCAGTTTTTTTGCTTCAGGCCGCCAAT
>Ga0208771_1001165_pt1 | contig 14410 bp, 10 predicted proteins | sample AntAceMetag02UKX_FD_184775 | JGI IMG/M metagenome (GOLD analysis project Ga0208771, IMG submission 184775) | Saline lake microbial communities from Ace Lake, Antarctica - Antarctic Ace Lake Metagenome 02UKX (SPAdes) (version 2) | ecosystem: Environmental > Aquatic > Non-marine Saline and...
TTCAACTTCTGCATAGTATGTTTTTCCTCTTTGTTTGATTTTACGAATAAATGACATATTCTAGTGTAACGTTACACTAGTATTTTACACTATTGATTGTTGCAGAGAAATCCAAAATGAAAAGCATCCTATTCCCTACATGAGATTCTAAAATTTATTACAAAATGGTCCAAAATCACTTCAAAAATCCAACCTCAGAATGACGCCATGTATTGTAGACGTTGTTTAACTTTATTCTGTCTTTTGTTCGTCCTATTTATTTGTTTTAACAGGCTCAGGTTTCTTTTCAGTCTCAACGGATTCTGGAGCTTTCCTCTCGCTGCTTTTAAATTCTGTGTAACCACATTTCCCGCAACTGATGCGATTTTTATGTTCGGCTAGAAAAACCCCATCTCCACATTTTGGACAATGCCTGCGCAAACGGGTGATTTTACTGTCCTCTACCTTGAATACTTCTCTGCCTTTCATGACTATTCCTTCTTTTCCTCGGATTGCTTCGCCTCTTCTTTAGGCTTTTCCTTTTTTGCATCTTCCTTTGATTCAGTGGGTTCTTCTACCTTTTGAGAAGGTTCTTCAGAAGGTTTCTTTCCCTCCTTTGATGTTTCTTCTGCTGGTTTGGGTTTCTTCTCTGATTCTTCCTTTTTCTTTTGCTGTTTTCCAGTGGCCTTGTTTCGCTTTAAGATATATTTCCTTTCCAATTCCTCAGATTTCTTTGGAGATGTGTATATCTTTGCATATCCTGTACTCTGTTGGATACCAAAACTCGAGTTGATATTGTTAATTATTATATTCTCCTTCTTTGCATTGAGTTTTTCAGCGAGTTCACTGCGGATGATTTCTCGATTTGGCGTCCCCTCACCTGCATGAATAATTGTAAAACGAACTTCTGTTCTATTAAATAAAGGATTACTTTTCTTTGAATCGATTTCTATCTCCATGTGTCTCACATCTTGTCTAATATTTCTTTTACCTTTCTTTTGTTTTCTTCAATGGCTTTAACTACTACGACCCCCTTATTCGGCAATCCATATATTATAGTTACGTCTCTAGGGGCCAATAATATGGCTGGTAGGGCTGCTAGATCTTCTTCCCCTTCAACTTCAATTCTCAATGAATATTTTTCTAAATTGTCGTATGCAGATTCTATTGCATTCCAAAGATCACTTGATATGCATCCTGGAGGATTCTCTATCGTCACCATTTTTTTACCAAACGATTGTATCACATTTTTGATTTCATCAGAACAACGATTTCGTTTGGTTTTAAAATCAACAATACAAAAAACCGGTTCAATATTATTTTTTAAAAGGGTATATGTGACTTGATCTCCTACAGAAACAATATATTTCTCATCTTCAAGTAGTCTCAGAAGTTCCTTTTCATCTACGAGAAGTCCCAATGGTTCTTTTAACCTATCTCCTAAATCATCTGGCAATATATATTGTATACTGCCCATTACCTTACCTTCAATGCATACTTACCAGGTTTTTTGATATTCATCTTTTCAGCAATCTGAGAGTTAGCGGGATCCCGAATAACAATATACCCTTGCCAACGCTTTGATGTTGGAACCGCACAATTCGGACAGACAGTTTCCTTTGTCAGCATATGGCAGTTTTTACAGGCGTTTAGATTTTTCACTTCTTCCCCTTCCTTTTCTTCTTTTTACTCTTTCTGTCCTTTCCCTTCTGCTCCTTTTCCTCTTCTTCCGGTTCATTCAACCAGTCATATGCGCCAAGAGCAGGTTGTCTCATTGTGAGCCCTATCTTGCTTTCTCTTGCCGATAGTTCATTCATGCTTACGGCAACGACTCTAGCTCTAATTAGATCACCTACCTTGAGAGTTTTCTTCTTTTCTTTACCGGTTATCAATTCATTGTCTGCATCTACTTCAACATAATCATTCATTATTTGACTCATATGTATCAATGCATCAATGGGACCAATATGGCAAAATGCACCGAATTCTACTATTTCGCAAACTATGCCATTTACAACTTCCTGCAAATTTGGCTTAAAGGTCAACGCATCAAATGCGACTTTTTGATACATCGCTCCATCTCCATGAATAACTATCCCATCGCCAATTGCTTGTATCTTCTGAGCTACAACAATGATTCCACGATTTTTTCTCATCGTACCCTCAAATGTTTTTTGTACGATCCCCTCAACGATTTTGTCCAGGTCTTCGCCAAATTTTTCGGGAAGTATTCTTACCGTGTCTTTAATTTTTGTTATGGTGTACATTTAAATCACTACTCTAAACGATAAATGGTCGTCTTGGAATATTCTTGCTCCTTATATGCTTTTTGAGTGTCTGGTAACAGTGTTTTCATTTTTAGCTAAATGCGATAATCAATGGTAAAAACACCAACGAGACAATTGACATCAGTTTTATTAGGATATTCAAAGATGGTCCAGACGTGTCTTTGCAAGGATCGCCAACTGTGTCACCGATAACTGTTGCCTTATGTGCCTCAGAACCTTTTCCTCCAAGGTTGCCTGACTCGACGTATTTTTTAGCATTGTCCCATGCACCACCAGCATTAGCAAGATACACAGCTAGTAAAAAACCAGAAGCAATAGACCCAATTAGTAGACCACCAAGCCCTTCTGGGCCAAGAAGTATGCCTATTATAACTGGAGAAACAACTGCCAGTAAACTAGGGAGCATCATCTCTTTTAATGAACGCTTGGTGCTAATTTTTACACATCTTGCATAATCTGGTTTATTCTTGTCACTCTTCAAAAGATCAAACTCTTTGAATTGATAACGAACCTCTTCCACCATGGCATATGCTGCTCTTCCCACAGCACCCATTGTAAGAGCGGTAAAAACAAATGGGAGCATAGCTCCTATAAAAACACCCGAAACTACGTAAGGATTACCTAAAGACAGTTCAAGTGTTTTACCCGATGGAAGAAGTGCATTAGCTGCTATCATATATGTAAATATAAGCGCAAGAGATGTAATCGCAGCAGACCCAATGGCAAACCCCTTTCCCATTGCTGCAGTAGTATTACCTACAGCATCAAGTTGTTCAGTTCGCTCTCTTACTTCAGAGCCCATACCTGCCATTTCAGATATTCCCTGTGCATTATCTGCAACAGGACCATAACAATCAGTTGCTAGAGAAACACCAAGGATGCTAAGCATTCCAACTGCTGAAATGGCTACGCCATAAAAATCTGCAAAATGATGGGCGACGATCATAGCAATGACCACAGCTATGACAGGTATAATCGTACTCATCATACCCGTCGTCATGCCCTGTATGATTACAGTAGCAGGACCCGTTCTTGAAGCTTCTGCTATGCTTTGGGCTGGTTTTCTTTTCTCGGAAGTAAAATACTCTGTGCTAAGTCCAATTATTATGCCTGCAATAAGTCCTGCAACCATAGCATAAAACGGACCCATTTCTCCACCCAAAATGTACCATGTTGCAATACCTGCAAATACTGCGGTTAATGCTGTGCTTATAAAAAGAGAATTTCGCAAGGCACCATATACGTTTTTCCCTCCACCTACAATCACTATTAGCGTACCAATGATTGAAGCAAATATTCCCATTCCTGCAATAATTAATGGAAGGATGATGGCTTTATCTCCATAAGTGACTGCTGCAAAACCACCTGCAACTGCTGCAAGTGCCATAGTTGCTATTATTGAGTCAACATACGACTCAAACAAATCTGCACCCATCCCGGCGACATCTCCAACGTTGTCTCCTACTTGATCTGCGATAACCGCAGGATTTCGTGGGTCGTCTTCTGGAATTCCTGCCTCTACTTTCCCAACTAGATCTGCACCAACATCAGCTGATTTTGTATAAATTCCACCACCAACTCTAGCAAAAAGTGCAATTGATGAGGCACCAAATCCAAATCCAAATAAGATATTTGCTGTGGCTGCAGATTCAATAGATAATAAATTGTGGAATAACATGTACAAGGCAAACACGCCAAGAACTCCAAGTCCAACAACACACATTCCCATGACTGCACCACTTGAGAATGCTATTGTAAGTCCTTTGCTCAGGCTCTTTTTTGTCCCTTCTGCCGTCCTTGCGTTTGCCATTGTTGCCATACGCATACCAATGTTCCCTGCAACTGCAGAAAATATTGCCCCTATAACAAACGCTAGCGACAGACCCCAATGCATAGTTTCTTCTACAAACGATGCTGCAAAGAGAAGCCCTGCAACAACTACAACAAACACAACAAGGACCTTATATTCACTTTTCAAAAATGCCATGGCTCCCTCGCGTATGGCATTGCTAAGATCTTGCATTTTCTCATTTCCGGGACTTTGTTTTTTAACGCTGAAAAATAGGTACATTGCGAAAAGCAAAGCCACTATCCCTCCGATTGGCGCCATTATAGATATGTCCATTTAACCTCTCACCTTCTGGTGTTATTGATATTTCCTATTTAATTGTTATGCTTTGTTTAATATATGCGATACATATAGTCTACCAAATATAATAAGATTAATATATGATATAGATTTACTACTATGTATAGTAGAAAATAAAATACTAATTACATTAAAAGTTAGCTTATTAACGTTGCGACTCATCAGAAGGCAGAAGACAATGTTGGACAAATTTGGGAGTTTTATCGAAAAAAAACCATGGATCGTCATAGGAGTGGTGCTTATGATAACTATAGGTTTCGGCTCGTTAATCCCCTTTCTTGACATGGGAACATCAACAGAAGAATTCATGCCAGATGATGATGAAGTTGTAAATGCAAATGTGCGTGTTGGTGATTATTTTGGTGGCAATGGTGAGATGCTGATGATCTACGTTGAAAAACAGATGGCAAGCAGTGTTGTTACCCCTGATGCATTAAAAGAAGAATATTTTGTTTTGAAGAGTTTAGAGGAATTTGATGAGGTAGATGAATCCATTTGCATGGCAAGTTTTGTTGATATGATGTGTCAAGTAGAATTCGGTGATTCGCTTCTAAACTGCTCAAATGATGAAATTAGTACTGCATATCAAGATCTAATGAAAGATTCTGATGTTGACGAAATACAGATGATGAATCATAACGATCCTAATGAAGAAATAGATTATGCCCCCTTCCCAAAAATATCCAAAGGAAAGAAAATAGACAGCATGGATGTTAAGAACTACTACATAAAGGGAAATGACGACACTCTAACCTTTTCGATTGAGGCATATGATCTTTCTCACTTTGAATCACAAATTAAGCCACCTCACCTAACGATAAACGTGATGGAGTGGTATGTGGATTTTGAAAATCTCATAACTCCTGATGAAAGGTTAGATATTGATTATAAAATATCTGCACATATTGAGCCAACAGAGCCACTGTGGGAAATCGGAGATGGACTGGCGACGAACATAGGAAATATTTTTCGCAACCTTATAAACCATCAGTTATTCGGCTCGTTTAATAAAGAGGTCTATCTCTGGATACAGGCACCCGGCAAAGATATTTCGTTTCCAATTGTACTTGAAACAGGCAATGTTTCCTTTAATACGGCGGAAAATAGGGTAGAAATAGAAGTAAATAAAGAAGAACTTGGAAAATATGGTGTAGCTCCAAGGATGGGGAATTTTGGGCTTCCTGCAAAACTGGGAAACACAAAAGCAGGCGTGCGAGTTTACAAAACCCCCATTTTCAACATGCCATGGTCGCGGGTAACTTTTAATGTAAGTTTTATACAAAATTTTGTTGAAACAATACAAAATAGGCCTGTGGCAAATGCCATTTCTACCAAGATATTGAATAGGTTTACTGATTTTTCTTGGGAAGATTTTGATGAGTTATTTTCTATGCTTGATGAAAGTGGTTTTGCACCTGATAAAATGGCTCTAAAAGATATGAATGATCTATGGATTACAACAGATGAAGCCCCTGATACAGGATCTGCGGAAAACAGTTTTTTCATCAAACCTCATTTTTTAGATGAATTGAAAACAAATGTGATTATGTTTTTATCAGAAGATTATGCTAAAAATCCTGGCCCAAGTGCAACATTGATGATGGTTCAGATGAATGGAACAATTGATCAGATGGAGCTAGGAGTGATTAGTGAAGATATTGTTCTTGCAATGGAAAAATATGACTCAGAGGAAAACTATGTAACAATGAAAGCAACAGGTTCAGGAGTTATTTCTTATCAGACAAACGAATTAACCGAAGAGTCAAACAAAGTCATTGCTCCAGGGATCTTCATCGTTATCTGCTTCATACTTATTATAACCTTCAGAAAATTTTCGTATATGATTCTTCCTTTGGTTAGTTTGAGTATATCTATAATATGGCTTTTTGGAACCATGGTTCTTCTAGGAATGAATTTTAATGTGATGGCTGTAGCCCTTGTCCCTCTTTTGATGGGTTTAGGTGTAGATTATTCTGTGCACATGCTTCATAACTACCGGGCAGAATTAAAGAAGGGAAAAAAGCCAGGAAAAGCAATAGCTGCATCAATAAAAGATGTTGGAATGGCTATGTTTCTTGCAACGATCACTACCATTGTTGCATTCTTGTCGTTTCTCACAGCAAGCATTCCTCCCTTAAGGGACTTTGGTATTCTCTGTGCAATTGGTATAGGGTATACGTTCATCATGACAATCACACTGCAAGCTGCGGTTAGATTTGTTTTAGACAGGAAAAAAGAAGTGATGGTAAAGCCAAAACCAAGACGTTTTTCACTGGAAAATACGATGCGGAAACTATCTGGCGTTATACTTGAATATCCTAAAACTATCTTGTTCGTCACTTCTATTGTAACTATTGTTATGGTCAGTGGGGCAGTAAACATTCAAACAACATTCAACATGGAAGATTTTCTACCTGAAGATAACCCTGCTATGGAAATTATGATGGACATATCGGAAAAATTCCCGTCAGCAAGTCAAGGTCAGGAATACATTCTCATAGAGGGAAATGTAGCCTCTGTTGATACGTTGAAAGGAATCTCTGAAACATCTGAAAATATTAAAGATGATGATTTTGTTACGAGAAATCCAAATGGAGATCCAAAAGTAACATCTATGCTGTCTATCATCAGAAGTGCAGCAAAGGACAATACTACTCTCGTGTCTGAATTTAATTTAGAATCCAACGGAATTCCAAAAAGCGATAAGGATGTAAAACGTCTTTACGATTATCTCCACGAAAACAGTGCATATATGATGGATGTTAGAAGTGTATTGCATCAGAAGGGAAACTCTTATGATGCTACTGTCATTAGAATTTACTCTAGCGTTACCATGTCCTCTTCTGAGGATGATTCGTCGGATTCAACGGAAAAGAGGGGTATATTATATGATGATATCAACGAAGATATGACTAGTTACGGAGATGCCTCTTCAATAGTGACTGGAGATTCCGCATCCATGTACACAATTATCAACTCACTTACGGAGAGTCAGATTGTTTCCACAATTATTTCCGTTATTCTTGCAGGTATTGTTTTAATAGTAGTTTATAGGAATCCGATACTGGGACTTATTGTTATGCTGCCCGTGTTAATATCCATTCTTTGGATACTGGGAACGATGTATTTCATTGGATATTCGCTTAACATTATGACTATTATGATTACAAGCCTTACCATAGGACTTGGTATTGACTATGCTATCCATGCAACACAACGATTCAGGCTTTCTGCAGATAAAACAGGTGATGTAAAGAAGGCGGTATCAGAAACCATTGGGCACACGGGCGGTGCATTACTCATCTCAGCACTTACAACTGCGGCGGGTTTTGGCATACTTATTCTTGCGCCAATGCCGCCAGAACAACAATTTGGTGTGATAATCGCCATGACGATTGCATATTCCTTTATAACATCTATATTTGTACTTCCACCTGTGCTCATGTTTTGGGGGAATCGGAGAAAGAAAAGAAGAGGATACATTATTTCGACAAGAAAGTATAAATCAAAGTAAAAATGATAAAACGTATTTCTGACAGCGTTTTCTATGATGTATTTACCTTATTATTTTTATGAGATGATTATACCAAATATTTATGTATGGTACCTTTATACCACGTAGTCGTCTCTGTATGTGTCCCTTGAAGGGGTACTGTCTGTGTAGATGTGAGACAAATGAGTAGATAACATTTCATATTATGGAAATTAGAGGTGTAAATAATGAGTGAGACAAAACAAAAAATATGGAAGTCAATAGACGGTAATACCGCTGCATCTCATGTTGCGTATGCATTTAGCGATGTAGCTGCTATTTATCCCATCACGCCTTCTTCGGCAATGGGGGAGATGATAGATGCATGGTCTGTGCAAGGGAGAAAAAACATTTTTGGTCAGCAGGTAAAGGTTTCAGAAATGCAATCAGAGGGCGGAGCTGCAGGGGCAGTCCACGGTTCCTTGAGTGCTGGTGCATTTACATCAACCTTTACCGCTTCACAAGGATTATTATTAATGATTCCAAACATGTATAAGATATCAGGAGAAATTATGCCTGCTGTTTTCCATGTAGCTGCTAGAGCAGTTGCAGGTCAGGCATTATCAATTTTTGGTGACCATCAAGATGTTATGGCCACACGTGAAACAGGTTTTTCCCTTCTTGCATCAGGTTCAGTTCAAGAAGCAATGGATTTAGCACTTGTTGCACATCTGTCTACCATTAGAGCTAGCATTCCATTTGTACACTTTTTTGATGGGTTCAGAACTTCCCATGAGATTCAAAAGGTTGAGATGCTTGATTACGATGACATTCCTGATCTCGTGGATTGGGATGCCATCAAACGGCATAGAGAACGTGCATTGAATCCCGAGCATCCACATTTAAGAGGAACAGCACAAAATCCTGACATTTATTTCCAAGTTAATGAAGCTGCTAACAAATATTATCAAGCGGTCCCAAAGATTGTTGAAGAAGAAATGGAAAAAGTCAGCAAGCTAACAGGAAGATCTTATCATCTTTTTGATTATGTTGGAGATCCCGAGGCTGAGCACATTGTCATTATGATGGGATCGGGAGCAGAGGCAGCAGAAGAAGCAGTTAACTATCTCAACCAAAAAGGTGAAAAAATAGGGCTTGTAAAAGTCAGGTTATATAGGCCGCTCTCAGTAGAACATTTCTTTAGGGCAATACCCAAAACAGCAAAACGTATAGCAGTACTTGATAGGACAAAAGAGAATGGTTCGTTTGGTGAGCCGCTCTATGTTGATATTTCAGCTATGTATCAAAACAAACATGAAGATATGCTCATTGTTGGCGGGCGGTATGGACTTGGTTCAAAAGATTTGACGCCTTCAATGGTTAAGGCAGTCTTCGATAATCTTAAACTAGCTGAACCAAAAAACCATTTTACTGTAGGAATTGAGGATGATGTTACGTTTACATCACTTCTGATAAAAGAAGAGATTGATGCATCGCCAGGGGGTCTTGTGCAATGTAAATTCTGGGGTCTTGGTGGAGATGGGACTGTTGGTGCAAACAAAAGTGCAATCAAAATCATTGGAGACAACACCGACATGTATGCACAAGGGTACTTTGCATACGACTCGAAAAAATCCGGTGGAGTTACAATCTCTCATCTTAGATTTGGTAAGGCTCTGATACAATCTACTTATCTAATTAACACAGCAGATTATGTTGCCTGTCACAATCCAGTTTATGTTGACAAATACAATCTGCTTGAAGGGATAAAAGAAAACGGTACATTTGTTCTGAATTGTCCATGGACTCTTAAAGAAATGGAAGATCATTTACCTAATTCATTGAAGAAAATCATTGCAGAAAAAAACCTCAAGTTTTACACTATAGACGCAGTGCAAATTGCAGAAGAAGTAGGTCTCGGCGGTCGCATAAACATGGTTATGCAGACGGTGTTTTTCAAACTGGCGAACGTACTTTCCGTAGATGATGCAATCAAATATTTGAAAGAAGCAATTGAGAAAACCTATGGGAAAAAGGGAAAAGACATTGTAGAGATGAATTGGAAGGCAGTTGATGCAGCGCTTGATAACATTAAAGAGATAAATTATCCTAATTCCTGGGCACAGCTAGCTCCCAAAAATGAAAAGGAGGCAGACGAACCTGATTTCGTGAAAAATGTGATGAGGCCAATGCTTGCTCAACAGGGAGATAAACTTCCAGTGAGCGCTTTTACACCAGGTGGATTTTTCCCTACTGCTACCGCAAAGTATGAAAAACGTGGCGTTGCAATTAACATTCCTGAGTGGATAAAGGATAACTGTATTCAATGTAACCAATGTGCTATGGTCTGTCCACATGCAGCAATACGGCCCGTGCTGGTGACGGAGAAAGAATTGAAAAATGCACCTGAGGGTTTTGAAAGCAAGAAAGCAACTGGTAGAGATATGGATGGTTTATCTTTTAGAGTTCAGGTTTATCCGGAGGATTGTACAGGCTGTGGTAACTGTGTCGATGTCTGCCCATCTAAAGAAAAAGCACTCATTATGAGGCCTCTTGTTACACAGATAGATAAACAGATTCCCTTAAGGAGATATGCAGAGAAAATTCCAATTCGCACAGGAAGTTTCGGTAAATTTACTGTGAAAGGATCACAGTTCCAACAGCCGCTACTTGAGTTTTCTGGAGCTTGTGCTGGGTGTGGGGAAACGCCATATCTAAAGGTGATAACCCAACTCTTTGGAGATAGAATGATCATTGCTAATGCCACGGGATGTTCCTCAATTTGGGGGGGCTCTGCACCAGCTATCCCATTTGCAGTTAACAAAGACGGGCATGGTCCTGCTTGGGCAAATTCGCTTTTTGAGGATAATGCAGAGTATGGTTTTGGTATGGTGCTTGCTACTGTCCAACGCCGTGCAAAACTTGCCGATTTAGTAAATAAGGCGATGGATGGTGCATCTGGAGAACTGAAAGAGGTATTCAACGGATGGCTTGAAAATAAGGGCGATGCAGAGAAATCAAGGGAATATGGCAACAAGATTAAGTCATTGCTTGAGAAAAAGCATGATGGAGACATACTGAATCATATATGGGAATCAAGAGATATACTTACGAAGAAATCCATTTGGTCAGTCGGTGGAGATGGTTGGGCATATGATATTGGATATGGTGGTCTTGATCACGTCCTTGCAATGGGTGAAGATATCAATATATTAGTACTTGATACGGAAGTATATTCCAATACAGGCGGTCAATCATCAAAGGCGACGCCTATAGGTTCAGTTGCAAAGTTTGCCGCATCAGGTAAAAAAACCAAGAAAAAAGATCTTGGGCTCATGGCAATGACCTATGGATATGTATATGTGGCATCCGTTGCAATGGGTGCAAATAAAAACCAAATGATGAAAGCATTAAAAGAAGCAGAGTCATATCCAGGTCCGTCGCTAATCATTGCTTATGCTCCTTGCATAAATCATGGAATAAAAGCTGGTATGGGAAAATCTCAACAGGAAGAGAAACTAGCAGTTGAATCAGGTTACTGGCCACTATATCGATATGATCCGCGTCTTGCAGAAGAAGGTAAAAACCCATTCCAGTTGGATTACAAAGAGCCAGATGGTACATTGCATGATTTCATAATGGGCGAAGTGAGGTATAATTCGCTTACGCGGTCATTTCCTGAAGAGGCAAAGAAGTTACACAAAAAACTTGAAGAAAACGTTAGCGCCCGATATAAAAAATATAAGGCAATGGCAGAAAAATAGTTTCTGCCTTTTTTCATTTTTTCTGAAAAGAATGCCCCTATGCTTAGATAGATTTTAATAAATCCTTGTATGTTGTAGGGGTTTGCTGTATACCACATGCAGGGTTATTTGGAAAGGTAATATGGGAGCGGAATGGAGAATGATAAGAAAAAAGTTAAAAGAATTGGATGAGTACATTAAAAAAATCGATGAAACCAAGCCGATAGAATTTCTTGAGGCATCCATGAAACAAATTGAAGAGGAGATAAAAGAGATCCCTATTGATCAGTTAGAATTGGCGGATGTGTTTCATAAAGATTTGATTGAATTGATGGAGAGTTATACTAAAAAAGGAACATATAACTCAGTAATCATTAACCAACTGTATAATGCTATTATCAATTTTTCGAGAAGTACTGCAATTGAGCATAAAGCGGCGTCATTGGGCATTGATAGAGCTCTGTATAAAAGAGAGATGGGGTTTCTTTTCAAAGGTAAAACATAGGAGTTAATGTTGTCATCTCAATTAGATGTGATTGTTTCTCCCAAGTAAAAAACAGAAGGTACTTATTGCCAACATACGATATGTAGCAAACAAAGTGGGAAGTTTGGAAATGTTTTTGCAGCATAGATGTGCGAAAGACTAATTTAGCAGATTGTTATTCAATGTATGTTGGTGCACTCATTTGTTAAAAAGGGCGAGGAAATTAGCGGATATAATTACTCATTCGAGAGAAATTCATATTGTAACCCATATTGATGCAGATGGCATAACGGCAGGAGCTATAGCATCTCAGACATTAAAACGGTTGGGTAAACAGTATTCTATAGAGTTTGTAAAGCAACTTGACAAAATGGTTGTAGAGCGGTTAAAAAATGAGAGTCACGAACTTGTCTGGTTTACAGATCTTGGAAGTAGTATCAGCACAAACTCTCCAGATATCAATAAGGTAATTACCGACCATCACTCCTGCCCAAAAGATTCAGATTTGCCTTTTCATTTGAACCCTCATCTTTTCGGTTACGATGGCGGATTTCAACTAAGTGGAGCAGGGGCTGCATATCTTGTTTCTAAATCCATTGACAAAAAAAATATGGATCTGTCTTTTCTTGCAATTGTTGGTGCCTGTGGGGATCTTCAGGATAGAAAAAACCTTAGGCTTTCAGGTATTAATCGAGATATTCTAAAGGATGGAAACGAAGCAGATGTAGTCCGATCTAAAATGGATATTCGGTATTTTGGGCGGGAAACTCGGCCAATTTACAAATTGTTACAGTATGCAAGTGATCCGTTGATTCCAGGTCTAAGTGGACGTGAATCGGCATGTATTTCTTTTCTCCAGGATATGGGCATAAAAATGAAGGATGGGGATACTTGGAGATACTGGATTCATTTAAGCAAGGATGAAAGACGTAAAATAATATCTGGTATTGCCCAAATTCTTCTTACGAAAGGTTTTGGCTATAAATTAGCAACAAGGATAATTGGAGAAGTTTATACATTGGAGCAGGAGAAAGAAGGCACCGAACTCCATGATGTCAAGGAATTTGCTACACTCCTAAATTCTACAGCGAGATATGGTCAATTTGAGGTAGGGCTCAACGTTTGCTTGGGTGATCGTGATGAATGGTTGAAAAAAGCACGTAACCTGCTGAAAGGGCATCGGCATAATCTTGTTGAGGGGTTACAATTTGCAAAGGAAGAAGGCATAGAAAAACGAGAGTATTTACAGTTTTTTCATGCAGGGACAGGGATACGCGATACTATCGTTGGCATTGTAGCTAACATGTTACTTAACTCGGTAGAAACAAGTAATGACGTGCCAATTATTGGATTTGCAGATAAGGATAAAGATGAAGTAAAAGCATCTGCTCGTGGAACTCAAGAGCTTGTAGAAAATGGTCTGGATTTGTCAGCAGCAATGCATAATGCAGCTGAGGAATTGCAGGGAGTAGGTGGAGGTCACAAAATTGCTGCTGGTGCTACAATACCAAAAGGAAAAGAAGAAGAGTTCTTAGATCTGCTTGAAAAAGAAATAAAAACTCAGCTTTCTTCTTGAGATGTTTTATAAATTTTTTCTATTGTAACCTCAAAGATTAATGATTCTCCTGCAAGCTTGTTAAGACTGTAGCCTTCACGTTGTAAATCAAATGAGAATTGTGGAAGAGCCTGCTGAAGGAATGAAATGCCCATATCATATACTCGCGGATATTCAAATGTTCTACTGTAGCTTATGGTTCTTTTCAAATCATAATATTGAGTTTGATTATACTCAACAATAAGAATTGATATATTTACATTATCGACGGTTACATTGTTAACTGTTACTTCATAAGACATTACACCATAGATGGTTTGCTCAGAATATGTATAGATCTTTCCCTCAATCGGGGAGTTTTTAAATGTAATATTTGTTTCATTGTATGCAGCGGTTGTCGCATCTGGAAAAATAAATATAGATTCACCGCTTATTAGATCCAGAGGAATTTGCTCGATTTTATCTGTAAGATTTTCAGTTTTTGTAGGAGTTGTTTTAGTTATAAAACTATCTTCAGTGGTCTCAATTATTTCTGTTGCATTTTTCCAAATGGCGAATGGTGGAGCCATTTTAAGGATGTCATCATAATCTGGATTTGGATTTTGCATATCAACTGATCCATATATTATAAGACTGGGCATTGTAAATTTTTCGTTTGGCGGATCAATCCACTTTAAATATAAACTTGTTGAATTTCTAGATGTAACTTCCAGAGTTTGGTTTATTGTTGAATTAAAATA
>Ga0208771_1001169_pt1 | contig 14389 bp, 17 predicted proteins | sample AntAceMetag02UKX_FD_184775 | JGI IMG/M metagenome (GOLD analysis project Ga0208771, IMG submission 184775) | Saline lake microbial communities from Ace Lake, Antarctica - Antarctic Ace Lake Metagenome 02UKX (SPAdes) (version 2) | ecosystem: Environmental > Aquatic > Non-marine Saline and...
TAGGATTAGGTTTTAGGAAACTGCTAGGCGCATGATTTAGGAAATTTTTAAGGTAGTCGTTGATGCAACGTTTTCTTCTGTTGTACGGTACGCTAGACTAGTGGATTTTTCAGGTTAACGACTGGTTTTAGAAAGTAATGCTCAGATGGGTGGGCTTTGGCCTTTAAAATTATAAAATCAAAGTATCAATAAGAATTAGTAAGAAGAGAGAAGTCAGAAGCATACAATATGGGAAATTACGATTAAAGAAAGTTAGATAAAAAAACAGAATGCTTTTTACTACGAATTTATATCCTGTTCTATAATGGTTAAACATTTATCATTTGAAATTGTCAAACAGATTCATGATAAATCCATGGGTGAAAATGAAAACATATTCTGTGAAAAACCTGAAGACGTAAGATTCTCGATTGAATTTGTAAAAGAATACGTTAAAGAGGATCTTTACAAGCAAGCTCTAGGTTACTGCATATCTTTAATTGCGTTACATCCATTCAAAGATGGAAACCACCGGACCTCACTATACAGTGCAATTATTTTTCTAATATTAAATAGTGAAGTCAATGAACCAACTGCCGAATCCGTTAAAAACATTCAAAAATGGAGAACCAATGAGATTGATAAAAACAATTATATGTTGAAACGTGAGTTTTTTAGGATTACCTGTATTGAATATGATGATCCTTTGAGAAAACAAGAGATTTTAAAAATTATGAATTCCCATTATGGAATAACAATTGAAAGATGGTTAAGGGAAAACTGTAAAAAAAAGTCGTTCTAATGTAATTTAGAGCAAAACTTACTTGCTTCTTCCATATCCTTAAGAAAGTCATCGATAACACTTACTATTTCTTTTCTCATAGTACCATGGTAATATTATTATTACTGCTATTTAAATCCATTGATTAAAAATTAAAAAAGTGACATTTTATCGTCATTGTACTATGTACTGATAAATCATTTGAAATAAATGTTTTAAATAAGTTAGCAGAAGACTGAATTGACAGCCCTTTTAGGGGGGGGGTGGATGATAAGAGGCTACTGGATAGGGTAGTGTAGGGAAGGATAATACTGAATTTGGGTAAAAGTGTTTAAGAAAAATAAAAAAAGCAAATGTTTGTTAGATTAAAGAGGAATTTACAAGTGAAAACATCTAAACTTGAAGACAAAAACTTTGATTACAAGGAGAAAATCGATCAATCCTTTGGAAAAATAGTGTGTGCTTATGCAAATACTGATGACGGTAGAATCATTGTTGGAGTTTCTAAGAATGGTGAAATAGTCGGTGCGACTCAAAAAGATGAAGAGAAAGCTACAAACATTATGGAGAACTGTAAACCTTCTGTAAAATTTAATTCGAAATGGGAAAAACGTGATGGTAAAAATATTTTAGTGATAGATATCCCAAAATCCAATAGAACCCACACTTGGAAAGGTGTTGCCTACAAGCGTAGTGGCTCATCATCAATGCCAATGAATGTTGATGAAATCGTGGAACTCAGTAGAAGACGTGGAGATATAAGATTTGATGAAGAAATCTGCAGAGGGGCTAGTCTAGAAGAGATAGATTCAGAAAAGATTAGATGGTTTTTACGGACAGCTAATCTTAAACGGGATTATCCTATCGATGATGGTACTCCTACTGAAGATGTATTAATGTATCTGAATCTGTTACAAAATGAAAAATTCACAAACGCTGCGATACTTCTCTTTGGTAAAAATCCGCAAAGATTTCATCTTCAAGCGGAGGCGAAATGCATACATCTTCACAGTTCAGAAATCGAAAAACCATTTGAAAGTTATCAGATATACAAAAGCAACATCTTTGATCAAGTTGACAATGCAGTTGGTTTTATTCTCGATAGGTTGATTAAGCCAGTTATTCCTGTTCCTGGGAAGATTGCAACAGAAAGGCCATATGAGATTCCAGAATTTGTCATTCGCGAGGCAATAGTTAATGCAATTGCCCATAGAGATTATTATTCTACTGGCAGTGTGCAGGTTATGGTTTTTTCTGACAGAATTGAAATATGGAATCCAGGTGAATTACCCTTAGGGTTAACACTAGAAGCATTGAAGAAACCACATCCTTCTCTTCCAAGAAATAAATTGATAGCTGAATGTTTCCATTTATCAGGATATATCGAAAAAGCTGGTAGTGGAATCATTGAAATGATAAAACAATGTAAAGAAAAAGGGTTACCTGAACCTGAATTTGAAGAAAAAATGGGTTGTTTTGTAATCACGATATATAGGTCTATTATGACAGATAAGTATCTAGATAGTTTGGGTTTAAATGAAAGACAGAAGAAAGCCGTTAAGTACATTGAAAAGCATAGTAGAATAACAAGAGCAGAGTATGAAAAACTCTGTTTCGTATCTGAAAGAACTGCAAACAGGGAATTAAGTGATCTTGTCGATAAGAAGGTAATTGAACAGAAGAAAAAAGGTCCAGAAACTCATTATATTGTGTCTCGGCGAGATATGGCGAGGTATGGCGAGATACACTAAAAAACAAGAAAGACAATATTCAAGACTTTTGCACTTTTTTGATTCACAGGCAGGTAAATAGAAAGATCATTATATTTGTTCCAATTATCAGTATTTGAAAATTGTAGATACCTGAATCAATTGGGTTATAACATGTTATCTTATCTGATAAACCTGATGGATTATACTGTACTATTAACCCGGATATTATTCAGGTTAAATAGTACAATATTTAACTTGGGAACCTGTAAAAATTTAATATGATAAAACATTGAATATATAGGTTTTTCAATTTTCTTTAAAGAAGATAATTTAGCATAATAATTATCAAAAAAATTACTGAATTAACAGATAAGAAACGATGTAAACGGGTTTTTATTTATTTATTTTTTCAAAAAGTCTTAGTGTGTGAGTGAGTGAGTATGTCTAAACGAATATATATATAAAAAAAGACATGATTTACTTGGAAATGTTTTTGATGTTCATTGTCAATAGTAACTCAGAAAATTTTCCTAAAATGTTTCCCCAAGTTCAATAGATCCCAAGTTAAGTCATACTTTTTTGTACTTGGTATTTTTTATTTAAACCTGCAACAATGAATTATGGATAACGTATTTTCTTAATCTGGGATTTTACCAATAATATTATTCAAGACTTTTGCAGAGGACAAATCGTTATCCCTAAACCGATTCGTGAAATGTTTCACATCACTACTGGAGAAAATATGTTCTTTAGAGTCCGAAAGAATGATATACATATTCGTAAAGAAGAAGGTAAAAAATCTCTTGAAGACATGTTAAAACCGAATCAAAAAGAAAAAAGCTGAACCAAAACACATCAATTGGAAAAATATGTATTATTCACAATTTAATGAAGAGTAAATACCTGTAACCTTATGTTTTGGTGAATATATGAAATATGTAGGTAGCAATGTTTTCATTTATCCTATCCTTTATGAAGGCAAGAAAGCAGAAAAAGCAAAAAAAATACTTAGCGATATGGTTGAAGGTATATCACCATGTGCTACATCATCTCTTACGCTAGATGAAGTCATATGGGTTATTATGAAAACAGCTGATCGAGAAAAAGCAATTCAAGTTGGGAAAGACATCTTATCATTACCAAATCTGAAAATACTCGAAGCTACAAATGAACATATCATGCAATCGATAATGTTGATGGAAAAATACCCCAAGTTAAAACCTCGAGATGCAATACATATTGCTGTATGTACTCATGCAGAGATTTTTACGATTATAACTGATGATGATGATTTTGCTACCATCTCAGAAATTAACAGAATTCCTTTAGCATAAAAGACGTCCTTTGGAACCAAAAATGCCTGTGATACCGTCAAGTGAGAATAGTAAGCTTGTTACATTGTTTTCAACCAAGGGGAAATTTGAGGAAGAACCGAGTGTTCCATTAAATGAAAGACAGAGGAAAGCACTATAGTATCTCAAAAAAACATAAGATGATGACAAACAGGGATTATCGAGAATTGTTTCCAGAAATTACTTGTAGAACAGCGTTGAACGATCTAAAGGATTTGGTGGACAATGGGTTGTTAAGAAATGAGGGAACAGTAAAGAATGCATATTACACATTTCCGAAATAATTCTGAAATAATTATTTCATAGGACAAAGAATAGTAGGTAAGAAAAAAATCTGTTGCAAGGATTTTACCCGACAACTTTTGCGTGCAGAAATTGTCTGGTAACTGACAGATTTTGCGTAATGGGTGGATACGCTTCGTATTTTAATATTGAATAATGGGTGAATAATTGTTTGAATAATAGTTGAATAAAGTAAACATGTTAGTAAAGAATGATAAGGAGTGAAACTATTCATGCCAGTAGATATCATTGACCTCAGCCGACTCATTGGTGCCATCGTTCTCCTCCTCATCCCAGGATATCTGTGGAGTTTTCTATTCCTAAAACAAAAAGATATTACTCGTCTAGAACGCGTTGTCTTTGGGTTTGTTCTTAGCATCTCCATGTTTGTCCTTGCGTTCTTTACTTTTGATCTCATCCTTAATATTCCTATCACACAAAACAAAACTATACTTCTCTACACTGTATACACTGCTGTTATTTTCATTCTTTTTGCTATTTCCATCATCAAAAAAGGCATGCCAAATCAAACAAAACAATTCTTTGCAAGCATAAAAACACTCATCAAACAACCAAAACAAACACTTGCCGCAAACAAAACCATGCAAATCCTGCTCCTTCTAGCAGGCGTTCTCATCTTTGCAGCATACATGGGTTTTCTACCACATCTCAAAGACGGATACTTCTTACCATTTCATGTTGATGAATGGATCCATTGGACATATAGTAAATCCTTTATGGAAGCAGGACAAACCATATTCACCAATCCCTACCTTGGTACAGGTCTTTCTAGATCTCTTGAACCAGGATTTATCTATATCATTTCAACAATTTCCTGGCTCACTGGTGTGTCCTTTAACACCATGTTTATTTTCATGCCAGCAATCATAACAATGCTAGCAAGTCTAACTGCATTCATCCTTGGCAATAGACACAAACGACGATTTGGTCTTGAAGCGGCACTTTGTATTGCAGTTATTCCAACAACATGCAGGATGATGGGACCAAGTTTTTTTGTTCCTGTTGCAACGGGACTTTTCTTCCTTGTTTTTCTACTGTGGTTTCTACAAACGGAAAAACCAATTCTGCTCACTTTATTTGTTCCAGTTGGCCTGTGGGTTATTTTCCTTATTCATCCACCAACAGCTCTTGCAGGAATAATTATAACCTTTGTTTATGCAATCATGCTCCTCTTTGACAAAGCATTCAAACAATCAGCAATACATGCAATATATGCACTCATTCCAATTGGTGGAGCATTTTTTCTCTCAGCACGATGGGGAGCATCCATCCAAGTAGTGATTGATGCATTTTTTGGTGGAAAATATTTCTTAGATTATAATCTTCCACAGATATGGGTTTCCTTTGAACAAATGGGCATAATTATTTGGATTTTAGCTATTGTTGGAGTATATTTTGCATTTAGCAAAGGAAAAACAATTATTCGTACCATTGGTCTTTCGGCACTTGCCTTTATCATTCTGATTGGACTCTATGATAAACTTGGGTATGGCCTTCCCATTATGTATGAACGATCATTTATGTACCTATTTGTAATGATATGTCTTCTTGCTGGTTGGGGTCTAGCAGAATTTCGCTGGAGTTTAACAGAGCTTGTGCTTGACTATTTACCAGTAAAAGATGGAAAAGTAAACATGGATGCTAAGATAAAATATGCAAGTATGGTCATTCCATTTATCATTGTTATAATCCTAGCCATGACAACCGTTCCAGCACATACAGATATTCCTTATTACCATATGATTAATGAAACTGATTATGAAACCTATGAATGGATCAATGAAAATATTGAAAGTTATAACAACCAAAATCAGACCTATGATCGTGCAGCGGTTGATCCATATAAAGCCTCACCATTTTCAGCGATCACAAGACTCTACATTGTTTCTTCAACGATGCATCCGATTCCAGGATATAGGTATCATCAGGAAGTAAGTACGTTTCTTAATAATGGTTGTACAGATACCTCGTTTTTGGAAACATTTGATGTTTCAGTCGTATACAACTCTCAGTGTAATAATGAAAATCTCACCATGATTTATCCATATGTGTATATCTACACTGGCTAAGTTTTGGTATTATTATAATGCTTTAAAAAGAGAAACAGTAACTTGTATGTAACAAAGGAAAAAATGGTATCATATCTGAATGATATTTAAAACCCATATTTCCTATGAGCTTCATCAATGGGTAAAATTTCAGCGATACGAACCTGTTTTTTCCCTTCTAAAATAGAATAAAAAACGGTCCAGGTCCTACCAATATGCATACGATATCGTTGTTTCCCTTTCACTGGCAGTTTTTCTTTATCCCCAGATCCTTTTCCAGGATATGGATTTGTTTCTAATTTCTTCAGATTTTCTTTGATGATTCGGGTAGTTTTTTTATCTAAATATCCAACAAACTCTTGGATTTCAGATGTAACAAAAACGTTATAGGTCATCTAAAGCCACTAACTCTTCTTTGTTTTGTTGTTCAACGGCATCCATTTTTTCCTTGAGCTTCATCCTATGATATGCCTGCAACATTTTTCTAAGTAATACATCATATGTCTCGCCGGCTTTCTTTACCTCTCCAATCTGTTCCCACACTGTTTTTGATACTGGAATACGTTTCGTCATTGCCATGGTAAATATTTATAATGTTTACAATATTTAAAATTTGTGCATATTTGCCGGTAAATACATTTCTCAATAATGGTTGTACGGGTACCCTGTTTTTAGAAACATTTGATGTTTCAGTGATCTGCAATACCGATTGTGATAATGCAAATCTGACGATGATTTATCCATATGTATATATTTATAATCAGTAACCTCAAAAAAACAGATTAATAGAAAAATGAATAATTTTGAAATTTTGATAGAAGGAATTATTGATGCTTGAGTTTAAAGTCCATAAAATACGTGGGTATTGTCCAGTTTACAATACCGGTGATAAAATCACTGTTCAAGATCCTGAGATTGTACTAGAAAAGACTGATGCATTATGCACGCATGCGCTGTCAACACTTTTGCATTACACAACAATTCTTGAACATGAGTGGTGTCCGGTAAAACTTGGATTGACCACAGAAAAAGATCCAAATCATGCTTATTTGCAGTGTGTTGATCCTGGAAAACCATATACTGATGGTGGAACGGTTATTTTTCAATGTAAAAAGGTAGATGATTAACATGAAAATTGCAATTGTTGTAGGTACTCGTCCTGAAATTATTAAGATGAGCCCAGTTATTCGGGAATGCGAAAAACGAAAACAACAAAATATTGATGATTCAGATTCATCGTTTGATTATTTCATTCTTCATACTGGTCAGCACTATAGTTACAATATGGACAAAGTGTTTTTCGAACAACTCAACTTACCAGATGCAAAGTACAATCTTGATGTAGGTTCAGGCAGTCATGGTATGCAAACAGGAAAGATCCTTGCAGGTGTTGAAGAAGTTCTTTTGAAAGAAACACCAGATGTTGTGTTGGTGCAAGGTGATACAAATACCGTTCTTGCTGGAGCGCTTGCTGCTAGTAAACTACATATCAAGGTTGGGCATGTTGAAGCAGGTCTTCGAAGTTATGATAAACGTATGCCTGAGGAAATTAACCGAGTGCTTGCTGATCATATCTCTGATTTTTGTTTCGCTCCAACCGAACAGGCAAAAGAAATTCTTCTTAATGAAGGAATACGCTTGGAAAACATCTTTGTCACAGGTAACACGATTGTTGATGCAGTATATCAAAACCTAAAGATTGCAAATAAAAAGGCAAATGCATTAAAAGAACTTGGTCTAAAAGAAAAAGAATATTTTTTAGTAACAACTCATCGTCAAGAAAATGTAGATAACAAAGAACGATTCAAAGGAATTCTTACAGGTCTACAGGAAATAACAAAGGAGTACAACCTTCCTGTAATCTATCCAATTCATCCACGATCACAAAAAATGATTTCAGCACATAATCTACGATCGGATGGTGTTACCCTCATTGATCCATTAGATCTGTTTTCCTTTTTACAACTTGAACAGAATGCAAAACTTGTTCTCACAGATTCTGGAGGTATCCAGGAAGAAACATGTATTCTTGGAATACCATGTGTTACCCTGCGAGATAATACTGAACGGCCAGAAACACTTGATGTCAGATCGAACATGCTTGCTGGTGTAATCCCAGAAGATATTGTTAATTGCGTTTCTGTTATGATTGAAAACAATAAAGAATGGAAAAACCCATTTGGTGATGGAACTTCTGGGCATAAGATAATTGGAGTTTTGGAGGAAAGATTATGAGTAAAGAAGAAGGCAATAAAAAAATATTAGTAACAGGCGGGTCTGGCTTTATTGGTACAAATCTTGTAAACGAACTACGCAGTCGTGGTCATAAGGTTGTTGCATGTGATTTATTAAATCATGAACTACCAGATTACATTCGTTGTGATGTCCAAAACTTTCGTCACATACAACGTGTGTTTGACAGTTTTGGTCCGTTTGATTATGTGTATCATCTTGCTGCAGAATACGGTCGCTGGAATGGAGAGGATTATTATGAGAATCTCTGGGAGACAAATGTGATTGGAACAAAACATATGCTCCGGATGCAGGAAGAAAAAGATTTTCGTATGATTTTTTTCTCTAGTGCTGAAGTATATGGTGATTATGAGGGAGAGATGACTGAAGATGTGATGGTTGGTAATCCCATTAAAGATACCTATCAAATGAATGATTATGCAATTAGTAAATGGGCTGGAGAGCTAATGTGCATGAATTCGACGAAGATGTTTGGAACTGAAACAGTCCGTGTTAGACCTGTTAACTGTTACGGTCCGCATGAGGAATATACACCTTATCGTGGTTTTGTTCCTAAATTCATTTATCATGCACTTCATGATATGCCTTATACTGTGTATCAGGGGCATAAACGCATTATTGATTATGTTGAAGATACCTGTAAAACATTTGCAAATATCGTTGATAATTTTATTCCTGGTGAAGTCTATAATGTAGGTGGCCGAAGGGAATGGGAACGTGATATAAAAGAAATTTCTGACATTGTCTTAAGTACGCTTGGAAAAGACGACTCGCTTGTAACATATAAAGAGGCTGAGCCATTTACAACACAAGTAAAAAAAATTGATTTTAGTAAATGCATCCGTGATTTGAATCATAATCCATCGATTTCACCAGAAGAGGGGATACAGAAAACTGTTGATTGGATGAAATGGTATTATCGATTGGATACAAAAACTAAACCAATGGCAGAAACAATTGCATAAAAAAATATGATGAGGCGAATAAAAAATGGGAAGATTTAGTGAATACGATGGAGAAACCATTTTGGTTACTGGTGGTGCTGGCTGTATCGGTAGTAACTTGTGTAAAACGCTATCGGAGCTTAATGCTCACAAGGTTATCATTTTGGATAATTTATCATCTGCGTATGAATGGAATATTCCACAAGCTGATAACATTTCTTTTGTAAAAGGAGATATACTCAACGATGAGGACTTAAAACGTGTGTTTAAAGAAAAACCAAGTTATGTGTTTCATCTAGCAGCACATTTTGCAAATCAAAATAGTGTTGACAGTCCAGAAACAGATCTTATGGTTAACGGTATGGGTATTCTTAAAACTCTAGAACATGCACAACTTTTAGGAGGCAATCTTAAAAGATTCGTTTTTAGCAGTAGTGGATGTGGGGTATATGGTCTTGATTCAAAGATGCCTTTTAAAGAACATGATATCAGTATCAGCTTGCATACGCCATACCAACTGACAAAGCTACTCGGAGAGCTTTATACTAATTATTTTCACAATTTATACAAACTTCCGATAGTAAACGCAAGATTCTTCAATGTGTTTGGACCTGGTGAAGTCCCAGGTAAATATCGAAACGTTATCCCTAACTTCATGTACTGGGCAATGAGCAATCAGCCATTACCAATCACTGGTGATGGTAGTGAAACAAGGGATTGGACTTATGTTGATGACATAGTAAATGGTCTTCTTAGTATGGGCATAAAAAAAGATGCAATTGGTGAAGCAATTAACCTTGGATCTGCAACTGAAACCCATGTAATCGATATGGCACATATGGTTAACGAGCTCACAGGAAACACTATGGATATTACCTACACAGAGCGCAGGAATTGGGATGTAAAACATAGGCTTCTTTCATCAATTGATAAAGCAAAAAGACTCTTAGGCTACGAACCCAAGACTCCTTTTGAGAAAGGCCTCAAAAACGTTAACAAATGGTTTGTTGATAACTGGGAAAATATTCAAGAGAGTGCAGAGTTTCCAGAAAATAAGAAACAACAATGGAAGCATACTGTAGATCAAAAGACCCAAGAGATCATTGCATAGGTTATAATGGGTTTGAAACGATGAAAATAATAATGATATCTAAAGCCACAGTATTTTATATGTGGATTTAGCACAAAAGCTGTAAATGTTAGAAATATGCAAAGCATGGAGCACAGAAAGATTTATTAGCCTGCTAATAGTAACTATATATGTGATGTTATGAATATTAGTGTAGAAGTCACCGGAACTCTTCTTAAATATTTAGATTCAAAGGTAAAAGAAGGCTTATACAAAAGCAGAAGTGAGGCTGTGCGATCTGCAATCAGAGAAATGATTCAAGATGACATTAGCGAACAACTCAAAAAGAAAGGTGTTACGCCAAAGGAATTAAAAAAAATGCGTAGGGAGATTGCTGGTGATATTCTTGACAAAAAATTCAAAGACAAAACAACCTGAAATAATTATTGATACATCCACATTTTTTTCTGCACTTTACAATCCATGGGGAAATGAAGCATTATTGTTTTCACTTGCAGATAATCACTTTTGTTTTCTTCACATCCTTGATTACGTTCTACAGGAACTCAGGGAAGTTTTTAAAAGAAAACATATCAATCAACATCTAATCAATGACTTACTTGACACATATAACAATATAACACTAGCTGAACTATAATCGGTAACTACTATTGAATTAGAGCTAGCAAAAAAGGTAATAAAAGATCCTCAAGACAGACCAATTTTTATTTTTACCTATCGAAGAATTCATCAAAACAAAGATTCATTTCTTGTTTCAGGAGATAAAGGATTTTTCAGAAAACCTGTACAAGAACAGCTTTATCATCATGTGTTGCATACAAAAGATGCAATCAAGAAGATAACACAATAACATTTGTTGAGGTTTAAAAAAACAGATTAATACAATCAACAAAAAGATTTTCACTCGGGGGAACAAAGACAGGCTAATGAAGGTAGCACCACCTGACAAAGATTGCGTGCGAAAGTTGGCGGGTAAGAGAAGGTTGACCTGACGAGTTTCGCGCGTGAATCACCTGATGAGTTTTGCAAAATATAAGGGTAAAACTGACGACTTTTGCGTGCGAAAGTTGGTTGGTGGGATTATTTTTATGTTTGGTAAGTCGATGGTGGCTTTTGTATCAGGTGAATGAAGAGGTTTTCTTCTGTTGGAGCTGACGGAGATTGCAATAAGTGGGGTGATGAGTTTTGCACGCAAAGGATGTCTGGTAACTGACAAGTTTTGCAAAGGAGTAGGGTTGGTTTAGTTCTTTAAAATCAAAAGAAGAAATGAAACCAAGAAGGAAAACTAAGAAAAGGTGTTGATAGTCTTTTGAAAAAAGTGTATTGCCTACAAAAAGTGTTGAGTGTCTTATGAAAATATTACTCGTCCAAGAAGGGACCAGATTGACTTAAAAGAAATCCTCATCAATTTCATATACTTGTTTATTGTTAAGTATGCTTGAAAAATGATATTATGTAGGAGAAATTGCCGATGTTGACATCTGGAATTATATTGGAGATGCTTGAAGATAATAAAAATAAGATTGGGCAATATGGTGTGAAAAGAATTGGTTTATTCGGCTCGTATTGTAAAAATGAGCAAAGAAAAGAAAGTGATATTGACATTTTGGTGGAATTTAAAAAAGGTAAAAAAACGTTTGATAACTATATGGATTTAAAATTCTTTCTTGAGGATATATTTGATTGCACTGTTGATCTTGTGGTTAAGGAGGCAATAAAAATTGATTTAAAATTCTCCATTATGCGGAGTGTTAAATATGCCTCGGGGATATAAGGCATGCCTTAGAGATATATTGGAAGCAATCTCTAAAATAGAAAGATACATTGAAGAGATGTCTTTTGAAGATTTCTCCCAAGATGATCTTATAAAAGACGGAATTGCAAGAAATCTAGAAATTATTGGTGAGGCAGTAAAAAACATACCAGATGAAATTAAAAAGAAAAATTATGACTTGGAATGGAAAAAAATCGCAGGATTACGAGGCATTCTGATACATACATATTTTGGCATAGATGTTGAAATTGTTTGGGATATAGTCAAAAACAAAATACCCTCTGTAAAAGAAAAAATAATGGAAATGTTCACTCAAATCAAAGAGTAGAATTTTATCTGTGGTGCCATTTGAATCAATAATTTTTGAATGAAGTCTAGGGACGGTGTACAATTTGGGAAACCGGTGGGATTAGGTTTTAGGAAATTGCTAGGTGCATGATTTGAAAAACTCTAAGCATACAAAACGAGAAAGAGTTTTGCCAAGTGAGCATGTAATATGAGAGATGCAGGGTTTTACTAGAAAAATCTAAAAAGTGGGGTAATTCATTTGGTGACGAGAAAGTTGGAAGAAAAATCGTAAATATCTTGAGAGGGCAATGATGGATCTTAAGGAAATCATTAAATCAGGGGAATCCGAAACCATTGAGCTCAAGTCATCTCTATCTGAAACAAAGCAGATTATCGAAACATTATCTGCGTTTTCAAACACAAAAGGTGGAACAATAGTCATTGGGGTAAGTGACAGGGGCGAGTTTCTGGGAATTGGCATTGGCAAAAAGACTATTGAAAGTTTGGCAAATAAGATAAAACAGAATACAGACCCAATGGTCTACCCATCGATTCGTGTTGAAAAAACTGATGATAAATGGATTGTGCTTATAGAAATTGAAGAGAGTAAGCAGAAACCAGTTCTTGCTTCTGGAAGAGCGTATAAAAGAGTTGGGAAAACAAATCAGAAACTTGGGTATGAAGAGATAAGGAATCTTGCTCTCAAATCATCAAAGGTTTACTGGGATGAGCAGATATGTGAGGATGCGAGTTTAGATGGCATTGACTGGGATTTTGTTAAAAAATTCTTTATTCCAAGATACGAATCTATATCTGAAAAGAAAATAACAGGAAGTAATGAAGAATTAATTGAGGCTCTGGGTTGTATCAAGGATGGAAAACCAACAAATGCAGGAATTCTGTTGTTTTGTAAAAATCCACAGAAATTTTTTATGAATTCTTATATTGCCTTAGCAAGATATAAAGGGGAAATAGAGTCAACAGAGCGGCTTGATTATAAAGAATTTACCGGTAATTTATTTCAACAGATAGATAGCTGTGACGAATACATAAAAGAGCATATTGCTATAATGTCAAGGTTGCATCCTATGAATGTTGAAAGGGAAGATATTCCAGAATACCCATTGTTCTCTATTCGTGAATTAATTGTGAATGCTGTTTGTCATAGAGATTATTCTGATAAGCGCAGCAAGGTTATAATAAAAATGTTCAACAATCACATCACTTATTATAATCCCGGTGATTTGCCAGAAGGCGTAACACCCCAAAACATTTTAAAAATGCAAAAATCCAGAAACCCTGTAACTGCAAAAGTGTTGGCAAAAGTAAAGTATATAGAGGAACTTGGTGAAGGCTGGAATAAAATTGTAAAGGAATTCAAGACTCATCCCTTAAGACCAAAAATGCCGGAATTGGAGGATTTTAAAAATGCTGTTCTCGTAATAATTCATAAAGCAGTTTTAGATATTTTTGAGAGATTCAAAGACAGACTGAATGAAAGGCAAATTAAATTAATTAAATATTTACAGATACATGAATTTGTTACTTCAAGAGAATATGCTGAAATGTTTGGGATCACTGACAGGCAGGCGAGAGAAGATATATCAAAAATGGTTTCATTAAGATTACTCATAAAAGAGGGTAAAGCAAGATTAACAAGGTATAGATTATATCCGGAAATATCCGGAAATATCCGGAAGTTGAAAGCCCCGTAAACTGGACAAAAGTCAGGTGCTGCAAACTGGACAAGGTATTGTATATGAGATAGGTTTGGGTACCGTAAACTGGACAGAATTGAGAAGGATGCTAGGTACCGCAGATTGGACAACGTTGGATGGGGTTGGAATAGTTTTTGTTTTAGGGGT
>Ga0208771_1001172_pt1 | contig 14376 bp, 12 predicted proteins | sample AntAceMetag02UKX_FD_184775 | JGI IMG/M metagenome (GOLD analysis project Ga0208771, IMG submission 184775) | Saline lake microbial communities from Ace Lake, Antarctica - Antarctic Ace Lake Metagenome 02UKX (SPAdes) (version 2) | ecosystem: Environmental > Aquatic > Non-marine Saline and...
CGGCCCTCGTCGAGAACTTTTTCTGTCTCGTTATCACTATCGATATGTGTTGATTGAGTGCCCTTCGTGTTCGGATCCATTTTTCGCAATCTCTCCCGCAACTGTTTCTGACAAGAAATATTCTTATACGAATGATTCTTACACGAAACAGTTGAGAAGTCAAGGATGTGGTCTATCTTTCAGATAATTTGGGGGGGCAGGTGGGTGTGCTTATTTCACTGCTGCGGGACGAGGCGTTTTCTCAGAAAAGTGTGGCAGGGATCGGACAAGATTTTCTTCGATCCGGAGGCATTGATGCCTTTACGACTTTTTGATATGTGCAAACAAGTGAGCATCCCTTCAAGGACACCTCTGATATATGAAGTCCACTCCCCTGTTTTTGAAAATTTCAGAAGAGCGTTTCAATGGTTACAGTAAACTACAAAATGGAACACCCCCTCACTGCATAAGCAACATCGGGGATTATTTTCTTACTCCTGCTGTTCCTCATTTCTCAAACAGTCACTCATTGAGGAACAACGAATGGCATCACAACAGGCAGCATAAACCGGAGATATCGATGGTCTCATTAATCGAAATTGCGAGCATTACTTGACGTGACCAGTTTTTTTTATTATACACCCCTCAAGAAAGGTGGAGATCATATTACTCAGTTATCGGAACGGGAAAAAGCGGTAACACAGATATTTGATCGTTATAATAAAAATTTGGAAATATTAACGCGGGAAAGGAGATGTGTGTGGATATAGAAAAAGATAGGGAAGAAAGAGTAAAGTGGATTTATACTTCCAGCAACAACAAAGAACTGGAAGAGCGGTACGACCAGTGGGCCAAAGATTATGATACCGATCTCGATGAGGGATTTGGATATATAGGACCGCAGCGCAACGTTGAGTTCTTCACTCGCTTTGTGCCCAAGACAGCAAGGATTTTAGACGCTGGAGCCGGCACGGGGTGGGTTGGCGAATTGTTGACAAAAGAGGGCTACAACAACCTGGTAGCTATGGATCTATCGTCGGGTATGCTGGAGGAAGCAGGAAAGAAAAATGTCTATCAAGAATTTCATCAGATGATGATGGGAGGTTCCTTGAACTTCGCAACCGATTCCTTCGATGCTGTCATTAGTGTCGGCGTATTTACTGTTGGACATGCTCCAGCGAGTTCATTTGATGAACTTGTTCGTATAACCAAGCCAGGGGGGTACATTGTATTTTCGCTACGACCTGACATATATCGGGATAGTGGCTTTAAGGAAAAGCAAGCTGCCTTGGAATCAGAAGGAAAGTGGAAACTATCGGAAGTAAGCGAGGAATTTAAGCCTATGCCCAAAGGAGAACCTGATGTATATCACCAGGTCTGGGTATATCAGGTAGTCTCCTTCTGACAAATTGTCCCAAAGGGGAGGGACTTCCAGAAAAAGTACAGCTACTTACCGAAGAAAAAAATAATATGAATACGTATGCTGTCCTTCGATTTCCCTACAGGCAACGCATCTGATTCCCCGCACCAGAAAGAACTAAATGGCATCGTCGGCAATGCGAATAATGGGCTGAAAGTTATTTCTGACAGAACGGTAAAGGGCTTCACACCTCCGGAAGAGGTGGCATTTGGTCCCCTTGAACGTATTCTTTACATCAACCAGTTCGATCCCCTCCTTAAGCCAACGTTGAAGGAAGTTTGGAGCTACTGCGAATGACTTCCTGAACACAATAAAAACTGGATCCAGGCAATAACTACACTGCAAATACAAGTCGAGAGGTTGGGTGATCTGGCCGGATCAATGATAACAGGTTGAAATGTGCAGATTATTGGTCGTGATTTCCCCCAGGTGATGTGATATTTGTAGCTTCCTGTAATCGATAGATTCAAGAGCAAAGGAAGAGTAGTAGATTTCTTTCGAAAGCATTAGATTAGAAAAATAGTCGCTGTCACTATTTTTAAAAAGTTACCAAGTGGTTGGAGAAACACAAGGATCAAGTAGCAGTTTTCTACCTTCCCTTCTGTTCACCAGAACTCAATTCTGACAAATACCTGAATGGAAATCTCAAAAATAAAGTCCACTCCGGGACACCAATCAGAACCCGTGAAGATTTGGGAAAAACCCGTTCATTTATGAAAACTCTCGTCAAAAAGCACATGTTCGTAGTTATTTCAGGCATTCAAAGGTTGCTTATGCCGCATAAAATTGACATATTCAATTTCCTGAGTAATAATACATACTAATTTTTCAGAAAAAAGGAGGCTGGGGGTTTCAGGAATACCTCGTTAATATGACAAAGAAGAACTAACTATTCGCAAAAGGAATTCTTTATGCCAGAATCGAAACCCAGCCGAAATGCCCAAACAGAGGCTTTAAAATCAGCACAACCCGAACAAGCAAGCAATAAACCTTTCGGCGTATTGACCATCGCGGTTTTAGGCGTGGTATATGGCGACATCGGCACCAGCCCTATCTATGCTTTGCGCGAAACCTTTGCCGGTAAACACCCAATCCCGGTTACTCCGGATAACGTGCTCGGCATTCTATCGCTGATTTGTTGGTCGTTAATTCTGATCATTTCACTTAAGTACATGATGTTTGTTCTGCGCGCTGATAATCGCGGCGAAGGCGGTATTTTCGCCCTGTTGGCCTTATTAAAGCCCGATGCCAAGCAGGAGATCCGCACACGAAGATGGCTTATTTTGCTTGGCATTTTAGGCGCCTCGATGCTTTATGGAGGCGCCATGATAACCCCGGCAATTTCCGTTTTAAGCGCAATCGAGGGTCTGCGTGTGGCCGCACCGTCACTTGACGCATACGTCATACCGATTACAATTGCCATCCTGGGAGCACTGTTCGCCGTTCAGCGCCACGGAACCGCCAAAGTGGGTGCAATGTTTGGCCCATTAACGCTGATCTGGTTCGTGGTTTTGGCGATTCTCGGTGTACGTGGCATTATGCAACAGCCGCAAGTGTTGATGGCGATAGACCCGAGATACGCCGTCAGCTATTTTATGAATAACGGCATCAATGGCTATTTTGCATTATACGGCGTATTTCTGGTGACTACCGGTGGCGAAGCGCTGTATGCCGATCTCGGTCATTTCGGACGCATTCCGATACGACGAGTCTGGTTCGCCGTCGTATTACCAGCTTTGCTGTTAAACTATTTCGGTCAGGGTGCGTTGCTCATGTCGGCTCCGAAAGAATCTTTCCACCCGTTTTTTCTCTGGCACCTCAGTGGGCGCTCTACCCGCTCATTTTTCTCACTGCGGCTGCGACGTGCATTGCCTCTCAGGCGGTTATCACCGGGGTTTACTCTTTAACTCGCCAGGCAATACAACTAAACCTGATGCCACGTTTTACGGTGCAACACACTTCCGCCGAAGTGCGCGGACAAATCTACATGCCGGGCATCAACTGGATATTGATGATTGCCGCGATAGGTTTAGTCCTCCTGTTTCAGACGTCGGGCAATCTTGCTGCGGCTTATGGTGTTGCGATTAATTCGACTATGGCAGTTACCACGGTGTTGGCGTTCAGAGTAGCTCGCGAACGAGGTGGTTTCGGATGGGCATCATCACTGGCATTTCTGTTGGTGTTTGTCACCATTGATTTAGGTTATCTTGGTTCTAATCTGCTGACTATCCCGGAAGGTGGGTGGTTGCCTCTGGTGATTGGTGCGATAATGTTCAGCGTGATGACCACCTGGCGGCGCGGTGTAATGATCGTGTCACAACTGATCGCCAAAACCACCACCAATCTGGAAACCTTTATCGGTCGCATCTCTGCCGAATCGATTAGCCGCGTCGCCGGTGTCGCGGTCTTTTTCACCGGTCGACTGGGAGATTCGCCACCGGCATTACAACAGTTTGTTCGACGTACCGGCATACTCCATGAAACGGTTATCTTGACCACAGTGATTATTGAACCGGTGCCCAAAGTCGATTCGAAGGAGCGCATCGAAATAACCCGGCATGATGCTGGGTTTATACGCCTGGTGCTTCGTTACGGCTATATGCAGGGCACCAATATACCCTCGGACCTGGCTCTGTGCGCGGAACACGGATTGCTGGTGGATCTGGCGACGGTGAACTATTTTGTCGGTCATGTTAATTTGCTGGCCGGCCGTAAACAACAGGGCATGGCCTCCTGGCGCGATCATTTATTCGCGCGGATGGCGGCAAATACCGAAGATGCCACCGCGTCATATCAATTACCCTATGCGCAGACCATGAATATAGGATTGACTATTGGCATATAATCCAGCGCAGAAATGAATCAAATACGCTTGCTCTTGTCAATAATTAAGTAAGATTTTCCCGGGACTTCACATAAAAACTTCACTTTCTTTTTATGAAAAGTCATGTTCATCTCTGATAGCGCCTACCAGTTCCTCCAGTATATCTTCCAGGGTTACAAGGCCGACAATCTCCCCACCGTTGCCAAGAACAACTGCCTGGTGCAGTCTTTTCGCCTGGAAATTGCGTAATTGTGAGTCAATAGTACGATCGGCCGGTATAAAGTTAGGGGGTCGAATAATTTTCCGTATGGAGATGTTTTTTTTCTGGTGGAACAGTTTGAGTACATCCTTGCCATGGAGAAATCCGATAATATCCAGATTTTTCCCTTTGCTCACCGGGAAACGCGTGTAGCCGGGCTTCAATATGGTCTTCACCACAGCTTCTACAGGTGAATTAGAGTCGATAACCACCATCTGCTTCCGGGAAACCATGATATCACTAACGGCTTTATCGTTGAGGGTAAAGACCCGTGACAACATCTTTTTCTCATCCGCCGTGATATTTCCCTCATCCCAGGCCAGGCTGATGCACGCCTTTACTTCGGTCTCGGTGAAAAGAGGCCTTTTTACTTTGCCGACGTCGACTCCTATAAGAACGAGTATCTTCGTGCTGATATAGGTAATCCCGACTATAACGGGCTTGAATAGCGTGATAATTACACTGAGGATGGGGGCTGCGACCATCGACACCTGCTCATTAAAGTATTTGGCATAGACCTTGGGAATGATTTCGGCAAAGATCAGGATGGTCACTGTCAGGATAACGGTAACGGAGACGATTCCAGCCTCTCCCCACAGCGACAGGGCAAGAACCGTGGCAAGTGCTGACATTCCAACATTCACGAGATTATTGCCCAGCAGAATCGTCCCGATGAGTCTCTCGGGCTTATTCAAAAGACGCTCGATCATTCGTGTCCTCATCGGGTGCGTTTTTTCGAGATGTTTCAGGCGGATCTTGTCGATAGCCATGAGAGCAGTCTCAGATCCCGAAAAAAACGCTGACAGGCCCAAGAGGACCACCAAGACAACAAACATCGCGACAGGATGGCTTAACATGCTGTTTTCCTTTCTTTAAGTGGTAAATTTGGAGAGGGGCCCTTACCCTCAGGAATGTCTATATCGCGGAATGCTTCCTGTCTTTTTGACCCACTTACAGCCATTTCTTACGTTTGAAGAATGTAAGCAGAATCGCAGCGACAGTAATCATCGCGCCCCAGAAAGAGGGATAGGCCCACCGCATTTTGAGTTCGGGCATAAACTCGAAATTCATCCCGTATATGCCGGCCATAAAGGTCAGGGGGATGAAAATGGAAGCGAAAATAGTCAGGACCTTCATGACTTCGTTCATCTTGTTGCTTACACTCGAGAGATAGAGATCTATCATCCCGGAAAGAATATCCTGATATGTCTCCACGGAATCGATTACCTGGATCGTGTGATCATAGAGGTCGCGGAGATACATGGAAATAGCATCATGAATCAGTGATGATTCGGCCCGTTCCAGACCCCTTATAACCTCTCGCAACGGCCAGACCGACTTTCGCAAAAATATGATTTCCTGCTTCAGATTATGAATGGCCTGTAATGTTTCCGGCCTCGGGCTCAGGGCCAACTCTTCTTCCAGATCTTCAATCCGTTCTCCACACTTTTCCAGAAGGATGAAATAATGATCCACGATAGAGTCAAGGAGCGAATAGGCGAGATAATCCGCTCCCATCCTCCTGATTCGGCCCTTTCCGGTCCGTATCCTCTCTCGGAGGAAGTTGAAGACATCCCCCTTCATTTCCTGGAATGAAATGACAAAGGTTGATCCCAGAATGATACTGATCTGTTCGGTCCTGACCGTGCTCACTTCATCATCGTAACGAAGCATTTTCAGAATGACAAGGATATAGGAGTCAAGATCCTCCATTTTCGGGCGCTGCCCCGTATGCAGAATGTCCTCCTGGATCAGGGGGTGGATTCCGAAATGTTCCCCGATTTTTTTGATGATATCAACCTGATGGAGGCCGTCGATATTAATCCACGTTACGGTGGGAGTTTCTTTGAAGGGAAAGCATTCTTCTACTGTCTGTACCTCATTTTCCTGAAAGGCCGTTTGATTGTAATCCACGATGGTAATTTTTACTTCTTCGGCCTTTTTTTCGCCTACATGAACGAGAGTCCCGGGTGGAAGCCCTGCTTTATGAGACATTTTTTTAAAGAACCTTGGCATGACTGGTTACCTCCTGTTCTTAAGAGAATTGATCTTGTAATCGAAAGGTGACCACTTACTTCTCCTCGTCCCGATTCGGATCCTTTGAAAGAGATATAGTCAGCGGTCTCTTGTCATCCTGCGCAAGATAAGTCGTTGTCGTCGGGAAGGCGAACTCGATCCCTTCAGCCTCGAATGCGCGCATTATCTTCAGATTGACCTCTTCGCTGAACCGCATGGCTTCCCAGTAACCCGGTGGATGGAACCAGTAGAACATCGCGATGTTCAAGGAGGCATCGTTGAAATCATTGAAATAGACCCGCGGAGGATAATCGGGGTGCATCCCTTCATGATCTTTTAGAATTTCCTTAATGATAGACACGGCGCGTTCAACCTTTTCCACCGGCGTGTCGTAAGTAATGGTGATGTTCGTATATCGCCGGATGCTGGGGCGCATGCCAACATTTTCAATACTGACGCTTGCCATCTTTTCATTGGGAATCGAAATCAGATGCCCGGGATGGCTTCGCAGCCGGGTGCTTCTAAATCCTATCTCTTCCACGACACCATCGAAACTGTCGGCGACGACCCTGTCGCCGACCTTAAAGGGTTTATCCACCATGATCATAAAGCTTCCAAACAGGTTCTTCAGAGTATCCTGGGCTGCCAACGCGACCGCCAGACCGCCGATACCGATACCCGCCAGCAGAGTCGTCATCGGTTTGCCCGTCGCCGCTTTGAGGAGATAGATAGAACCGAACAGGACTATCAGAACCTTGGAGACAAGGCGAACCATCTGGACAAAGTTCATATCGAACTCGTTGTCGTCTCTCCCGACGAACTTTGTGAGTTCATATTCGATTACGTCCAGCATCTGATAGAGGAAGATCACAATCACCAGGGTGCCTACAATATTGGTAGCTATTGCTATAATCTGATCGGTTGTCGCCGGCAGTTTCAGGATCTCCTGTGTCGCATAGATGGCGATGGCCAATAAAAGCAGCCGAATGGGCCAGAGGGCCGCCTTGAGGAGGAGCCGCAGCCGGGCCTTCTCTTCACTATCCTTAAGGACAAGAGTCAGGGTTCCCAAAAAGGTCGTCAGGAATTTTCCACCAATATAGATAATCGCATACATCAGGGCAAGCAGAGTATAGCGCCACCAGGAAGATTTCCACAGCCACGGAAAAAGATCCTGTTGTGTATATGCGAAGACAATCGCAGCGACAAAAATCGCGATTATTCTTATGATGCTTCTAAAACGTTTTAAGGCCGGTTTCGATTTTTTATTCTTTAAGGACTTCGGGAGAAGATCAAGAAATCTAACTAGATGAAAGATTAAAAGAACCGAGGCGATAGCAAAGAGAAACGACTCGAGTCCATGCAGGAGAATAAGCAGTTTCTTGGGTATAACAAGGGGAATCTCTGTAGCCCTAAGAAGCAGGGCGGCAACGGCAAGGCGAAGCGCGGGAAGGAAGCCCGAAAGATAGGGCAGCCACATCTTGACCCCCTTCCGCTTCAGTCGCGCTTGAATCCGCTTGTTGAAGTGGCGCCAGAGGAGTTCCAGAAGAAGAAACCCGAAGATCAGGATCGCAACCGATACAAAAAATTGCCAGGTGTTATTACCGCTCTTTACCGTTTCTAGCAAGGCCATAATCTTATGAGAAATTTCGCTGAAAGCTTGCATAATTACTCTCCTGAAAACTAATACAGTGTATCAAATATTGCTAGGTATTAAAACATGTTTATAATACAGAACATCACACCGGGAGGGTGACATTTTCTCATTGCAAAAAAGGGGGCACTTTCACCTCGCATTAACACAGAAATTCCAGGGGTTGACGTCCATACAAGTTAAAAAACGCTTCTACCGACCGTGGCGCCGGGCAAGCTCCATGGATATCCAGCATTCCATGCCCTTGCTCTGGACAAGAACAATTTTATCATCCAGCAATATTGCAGCCATTATCGCCCCCATTAAATTCATCACTCCGAGTTTTTTATTCAGTTCGGCCAACAACGTCTCTTTTATTTTTTCTCATCTCTTTACAATACTTGTAAAGGTTGTTAAATTTACTCAAAATGGATATAGTTTGACAATAATTTTGTCCGTATTGTCTTTAGACGCTACGGATAAATTATTAAAAACAAGGCTAACTGGCCAGAAAGATTAACTCCCCGGGGAAAAGATATAGATATGAAGCAGTACCGTTATAAAATACTCCTAATTCTTTTAATTTCCTCTCTTCTATGGATGGCGGGATACTCAAGAGCTGCTCTTCCTGTAATATCCAAGGCAATTGAGATCAGATTTTATCAGGGGAGTCCGGAGGGAATTGATAAATTTATACAGGAACAAGAGAAACAGGCCATCCATGTAACAACAGAGGTAGAAGGCCTTCTCAAAAAAAGTACAGATGAAGAAACCAAAAAAACACTTTCCACCTCCTTGGAATTACTACAGTCACTTTCCTTTCAGTTTGCCAGACTGAGAAGTGAGCTAAAACATCCTCCTGATTCAGTGGAAACCCCACCTGAAACTGGCACTGCGCCTTACCACTTAAGCAGCTTTGACGAAACCCTGCACTTTTACTACAAAGTTAAGCAACGGTTGTCTGGGCACAAGAAAAAGAAAGAATTACTTGAAAAAAAGCTGTCGAGCATAAAAGAAAACCTTACACAACTGCTTACGGATTATGCCTGCTTGAAAAACAGCCAAGACCTCAAGGCTTATGAAGCATTAGCAGAATTGCTGGGTTTTCAAATTGAATATGCCTTGCTATGGGTGCAAATCTCAAAAACAGATCAAGCAGCAGATAACCTAACCCCTCTGGAAGAGAGCTTTAGCTCTGAGATTGAAAAGGTCTTCAATAATTTAAAGATCACAGAAAAAGACGTCACTATCCATAATGATCACAAGAAGAGATCTCAGGACGAAGAAAAAGATTTAAAATATAAGGTTATCACCGAGGAGGGAAATTTAAATCGACGTATAATCGCTTTTGAGTCAAAACTCAATAATATTATTACGAGACTCAGCTCAGACCGACTTACAGAACCATCTAAAGAGCTTTTACGTCTCGAAAAAAGATATTTTGAAACCCGGCTGGTAGGGTTACAGCATCAAAAAGAGTTTCTTGCACAGGCTGAAATTGCCGCAAGAATAGATACAGCAAGCAAGGCCTTCCGGTACGAATGGCTGGCATACTATGCCGCCTCTCGACAGTCCAAAGAACCTCAACAAATTGCCAGGGAATGGACCAAACAATTAAACGAATTAAAAAAGACAATTGACCAGATGGTGGATATGCTATCCCAGAAAAGCCTTTATAAATCTATCCTTAATCAAAATTTACTGTCAGTAGCACAGGAAAGGAAGTCGGCAACCAAACATAAGTCTAAAGAGGCCCTGGACAATCTTCAGAAGCAGATTAACATCACCAATGAATCTCTGGACAAGCTGATTTTGAAAATCTCCGACAATCTCAACAATGGCAAATTGTTAAGCGCTGAAATAAAAAATATTCTTCAATTGATTCAGCAAAGAATCAGTGTTCATGAGAGATTTGTTGCCTGGAGTAAAGATAGCTTTCTTACAACTTTGAACCAAGTTAAGAGTGTAATATATTACCCTCTTGGGACTATTGGGGAAAGCGCATTAACATTGGCCACATTGCTGAAAGTTATCCTCTTGCTCTTTGGGGGAATCCTTTTCTTGAGGGTAACACGCAAAAGACTGACCGGTTTTCTCGTTAAAAAAGCATTGTGTTCAGTCGGCGTTGCTAATTCACTCACCTCTTTGAGCTACTACTTTCTTCTATTTATAGTCCTTGTAGTGGCTATTTCTTCGGCAGGGATCAACCTCAGTCAAATAACAATTATATTGGGTGCGCTGGGTGTCGGTATCGGCTTTGGCCTTCAGGCCATCGTTAACAATTTTTTGAGCGGCCTCATTCTCATGACTGAAAGAACTATAACGGTAGGAGATATTATAGAGTTACAAGACGGGCTTGTGGGAGAAGTTGAAAAAATTTCTATAAGAAGCACAATTGTCAGGACATATGATGGATTGGATATAATCGTTCCCAATTCTGATTTTACCTCCAACCGGGTGACCTCTTGGACATACGGGAATGACTGGCGAAGACTCAGGATTCCGTTTGGGGTTTCTTATGGTTCGAACCCTGATGAAGTGGCCAGGGTGGCCACTGAAGCCGCCAGAAATGTTTCTTTTACTATAGAAGACGATCGCCATCCTATACAGGTGTGGTTTCAAGGATTTGGGGAAAGCAGCCTAGACTTTACACTCCTGGCCTGGTGCCGGCTAACCGCTCTGATGCCAAAATCAGGCCTGATAAGTGATTATTACTTCGAACTTTTCCACAAGTTTAAGGAAGCAGGAATCGAGATTCCCTTTCCTCAGACAGACCTTCATCTACGTTCAATATCTCCGAAAATTATGGAATCCATTAAAGGAAGAATCAAATGAAAGCACTCCTTGTTGCTTCAGAAAATCCAATTGTTTACGAGCCGATTAAAAACTGTTTTCGGTCGGAATATAAAATTGACATCGTGACCAGCAAAGAGTCGTGTCTGAATCTTTTCAGGAAAAAGCGTTATGAGCTTCTCTTTATTGAGGTGGAACTGCTTCAACCCGGGTCAGCTCCTGTCAGTGGGCGTATTAATTATAAGGACGCTCTGCAACCTTTCTGGCACGTATTTCCAAACGCCGAAATAATTATTATGTCATCGCAAGAAAAGATCCGAGAGGCCGTTATGGCCGTTAAAGCCGGGGCAAGTAATTACATCACATATCCTGTTGATATAGATGAGCTGAGATTTGTAACTGAAAGCATCTACGAATCCACAATAATGCAATCGGAGCTGGATTATCTCCGGGACAAATTCTGGCAGATAGATTCGATCGAAGTCGTAAGTACGAGCAGCCCGGAGATGAGAAAAATCTTTGGAAGGATTCGCTCGGTAGCGCTCACTAAAACAACTGTTCTGCTAACCGGTGAAACCGGCACGGGTAAGGGGCTGCTGGCAAAGCTCATTCATAGCCACAGTAATAGGGGGAGAGATCAATTTATTACCGTACACTGTGGGGCGATACCCGATACTCTTCTGGAAAGCGAGCTGTTTGGTCACGAAAAGGGTGCTTTCACGGGCGCTGACCGAAGGAAACTGGGGAAGTTTGAGATAGCGCAAGGGGGCACAATTTTCCTCGACGAAATAGGCACAATGACGCCCTCCGCGCAGATAAAATTTCTAGAGGTGTTGCAGGACAAAACCTTTCAGCGGGTTGGAGGAGAGATAAGCATAAAATCAGACGTGCGAATCATTGCTGCAACAAATATTGATCTAAAGCAACTGATTGCAGGCGGTACATTCAGAAGGGATCTGTATTATCGATTGAACGTTTTCCCTGTTGATATTCCACCCCTTCGAGAAAGGATTGAAGACATTCCAAGACTCGCGGGTGTTTTCTTGAGAAACTTAAACGAGACATATCCAAAGGAAATTAACAGTATTCATCCATACGTCCTGGAAGCCTTTGCCCGGTACTCATGGCCTGGCAACATCCGTGAACTACAAAACCTTATGGAGCGCGCTTATATCCTTGGGAATTCTTCAGTGCTTGGGCCCGACTGCTTTCCGGCCGAGCTTTTCCTGGCGGACATTCCAAACCCCAAACTTTCCCCGGATTCATTGCCCCATATATCTGACGCGAGACGTCAGGATATTGAAGTCGCGGAAAGAAACTATTTAAAAAAACTTCTTACCATATACAAGGGGCACATCGGTAAATCAGCAGATGCGGCCGGGATTAGCACCCGTCAACTACACAAGTTGTTGACCAGATACGGTATCAGAAAAGAAGAGTTTAAATCTCCTTCTTCATAACGATAAATCGGAACTCTACGTTCCGATCAATTGAATAACCGGAACGCGAAGTTCCTTTCGTTATTATTAAATAAATTTAACATGTTACCTTCCTCCAAATGTCTCCCCCGTCGACCACCCCATGCTCGCCGCTACTTATCAGAACTTGAAGTTCCGACAAGCGATAACGCTTGGCCCTATATATCTATAGATATCAATTAGTTATAGGTATGGCATACCTGATGCTATCTATCCTGAAATTATCAGACGAGACTAGTCGGATATATAATGTGAGAGGAGACGGTAATGGCGAGGAAAGAGACAAGTATTGAAAACACAATTAGCGGCATTGTAATCCCGATCGAATGGGATGATTATGACGATAGCACAAGAGTTGCTATCCAAACCTCGGATGAGAAAGAATATCTTGTTGACAGAAACAAAAAGGGGAAGGAGTTGCTGGAGCTTATTGAGGAAGAAGTTGAGGCTACCGGGGTTGTGCGAGAGGATGGGGACAGCAATTATATCATCAAGGTAAACGAATACAGTGTACTCTAGCGAGTATGTTAATAATATTTCACATACCAAAACTACCGGGCTCAGATTGTGAACTTTAATAATTTTAACAAACAAAATACATCTAAGAAGGAGAAAATGGGGAATGAAAATAAAAAAATTATTAGCGGGAATTTGTGTTCTTTTAATATCTCTTGTTGCTTTTGGAACTGCAGCTACGGCTAATGCCGATGAGATTACGATTACTGGAACAGTAGTGGCTATGGACTGGGACGACAAAGATAATGCTATTGCCGTTTCCATAGAAACAGACGATGAATTATATTACGTTTCCGATAATCCCATTGGGAAAAAGTTTCTGGCGCTCTTAGGTAAGGGAGTTACAGTTACTGGAGTTCTCGGCGAAGATGCTGAGGGCAACGCAACAATCACTGTAGACGCATATGAAGAATTATCTGATTAACGTTACATGCTGGGGCGGATAGTTTTCTCTGCGCGATTCCTAAAAGAATAAAGGTAGAATAAGGGCCAACAATTGAGCCGGCGACATCACGTTGAACAAGCGTTCAGTCGTCACTTTGATGACTGAACGCTTATTTGCATACAAAGGAGTTTAATTACTTATCATGCTTAATGAAATTTTCGAAAGTCAAATTCTGATTAATTGTTTTGTTATTCCCGGCCTTATTTGTCTGGCTCGTATTTGTGATGTTTCCCTGGGGACGATCCGGATAATAAGCATTTCAAAAGGGATGAAGTCTCTGGCAGCCGGCCTCGGTTTCTTCGAAATCCTGATCTGGCTCTTTGCCATTGGACAAATTATGCAAAACCTGACAAACGTTGCCAATTATATAGCGTATGCCACAGGCTACTCCATCGGTAATTATGTTGGTATTTATATTGAAGAAAAATTATCATTAGGAACTATAATGCTGCGAATAATTACAAGAAAGAAGGCCAACGAATTAATATCATTTTTAAAATCTGCCGGTTATGGAGTTACCGATATCAAGGGCGATGGTGCTTACGGGCCTGTGGATGTTATCTTTACGATCATCAAGCGGAAGGAATATAAAACCGTTGTTGAAATCATAAAAAAGTTTAATCCGAGAGCTGTTTATACTGTTGAGGAAGTTAAATTAGCGAACACATCTTTGTTCCCCATAGCGCAGACACATGGCGATAAAACAATTAATTTCCGGATATTCTTCCATCCCTTTGTTCAAACCATGTGCTTCAGCCGGAGGGCTTTTGGTAAATTCAGAAATTTTCAGTATGGTAGTCATTGCAAAGTCAAAGCATAACCGAGTGTGAAATCAATGGCCGATGTAGATTATGAGAGTCCTTTTAAAAATATTTTTGCTTCAACGATACTAGGAGGCCGTCCGAGAATTCAATCGCTGGCAAACAACCTCTTTGGAAATAAGTATCAAATTTCGTCAAATCATTTTATGAAAAGTCATTGTCCTCAACAGAAATCACCTTCCGGCTATTGATCGC
>Ga0208771_1001174_pt1 | contig 14348 bp, 22 predicted proteins | sample AntAceMetag02UKX_FD_184775 | JGI IMG/M metagenome (GOLD analysis project Ga0208771, IMG submission 184775) | Saline lake microbial communities from Ace Lake, Antarctica - Antarctic Ace Lake Metagenome 02UKX (SPAdes) (version 2) | ecosystem: Environmental > Aquatic > Non-marine Saline and...
ACGAGCTTCATATCCTTTTTCTTCTCTTTCTATTATACCCTCTAGGATTCGTTGTTGTTCTTTGTCTTTGTCCATCAGGATATTTACCGGCTTCTTGGTCACATTTTCCACACTGGTATTTACTTTCTTCTTTGTTTGACATAAATATTATAGGGGGAGTTTTATTTCCTCCCCCGTATGTTGTTACGCTTTCTTTATAATACCAGCTACAAGATCATCTGCAACCTTCTCTTTGCTTCTGACTAGGCTAGAAATCAATGCTTGTACAGCATCGGAATATCCTTCTTCAAGGTCTGCACATTCGTTTTCATATATCATATCTGCTTCCCTTATATTCTCTTCGATTACCTCCATTATTCTTGTGCGAATAACGCTATTTGTTTTACCAAACATATTTTTTACATTTACTAATAATTATTTTTTTAATAACTCAATAACCCTACTTCTATAATCGTTCCAGCCATAAACTCTATGATAGATAATTCCTACTTTTGTAGACTCTGCTTCTATTGGCAGTCTTTCTAATATCTTTTCTCTCTCGCTCTTCCTAGATATTCTATCTTGATCTGCTCTGATCTGAAGAATATTTGGATCTATGTCTTTCTTCCACTGTTCTAATGTTTCTCCCCAACCCTTAAAAATTGGTTTAATAACATATTTATCCATCAGAAAAACACTAAGAACTATCCCGAGTAGAAATGCTGTTATTATTATAAGTATATTCATAAATTCCCCTCTTTTATTGTTAATATCAAGTCTGTCGCTGTTGTCAAGCTACTTTTTCCACAAGAGGACCAAAGATATCCCCAGCATACATAACCAAAATATAAGGATAATATCGTCTATCATTTAGCTTCCTCCGATGTCTCTTCTTCTTTTAACCTCTCAGTAATATGCTCTTGCACATTCTTAGGCAAGTCTTCAAACTTAATCTCTTTGCCAAGATGCTCCCCGTCTGTTGCTTCTCCCCACTGACTGAACCCGTGTGTAGGGTGTGCTGGATCATCGGAAACAGCTAGAGACGCTCCTGCACAGCCAAAATTGTGGTGTCCGAGCAGAATTGTGTACCTATCTACTGTTTCCCCTCCATTGTCGTAAATTTTGTATATATCCATACTATTCTTTTTCTGTTAAATAATTATCTGGTTGCTCCTCGCTTGCTGTAAGTTGATTTTCTAAGGCAATAATTTCTCTTAAATTAGCTTTGCCTTGTGTGTCTAGTTTTTTGTCTAGCTTATCAAAAAGTTTCTCTTGTCTTTCTTGTGCTTGATCTGTTGTCATATAGTTATTTATATTAATTATATAATTCCGTTCTCTTTAAACTCTTCTTCTAAATTGTACTTGGTTGCAAGTTCTTCAAACACACTTGTCCATTCGGCAAGATCTCTCCAAGATAAGTTTTGTGTTGCTTGCCACTTTTGCCAATCCATTGCAAAGTCTGTTGCTTCGTTTGGTGTTTGTATATTTTTTGCTTGTGATATTTGCATACATTTTATATTACTGATTAAGCGCAAGCCCTCGAGAAGAGGGCAAGCGTCTAAGCACTAATTAATCCTGAATTAAATACTCTTCTAAATCCTCGTCTTTCCACGCTGACGGTAATTGTTCTCGGATATCCTCAAGGGCATAGAATCCACCACAATTATCAACCATATCTCCGTCATCATCATAGAGAATATAGCTAAATATTTCCCCATTGATAAATTTATTATAGGTATCAATTTCGCTTTCAATCACTTGTCTAAAATCTTTCTCTTTTGTACCCATTTCTTTTTGGCTCTTCTCGGTTATAATATAGAATCCATTATTACTGTTATCGAATCCCATTGTTATGCCTAGCGAATATGATACTCTGCTATGGTCATATTTTGTAACAGGATATATTGCTAAAACTTTTTCATCTAACTGTTTTTCAATCTCTTCTGTTATTTTTGCAATATGATCATCAGAGCTTGTTGCTAAATCTCCAGTATCCCCAACTATATCTTCTAAGTCCTTATTAGAATCTGGGCTTCTGTGAAGGTAGTCCACTGTGATAAAATGTCCCAAATTAGTCCAATCTCTTGGGCTATCCCCGCCAATATCATACCTGATATCAAGCAATGGTTTTTGGGTTACTTCTGTTTTTGTATAAGTTTTCATAATTATTTCTCCTTTCTTTTTCTAGCTTTATAAATTTTGTTATAAGCATATCGTTTGGCTTTGACATCCTCTCTTGCATTGTATAGCTTCCTCGATATTTTACCCTTTCTGATATATTCAGGCTTCAGTCTATATGCTTTCATATACTTTCGCATATAATTACGGTTGTATAGCTTTTTCTTTTCTTGTTTCTCTATTTCTCCTTGCTCGTTTATTCTTTCTTGCTCTTCAAAAGTTCTTAATTTCATAGGGGTTATTATATTACTGATTAAGCAAGGAGGAGAGAGTTATATATCGGAGACCGTAATATACAACCCCCTGCAACCTCTAAGGTAGAACACCCTAGCACAAACCCTCGACTAACGAGGGCAAGTGTTAAGATATATACTCCTATATTTTATTATCTGATAATCTGTCAAAAGTTGCTAAATCATTGTCCAGTGAATAAAGCAAGGCTAGTTTTTTGCTAACATATCCATCCTCGCCTAGCTCGAAAGTAAATTCGATACCATTTTTTTCTATTGATCCACCGCTTATTGTGGTATTCACTAGCTCGTATGCTCCAGTCTTTTCATCTGTTTTATAATCTTGATTATAATTATATTTGACTAGCTTGCCGTATCTCTTAAGAGTGTCCAGAAAATCGGCTATAGTCTTCTTGTTCTTGGTTTCTAGCTCTTCACTTCTTTCTAAATACTCCACATTTTCGGCTATCTTTTCAGCTATCTTTTTCGTTGTAAATACTTTACAATTATTAGATTTGAATATTTCCCGATATATTTCGCCTTGCTTGTGGCTTGATATATTATCACATCTTTTGTAGAAGTGTGGGTTGATATGCAAAACTTGATTATAATCCCTGTAAACTCTATATTTGACCTTGTTGACTGTTAATATTGCATCAAATACACTGATTTCATTCGGGTTCTTTTCTACTATTACATCCCCATAACCTACCGCTTTTAATTCATTGGCTATTGCTTGAGCTTTGTCTTTATTCTCTTTTTGATAATCTGTTAACATATATTTTATGTATTAGTTGATAAATTCTTAATTATTGAATAACATTTTTTTAGTCTATAAAATACAAGTTGGGCAGGATAATTTTTTTTGGTCAAATATATAATATCTGTAATATATTTATTGTGATCAAATTGAAATACTATATCGAAAGTATCATCGTCTAATATAACAGTTGCCTGAATATGTTTAGTCCAATGTTCCTTGTTTTCTTTTATTACTTTGAATCCTGTTATTCGCATATATACTTATTACTGACTAAGCGGAAAGGGATATATTTTATATCCCAGACCGTCTAGGCGGTAGTTATTTTATTGTCTCTTAATATTGAATATAATGCAGAAGATAATTGACATTTTTCTTGTCTATCTTTTAGCGCGCAATCTCTTAATTCTTTGCTTGCCATATCATATCTATTGCCACCAATCATGTATATACCCTCTAAAAACTTTATTTCTTCGAGTACTACATCTAATCTTTGTTGAATAAATTTTGTAGATTTACCTTTAAATAGTTTTTTGTATTCTGTTAGTTGCATATATTTTATAGTTTACTAGTTAAATATTTGCGGGTAAGTTTTGGCTGTCCTTTCCCCGCTATATCTAGCTACTAAGCTTGATTTTTATTGTTGTGCTTTTTATTATCCAGTCTTTGGTCTGTTTTACCTGCTATATAGAATAATGCTAGAAATAGGATTACTACTATAATGGATAAGATAAATGTTGATATTGGTATAAACATATTAAGTTATTTGTTATTGGCTAAGCTTGCTAAATAGATTTTAAATTGTCTTATAGAACCAGTGAATGATAGTATTCCATACATATATTTGTTTGATTAGTTGTTGATAATGTAAGTATATCAAATGTGGCGGTGTTGTCAAGTAGTGTTAGGGGGCTTGTTGTGGATAACTTTATGCTACTCTATTGGTTTTTTGAGGGGTTGTGTAGATATGATAGGGTAGGCGGAACGCTTAGGCGGGCTTGTAGTGGGTCTGTTTGGGTGGTTATTATCGGATTGGTTGTTAATTGATTGTTAATTGAATATGGATTAGCTTGAGTGCTTAGCTTGTTTACTGTATTGCTAGGGTATAGCGTGCATAACTGCTGTCTCATATATATTGTGCGACACTAAACCACACAATATCCACACCCGCCGTGCATAACTGCTGTCTCATATATATTGTGCGACACTAACTTATCAGCTCATATATATTGTGCGACACTAAGAACACACTGCATTTTTGGTGGGTACTCATCAACAAAAACTGTCACTGTCTATGCACTAGAACATTTATTTAGGGACAGCTTATAATGGTTAGGGGGTAACCCCTTTCAATGATGCCCGTGCTCGGATAATAAAAAAACAGCTCCCCTCCTCCTCCCTGTGTGTGTCTGGCTTTACCGGTGTCTATTGCTTAGACCTGTTGTTAAACGTGTCTTTACTATTTTATGTGTGCGTATGTGGATCACCCCCCCCTCTTTCTATTGAAAAAGGGTGGTATCAATTATTTTTTTTTTCAAAAAAGTGACATAAGGTCTGGCATAAGAAATAGGGTTATGCCACTACTTATATTGGCTAAGATTAGCAAAAAAAGAGGTTAAAAGTGGCATAAGACATAAGAATAGTAATAAAGTAGTATATGTTTTTGTTATGTATGTATAGATATGTATGTATATATAGATAGTAATAATAGAAGAGTTTTACCCTGTTTTGATGTACTTATGCCACTTTGCTAAGGTTAGCCAAAAGTTAGCTCAAAAAGTGACATAAGTATATCAAAAGATTGCTTGTCCACTTTTATTATTGATTTTATATTGATAGTATGTTAATATTATATTAATAATAATTAATAAATACACATATGTCTAAGAAAATATTCGGTTTTAATATTGAGATTAAAATAAAAGAAAGACTTAATTCTGTAGCTAAGTCAAAGTATATGAGTAGCAGTGCTCTGCTTAATCAAATTATTGAGAATTATGTTGATGAAGCAGAGGGTGTTATAAAAAAAGGAGAAGAAAAAAAGAAAAAAACTCCACCAATCCACAATAGAACAGAAGCAGAGAGATTGGTTGATTGGGAGTGGAGAAAAGGGATGGTAAAGGATGGTAAGCTTCCTACTCAGTTTGCTGATGAATTTCCAATACCTGAATTACCCCCTGAAAAGAAGGATATATATCTCAGACCTGACAGATCTGAATCAGATAGATCGGAAGATAAGCGAACTAAAGAGGAAGCAGAAGCAGAAAAGTCAGCATTACCAGTAGAATTAAAAGCCTTAGTAACATCAGAAGCCTCTGGATTGCAGGGTTTGGTTACAGAAAATCCTAGCACCTAAACTTTGACACCCCACTACTATCGTCCTATAATACTTCTATATGTTCATAAAGAAAAGAAGTTCCACAATGAAGCAAATGGCTTACGCACGAAGGATATTTGGTGCCAAGGGTCTTACCAAAAAAGAGATTGCTTTAGATTGCGGATACTCACCCAATGTAGCTAATTCTATTTCGTCTCACATAGAGAATAAACCCGGCTTCAATAATGCTATGGCATTATTGGCTGTGGACTCCAACAACCTAGCACTTTCTGCAATGCACGAATTCAAAGCTAGAGGATTCGCTGATTTTACCAATAAGGAGCTTGTCGGTGCTCTTAATGCTATTGGTAATGCTTGGTCTAAATTCAACGCAGTACCAAAAGAGAAAGATTCTAACCCCCGGGGAAATAAGTTAAAGACTGTTATTATGCAGCAGATCGAGAACCAAACAGTGATTACACCATCTGACAATCCTACCCCACCGACAGTTCCCGCACCCACTCCCCAGCCAGCTACAGAAGCTCCGCATATAGTTTCTTCAGTTGTCGAACCCGAGGATAATATTGTTATAGGAGAATTCGAAGAGATAGATAATGAGCTTGATTTTTAATATGAAATTACATAATTTCTACAGAAAATTCGACCAATTACCAAGGGATGAAAGGTTTAATATGTTCGAAACTCCTGTTGAACCTACCTCTCTTTTTGTTATATTTCAAAGGTTGACGCAGGTGAGAGCACAGAAGAAATTCTTTGAGGAGCAGGAGATTCATTTGTTAAATTTAGCTGATATTGGATTCGAAAAATTAAATAACGAAGATGGAAACTCAAAAAGAACACAATGATAGGATAGTGGAGTTATTGACTGAAAATCCTGACCTTATTAAAGACCTTCAATGGAGGTTGAGTAATTTGTATTGGATCACAACTAAGGATGGGACAAAGGAAGTGTTCAAGATGAATCGAGCTCAAAAGCATTTTTTTGATACTTATATAAATATACCATTCCCTTATTACCGGCATATTATTTTAAAGGCTAGACAGCTGGGATTTACTACACTCATTGACTTGATAGGCTTTGACCATATCTTATTTGGTCCCAACAAACACGCTATTATTATCGCTCATAAGGTGACAGAGGCTACGGAGATTTTCGATAAAAAAATTGAGTTTGCCCTCCGGAATATGGCGGATGATATAAAGGATGCCTTTTTTAAGATAAGCCATCGTTCATCTAGGAAAATTCAGGTGCTTACTGATTACGGACCCAACGAAGGTTCTACTTCATCAATAACAGTGTCAGTGTCAGGGCGATCAGGGACTTTTCACTTCGTACATATCTCTGAGTTCGCTAAGATGTGTGTAGCCTTTCCAAGAAGAGCAGAAGAAGTAGAAATGGGTACTTTCCCGACTGTTCCTTTTGATGGATTCATCTTCATTGAGAGTACTGCGGAGGGTATGGCTGGTAGATATTACGAGATATTCCAAGAGAACTGGTTGACTAGGGAGAAAATAACCCCACAGCTCTCACAGGTGCAATTTGTTCCGCATTTCTACAACTGGCAGTATGATGATATGGAAATGAAGAAGATTCGTGAGCCTATTCCAGTTTCATCTATGGAGGTTTGCCAAGAGATAGATTGGGCGAGCTACCAACTAGAGCACAGCCTGTCTGATATTGAAATTACCTACTACTATATGAAGTGGTTGCAGTTCGGTGGAAAAAATTCTCCGGATGCAGTAAAGAAATTGATGCAAGAATTCCCTACAACACAGGAGGAAGCATTTTTAGCTACAGGTCAGAACTACTTTCCTACTGCTAAAATTGCGAAGCTGTTGCCGGATGTTAAAAAAGGAGAGCGAGGAGAGCTTGGATACGACACAGCTGGAGCGGTTATGTTTAATCCTACATCTGCGGGTTCACTCGAAATATTCAATAAGCCCGAGAAGGGAATGAAATATATTATTGGAGGAGATACTTCAGAAGGTCTCGCACACGGGGACTATCAAATACTATATGTCATAAACCATAAGACTGAGGATTGCGATGCCCTCTATCGATCTAAGGTCTCACCTGATGAATTAGCTCTTGAAGCTTATAAGCTTGGAAAATTTTACAATTTTGCTCTGCTTGGAGTCGAAGTTAATAAGGATGGGCTTTGGGTAAATGACGCACTCGACAAGATGGGATATATTAATTTATATTATAGGAAGGTTTTTGATGACATTACAAAAAAGCTTACAAAGTTTTTTGGATGGAAAACCAGTGGATCTACTCGTCCTTTTCAGCTTGCAGCCCTTCTAGCTGTGTTTTTTAGAAAAGAATCAGGCTTTCCAGCATTACTATTGGGTGAGATGTTTACTTTTGTACGAAATGTAAAGGGTAAACCAGAAGCAATGGATAAGAAAAATGACGATGTTATAATGGCAGCAGCTATTGGATATGCAATTCTTCAGGAACAAGGAGTATATATTGATAATACTAAGGCTGGAGAAGAGGGAGGACATTTCCATTTGATGTTCGGACAGAATAACGAAGACCAAATTTCTCATTAATTAAAAATAAACTTGACAAACTTTTAATATCGTGAGAAAAACTGGACACCGTTTTGATATTTTGGTATAGTTATTAACAGATTCTCTTGTTTTATATTTTTAATGACCTATAATGAGATTATATGGATGAAGATAAAAAGAAAAAAAGAAAAAGTGATACAGCAACCATAGAGTTTTTAGCGGATAAAAAATTAGAAATGAAGAAAAGTCAGTATCGAATAAGATTCGATGCTCTTTCTGCTGAGATACAAAAGAATATAATGAATACCAGTGTTAGCTATGGACAGAAATTGTACGAGAAGAGTGGGTGGGGTTCGATGACATTCTATAACAAGATGGCAGATGGTTCATATGATATAAATGTCTATCCACAGAAGCTGACGGACAGAGATCAGAATAGGTCTGGAGTTCCTGTATCCCAAGAACCTGTGGCATTTTCAAAAATTATGATTGCAACTTCGGTATTAGCTGGTAAATTGCCAGATGCTACAGTGATTGCAGATGACAAGGTTTATGGTAAAGCAATGTATGAATTGTGGAAACGCAATTGGTCAATGACCGGAGGCAATGGAGCCAATACATTAATGCTGACTTACCAGAACCTATTTACATATGGCTGGGGTGCTTGGAGAGTTTATCCTCGTAGAGTTCAGGTTCCTCGTAAGGGAACAACTAAAATATTATACGATGACATTTATCGTGAACCACTAGATGTAAACCGCACTTGGTTAGGACTTGGTTTTAACAATGGAGATGTTTGGTCCCAGAGTGAAGTATATTACGAGAAGGATATGCAGAAGGATCTGTTTTTCGAAATGTATCCCGAAGCTTTAAAGAATAAAAAGAAGTTACAATATGTTGGAGTGTCCGAAGAAGCTAAAGATGAAAACCAAGATAAGGCTCAGACCCACATAACTATTGGATACTACGAAAATATTTTACTAAATAGATTTATAGTTGCTTGTGGAAAGCTTCCTCTTTACGATGATGAGCTTCCCAATGATGGATCTCACGGATCTGTGGTTATTGCTCGCTGTTTTGCAAAAGACCTGAATGATCCTTATGGTGTAGGACTTTATGAAATGATGAGAGGAAATACTGCAATATTTACTTATATTAATTCCCTTAATGCACAGCAAGTAGAAGCGGAAATATTTCCACTACTTTTCGGTGCTCAAGTACAAAATGGTACTGCTTCATATAAGAGAGGACCAAATATCGTAAACCCTAAAAATGCGGGAACTGATATTGATGTGATTAAGACTTCTGGAAATGTTGAGCAAGGAGTAAACTTTGCTGATAAACAGAAGCAAGCTATCGAAGAAAATACTGGAGTGAACAATATTGTAGCTGGAACTCAATCTGAAGCTACACTTGGTTCCACTGTTATATTAAAGGAAGCTTCATATAATAGATTGACTCCACCTAAGAATTCTATGGTTATGGGCTTGCAGACTGATGCTCATATTGCAAACACTTGGATAGCACAGACATATCCAGTTGATAAGATATTTATGATCGATTCAGAGGATCAGCTTGCTGAGTTCACAAAACAAAACCCTGATTACTTTGTAGAATCACAGCCTATCCTTGATGATCTTGGAGTAGTTACAGGAATGGTTGCAGCAGCTTCTCCCAATCTGAGACTTAATTTTGATTTCGATGAGAATGGTGAAGTAATGGAGAATGTTGCTACTCGTCAAATCTCAGCTAAAGGTTTATTCGATGAGTTAAAGAATAACGGTCATATATCCGATTATATTGATTTCATTATAGATCCAGACTCAATGCTATTGCCATCGCTTGAGATTCAGAAGCAGACCTATATGGCATTATCTCCTATAATTACTAATCAGATTACATTAATTTATTCAATGAGAAATCAGGATCCTGAAGCTGCTGCTTCTCAGTTAATGGCTTTAGAGAAGATGCTTGAGATTCAAAATGGAGATATCTTCGATTACTTCTCAAAAGTTGATTACGATGCAATTATGGCGAAGCAACCTTCAGAGGTTCAACGTCAGATGCAACAAGAGCAGATGCAAAGAGAGGCTCAGGCTACTGCAATGCAAGATAGAGCAGCAAACGGAGGTGCACCATCGGGCGGAGTTGCCGTACCTAATGGTCAAGATATGACAGGAGATGGAACGAATCCAATGCAACCACAAAACGCTAATGAATTACCTAGACCACAATCCCCTATGGGAAGTGCAGTAGATGCTTCTATTGGTAGAGCAGCAGCCGGTGGAGGTGGATTTTTCCCAGCACAATAATTAAATATATTTTATGGCAGAACCAACCGAAGAAAAATTAGTTGATCAAAGTCTTGAGCAAAAGAAAATGCTTTTGGCGGGTAGCGACCACGCTCCTATTATTATTGAGTTGATGAAGGATTGTATGGCAAACAAGCCCATTGTTGAAGATACAGAATGGATGACAATTGTTAATGCTATAACTTTGGAAGCTAATGGGACTATGCTTAGAGGAATGGTTGATCATTTAGAAGCTATTAGAGAAAAGGGTATTAATTATTTAAAACCACAACAATAATATGATTCCAAAAGAAATAATCAAAGATAAATATACAGTTCAAATTGGTTACTCGGAAGAAGCTAAAAAAAATAAGCTGTTGAAGTTTATTACTAAATCCGGTGACGAATTCGAAATTAGTGCCGAAGAATTATCTTCGATGATTGTTGGTGGTGTTAATAACGATACACTTTCAGCAACTTTTGTGGAGACAGAACGTATTAATGTTGTGGAAGTTTCAAGACAGCTTGAGTGTATTGTGGATAAGGACTTGAAAAAGGGAGATAGGATTAATCTAAACTATAAACATCCATACCCAATTGAGTTTGCTTTAATCGAACAGGTTATGGGAATTGCTAAGATTGAAATGGATGTACCACTGACGACCTTGACTAATGAATATATTGAAGAAACGAAGAAGAAATTAAAACCAGCTCAAGAGAATTTTATTAAGAAATTTTATAAATCATTTAAGAATTTAAAAATTAAAAAGTAACCATTCGTCACCGATCACGATACGATCGGATATAATATGGAAAATACACAAACAGCGGGAACACCCGCACAAGAGCCAGAAGCAGGGGCACCAGTAGTTGAATCTACAGCTGGAACACCAACAGCACCAGTACCCGCACCAGTAGCTGAACCCACAGCTGGAACACCAACAGCACCAGTAGCAAACCCAGCAGCGGGGACACCTGTTGCTAATCCAGCTATAGCACCAGCACCAGTACCAGAGGTGGTAGTACCACCAGTAACTCTATACAATACTGCTGGAGTAGAAGTTCCAGTAGTTGATTACCTTTTTAAAGGAGTAACCTCTCCCGGATTTGAAGGTACTTGTGGAAAACCAGTAGATAGAGAGGATTTATTGGGAGTATTTAACAAGGTTTTCAAGCCTTCTGATAATGTTCTCTTTTATAAACAGCGAGACAAAGAGGTTTATTTAGTAATTGTACCTATAAAGTATTCTACTGAAATAGGAGATCACAACGATTCTCTTGCCGGAGACTTCCAAAAACACGCAATATCATTCTTAAATGAGGGGTCAGTAAACCTTGAAACAATGAGAGAAAAGCTAGAAAGAGTGAACTCTCATCTCAAATATTCGGATAGATAGTTGCACTTGACAGATATTAGTTATATAATTCAATTAACCATCGTCCCCGTCCACGATACGGGCGGATAAACATATGGAAAAAACCCCAGAAGAAATAGCAGCAGATGCTGCTGCGGAAGCTTTATTTGATGAAGGTATTAAAAATGATATCGCAGCTATAAATGCTGCACCGGAACCCGCAGTACCTGCACCCGTAGTACCTGCACCCGTAGTACCTGCACCCGGAGAGACAGGACCAGAAGTACCTGCTGGAGAGACAGGACCCGGAGAGACTGCACTCGCAGCACCGGCACCCGGAGAGACAGGACCCGGAGAGACAGGACCCGGAGAGACTGCACCCGCAGCACCGGCACCCGGAGAAACAGGACCAGCGGAAGCTGGACCAACGGGATACGAATTTCGTATTCCAAATAAGGGCAAGTTCGAATCTGACGAGTCTTTTGAAAAGCGAGTCCAGCTACTAGATTTAGTTAAGAGACGTAAACTTGCAACAACTCCTGAGCAGCGTCAAAAAATAACGGACGACATTAAGATAGCTAAGGGTCAGATTAAAAGTCTTAATGGTACAGATAGGTTTGTTAATCCACTGAATCAAAAAAGTGCAGATAAAATAGACGAACCAGTAGACCCAGCGAAACCACCGGAACAAGAAGATGAAACTTTAACAGCTGATAAAGAACGGCTCGCAGAGCTAGGAGGAGCGACTAAAGAGGATATCGCAGAGATAGTCCAACAGTCACAACTAGCTACTGATGTTAAAAACACTCTCGACACATTTATTGAAAGGCATAATGAACTTGGAGATGAAGACACCCGTGAAGTATTTTTCGACTTCGTTGATTCAAACTATAACTGGCAAGGCAAAGGCGGTAATGAATTAATGACAGTCTTGGAACTCGCTCGTGAAAATATGTTCAAGCCCTCAGAAACCATTCAAGAAAGAGTGTTGGAAGGAGCAGATGTTGCAACTAAAGTTAATGCTATGCAATTCCCCGGAGGAAGCGTAGCTAAAGTTGAACATTCACCGGAAAAGCAGCAATCCATAGATGAATTAACTGCAATTCCCGGTATGTCAGAGGAAAAAGCCATCGAACTTATTTCGGATTAATAATCCTTAAAGAAAGTTAAATTTTATGGCTACAGTAAAACAGGTAACTATAAAGAACACAAGAGAATTACTTGAAACCAATAAGGCAACAGGAACTGTTATGACACTAGGAAATATCCTAGCTATGACAGCAGGTCTTGCTGTTGACGCTGACAGCGGAACCGTTGTCGCTGACTTATTGGGTGTTTGTAATGATACTATCTCAATAGCTGATGCTGAGACTCGTGTTACTTATATTAAGCCTTCAGATGACGACACATTCTTAATTTCGGTTGCTAACAACTCTGATGCTACCCATAACGGGCAAGCTATGGTTCTTACTAACGCAACAACTGCCAACAACACTGGAACTACCAGTGCAACTGGAATCGTACAGCAAGTCGAGCCGTATGGAGAAAATACTGATAAGCTTATTATCGGTAAGTTTTTGACTCTATAATTAAATAGAAAGATAAAGATATGGAAGGTACAATAAATGATTATGCAGTCATAGTAAACAATGTCTTAAAACACATTGCTCCTAAGTGCTCCCCAACAATTCGTAGTGAATACTTGGACTTTATGTTCAAAGTTAACAACAGCGAAAGAACTTATACAGATGTTGGTGTTACAGGACTTGGTATGGCTCAAATAATCCCAGACGGTGGAATTGGTGCATCTGACGCTCCAATTCAAGGTTACTCAAAAAATTACGTTCAAATGCACTTTACAAAGAAAGTACGTTTGACTTTCCAGACTAATTTCTTCTTGTTCGAATCAGCTGCTGCTAAAATTAAGGGCACTGTTAAACAAAAAGTTTTGGAAGGAAAAAATGCTATCGAACACGCTAAGAATTATTTAGCTCAATCTTTGTTAGCACAAGGCTTTGATACCAGCTTTACTTGGACACCAATTAACAACGTAGGACAAACTACACCAATTTCAACTGTTGGTGCAGATGCTGTTGAATATTGGTCACAGGCTCACCCTCGTGAAGATGGTGGTACTGCTTGGTCCAATGTTATTGTAGATGGTGCTACAAGCTCTCCACAATTTACTTACTCCTCTCTATTAGCGGCTCGTAGGTTACACTCCATTAAGAAAGACGGACGTGGACATCCACTCATTTCTGATTTGGATAGATTAGTATGTCGAAGAGGATCAACCACTGCTCAATTCGCCCAGACTATTAAGGCTACAATTGAGAAGGGTCTAGCTCCACAGCAAACTAACTTATTCAATAATGCTCCAGCTACTGAGAGTTTTAAAGTAATAGAACTTTCTCCATACCAGAATCTAGCTATGGATGGATTGCAGTGGGGAATGTTTGATTCCAAGATGATGACTGAAGATTTTGGATTCTTATATATTGAAGCGTTAGCAACCCGAGCAGAGCCAGCTATCGTTGACTCGCTAGGTAATCAAGACTTAGTTTTGAACTTTAACTCTTTAGCTGTTATGGGTGCCTCTGACCTTCGTGGTTGGATGTGGTCTGATGGTGACGGTGCTACTGTATAAAATTAATCTCTTTATTGAACTCCTGAGAAATCGGGAGTTCAGCTAAATAGGAT
>Ga0208771_1001180_pt1 | contig 14304 bp, 18 predicted proteins | sample AntAceMetag02UKX_FD_184775 | JGI IMG/M metagenome (GOLD analysis project Ga0208771, IMG submission 184775) | Saline lake microbial communities from Ace Lake, Antarctica - Antarctic Ace Lake Metagenome 02UKX (SPAdes) (version 2) | ecosystem: Environmental > Aquatic > Non-marine Saline and...
GCACTTGACACAGATAGAAAAATAGTTTATATTTATTTTGACTGACAATTAGATAATTACTAATCAAGTCTTTGAAACCTTTATAGGTGGAGAAGGCTTTTTTTTATTATTAATTTATATAAAAATATATGGCTATACGTATGGGTTCATGGGGATTACCTGAATTTGGAATTACAGAAAAGATTGGAGACATTTTTGGACAAGGGAGAGGTTCAGAAGGAGGTTCTCAACTTCGTCAAGGAACGTCTTTAAATATTGGTAATGTTCCTTATGCACAAGCTCAAACTCCTAAACAAACTTCTACTTATCAAACAGGTCAAACACCAACAGATTATGGATATTATGGAGGTGAAGCTGGTAATGTTTCTCAACCACAGCAACAAACATCACAACCTACTCAACCATCAGGCGGTGGAGATGAAGGAGTAAATCTTTCTACTATGTCAGGACAAGATAGAAATGCTTGGGCTATTTCACGAGGATATACAGGATGGGAAGATTACCAAAATAATATAAATGCACAAAACAGAGAAAGAGATATGGCTGGACAAGCAAGACGTGATTTAAATACAGGATATGACCAATACCTTGCTAGTCTTGATTCTCAACTTGGTGATATAGGTACACAAAAAGGCATACAAGAGAAAATTGTAGGTAGTCAACAAGCTGAAGCAACAGGTGCTCTTGAAGGGCAAAAGACACAAAGTTTAGCTGATCTTGGTGTTGAAAGCAGAAAGGTAGAAGCAGGACAAACTAAAAGTTTACAAGACTTGGCAGAGGATATTAGAAATCAAATGAGAGCAGGGCAAATTACATTAGGTGCAAGAGGAGCAGGTGATTCAAGTGCTGCTGACCAATATTCTTATGCTATTTCTAAAATGGGTACTAAGGCAAGAGGTAATATTTTAACCCAAACTAAAGAAATCCAAAGTCAGATAAGTGATAGAGAGTTTAAGGTAAAAAATGTTTATAATACAGAAATAAATAGATTAAGAGAACAAACAGAACAAAAAACTATGTCAATCGCTAATTGGTTTTCTCAAGCTCAACGACAAATAAAAGACATGAAAGCTCAAGGGCAACTTGGTAGAGGTCTAAACTTAGCTGAACTATCACAACAAGCGTTGCAAATGGCTCAAAACCAACTTATGACAGCACAAGCTGACGCAAGAAATCAAAGAGACGCACTTAACCAATGGGCGTTAAATCATAGTGATAATATAAGTCAGTTAAAAGCCAATCTATCTGAAGTAGGTCAATATCAATCACCAGGAATAAGTGCTCCAGGAATACAGGGACAATTATCAACAGGTCCTACAGGAAATATGGCTTGGAATAGAACAGGATTTTCAGGTAATGAAGAAGAAAGATATTAATTACCAGTTCTTTCTAAACTATGAATAATACATTAGGAGGAATAGGAAACTGGTTAAAAGGTACATTTGGTCCTAAAGTCAATTCTCCAATTCCTCAAGAAGATACTTTCTTAAATAGAGTTCAACAAATTATTGGACAGGGCGTGTCTAATGTGAAAGGTAATGTTCAAGCTCTTTCTAAACCTCAAACTAGAAAGACTTGGGTTAAAGGATTTACTCCTCCTTCAGTTAGAATGCCTTTACCTAGAGTTAATGAAGTTCGTTCTCCTGTTCCAAGACCACAACCTACTTTAAATCTTAGTAATATTCTTAGCTCTTTTAAGCAAACAGGACAAGCATTATCTCGTCAGCCAACTAGAGAAGCTTTTGTAAGAGGATTTACTCCAAGAACTCCTATGCCTGTTAGAAATTTAATGCAAAATGTTCAAAATATTGGTCGTTTTCCTCAAATGGCACAAGGCATTCCAAGTTCTATAGAACAGAAAGCAACAGAAATTGGCAAAAGATATGGGACTGTAGGAGAAATAGGAGGCAGAGTGGTTGGAGGATTAGAACGAGGATTTACAAGAGCTTTAACAACGCCTTTTACTAAAAAACCACTTCTTTCAAAAGCAACTGATGTTTTAGCAGGAATTGGCTCAACTGCTATAGCGGGTAAAAGCGTTGGATTGGCAGCATTAAGTCCTGCATTTACTACAGTAGGAAGTTTATTGATAAATAAGCGTTTACCAACTGAAGATGAGTTAATGGAGTCATATACAGAAGGAATGAAATTTGCAACAGAATTTGGACCTATTTCGGCTGTCTTGAGTCCTGTAACTACAAAGTTGCTAGGTAGGTTTAATCCTAAAGAAATTAAAACTGCTGTTGATGTAATTAAAAGATTAGCAGTTAAAGGAACAAGTGGTGCAACTGTATTTGGAGGTTTTGGATATTTAACTTCTGAAAAACAAGGAAAAGAGAAAATTAATGAAGCTGTTGATTATGCAATAATGGGAGCATTATTTGATGTTGGAATGGAAGCAACGGGACTTGCAGGTAAGGCATTTCTTAATAGAACTAAATCTATTATTGCTGCTGTTGCAAAAATGCCTCCTGCAGAAAGAAGAAAATTCTTACAAGGAGGATATGTAAATTTAGGAGAAGATATTGGTGAAAAAAAGAAGATTAAAATAGCACAACCACTTGTCAAAGAAGCAAAGAAATATAAGAGTGCGGAGGAGTTTGTAAAGGCAAGAGGTGTTCAACGCATAGAGGAGAAAGGTGCTTCAGTTTCTTTTGATAAACCGCAAGGACTTTATACAACACCTTCAAAAGTAAAATCACCACATTCATATTTAGGTGGTAAAAAAAGTGAATTTGTAATTAAACCAGAAGCAAGGGTTCTTTCTGTTTCTTCTAAAGGTAGGAGAGAAGGTGTAAGGGGGATTAGAGGAACATCGGCTGGTGTATTAACTTTGGAAGAGTTGGCAAGTAAAAAAATTATTAATGAGTTTAATCGTACTTCAAAAGAAGGTGCTATACAAATACTATTTAGGGATTTTCCTGATTTGAAATCTAATAAAAACTTGAAGTTTTATGATACCCAAGATGTTATGGAAGCGTATGCTGGAAGACTAGCAAAAAGTAAGGGATATGATGTTATTGAAAATTTAACGGAATCCACATTTGAATTAGACAAACAGTTTGAAGAAATTGTTATCTTGAACAAAGATATAGTATTAACAAAACAACAACTCACAGACATCTACAAACAAGCTACTAAAGGAGTAGGGAAAATAAAAGGTAAATTAGGTAAACAGGGACAACCCCTATCGCAACAATCAATAAGAATAAAGCAGGGATTGCCACTAGGTAAACAGGGAATAAAAGTGTCTGAAGCCACAAAGGGCGTGAGTCAGGCTGAGAGTTCTCAACAAGTTGGCGGATTGACTTCGCAAATTGGCGATTATACTCCATTAAAAATAAGTATAGCAGATAAGAAGTATGTTTTCAACATTAATAAAGAAAGACTTAAACTAGGCAAAAAGCAAAAGGCTGTTTTAGATGAAGTAGTAAACAAGATTAAGCCTGAGCTTCAGAATGTAAAGGGTAAAACAATGAGTAAGAGAGAGGTTTTAAAAGCAGCCAAAGAAAGTGAGATTTTAAGTAAAGTAACTACAAGAGAAGAAACATTGAGTGCTAATGCTCAAGTGCTTAAAGCAAGACAACGTTTAGTTTCGCTTGATAAAGACATAGAACAGTTAAGTAGAAAAGGTCAAAATCCTAAAATATTAAAAAAGAAATTAACAGATTTAGTTGATAGTTTAAGAGTAGTTTCATCAGAGGCAACCGATAGAGGTAGAAAACTACAGTCTTTATCTGTAGATGCAGGAGACGAAAGTGTAAGACAAGAAATACTTAAAAGAGTTGCTAGAGCGTCTGATAATACTAAAAGAATATCTGAAGAAGCTGCAAAAGTTGATTGGAATAATTCTAATAGTGTTTTTAAGTTTTATAGAAAATTTGTTAAACCTAGTATAACTAATGTATTAGATGAATATAGGTATAATAATATGCTTTCAAATCCACGAACTCACATGAGGAATGCTTTTTCTAATATGCTTCAAACATTTTTTACAAGACCTGCAACACTACTTGCTCAAGGTAAGGTTAAAGAAACTGGACAATATTATAAAGGAGCGTTTTCATCACTCCCCAAAGCTGTAAAGGCTTTTAGTGAATCTTTTAAGGGAATAAAGCCAATAGAAAAACCTGATATTAGCTTTGCTCCTACAGGAAAGATGCCAAAGTTTATGACTATTCCAACAAGAGCAATGGAAGCTGGAGACAAGTTCTTTTCAGCTATAATTGAAGGAGGAGAATTGGCAAGAGGAGCAACACAAAAACAAGCGTCTGAAGTAGCTTCTTATTCTCTTTTTAGACAAACTGTAAGTCCTAAAGGACAAGGAGCATTATTAAATGCTATAGATAGTGCTACGAAATGGATGTATAAAGCTCCTAAAGCAGTTAGATGGTTTGTTCCGTTTATTAGAACTCCAATGAATTATGCTAAACAATGGGTAGAATATTCGCCTACTGGAGTGTCAACTATTATTGGGGCAACTAACAAAAGAGAACAGTTAGCAAAAACAATACTTGGTTCAATAGCTTCTGTAGTTGGAGGTAAGATGGCACTAGATGGAAGAACAACTTGGGCTGTTCCTACAGACTCAAAAGAGAAAAAATATTTTTATGATGAAGGTAAAATACCATTTGCTATTAAGATAGGTAATAAATGGGTATCAATGATGTATGCAGGTCCTTTTGCTATGGCGTTAGCAATTCCAGCAGCAATTAAGTATTATAATAATGAGTCAAGAACAGTATTAACAGATACTCAACTTGAGAAAATAGGTAAAGTTGCTATGTCTATGGGTAAATTTCTATCAGGTCAAACATTTATGAGTGGGTTAAATCAATTTGTTAGGTTAGCGTCTGGTGATGTTGATTATAATCTTGGTAGAAACTTAGGTTATACAGCAGGACAAGTAATTCCAATGAGTGCTTTACAAAGGTATGTTTCAACGATTATTGACCCAATATATAGAAAATCAAAAACATTTGGTAGTGAAATTAAAAAAACTATTCCTTTTATGTCTAAAGCATTAGAACCACATACTGACTTAACTGGTCAACCTTCAAGACGAGAATCAATAAATTATGCAATTCCGTATGACGTAAGAACTGAAAAAGAGTCTCGTGGCTTATTACAAATAAGAAGGGGCGAGCTTCAACAAAATGCAGTAATAAATAAGCTTAAAAGCGACCTTGAAAGCGGAAAAGTACCAAGTGGAGTACAAGGTGGTGTTGCTCCTGATTTAGAAATATCTAAACTTATGTTTAAGTATTCTGATGAAGAAGTAACACAACTTGGGAACAGCGTTCTTTATAAAGACAATGGCACTATAAAGACTATTGACTTGGCTTTTAATCCTAAACCTCCAGAACTTACAGGAAACGCAGAGCTTGACAAGAAGCTTATATCAAAATACAGAGGAAAGAATACAAGTAAAATGAATGATGTTGTTACTTTGTATAAGTTAGGACAGATAACTGAAAAACAGGCTGAGAAACAACTACAAAGATTATTAGCAGAAAGAGAAACTGTAGCAAAAGGCAAAAAGAAGAAAAAAGCTGCTAAAATAACTATTAAAAGAACAACTCCTCCTCTTATGAAAATATCTCCTATTTCTTTTAAGAGGGCTAAGATAGGAAGAAGAACTTTTGTTAAACAACCCGACTTGACAATATCCAAAAATAAGTCTAATATAAAGATTACATAGTGAGAGAGTTTTTACTCTCCATGACGCTAACGTCTTAAAAGACTGAAGCGTGAGGCACTATAGCTTTACCAAATAATAGAGTGATTTGGAGGCGTACCGAAAGGTACGTCTTTTTTTTATAAGTTAAACAATAAATTATGGCTTCACCAGTATTAACAGAAAATAACATATTAGATGCAGTTTACGCACTTTACGAGGGGGATGCAACAGGATGGACAACAACAACTGATGAGTATTTAGCAGGAAGAATATATGCTAACGCTGCAGTTAATCGTTGGGAATTTTATGAAAGCACTAATTGGAGAGAATTATGGACAAAACTTACTGACGCTGCTGATGGAGATACTACATTAACAGCAGGAACTTCGTCTTATGACTGCCCTACTGATTTTATTAAATTATCTTCTCATGTAAGAACACTTGACGCAAGTGGCAATCCTACTTTTTGGGAGGTAGTTCCTGTATCTAAAGTTCCTTCTTTAGTTGGTGATATAAGCAGGAAATACTGTTATCTTACAGGAAATATTAAGGGTGGCTTTGATTTGAATTTTAATTCTAAAATTACGCTTACTACAGACCATACAATAGAGTATGAATATTATAAAGCAGCAACTCAATTTACAGCTATAACAGACACTACTGAGATGACTGACCCTTATTTTATAGTTTACTTTGTTTTATCTCGTTTCTATGAAAATGATAATGAGTCAGGAAAAGCAAGTAAGGCTTTTCAAGAAGCTGAGGCACGTTTAGAGAATATGAGAACAAATAATATTATTGGTCTTGAGGGAGTTTCAGACGTTATTGAATCTACTCTTGGCGATTTAGAAGGTTTCGGTACATAATATGATAAAACTTAGAGGAGATACTAAATCAAATAAGACAAAAGTTCAAATACCTATCAATAAATATAATGGTGGAGTAAATAAACAGTTGTCTGAATCTCGTATTAGATTAAATGAGGCTAAAGAAGCTATTAATTTAATGCAGGTTGAAGATGGATTGTGGAAAACTCGTTGGGGAACTGATTATTACGGAGCAGATCATGGAGAAACTCTTGATGGGGCTTGTGAGTATATGAAAGATGACGCAACAACTGAACTTATAACTATAGCAGATGGTAAGGCTTGGTCATCTTCTAATGGAGGTTCTGTAACAGAAGTTACAGGAGCTACTTTTACAGCAGGAACTCAATGTTATTTTATGCAAATTGGAGGTTATCTTTATATTGCAAATGGAACAGACCCATTAGCTCGTTATGATGGTTCAGTTCTTACTAAATATACTGCTATGAGTGCTCCAACTTCAGTTACAGCTACAAGAACAGGACTATCAAGTGGGAGTTATAATATGTATTGTGAAGCAACTGCGGTAAATGCAATTGGTGAAACTGTAGGTTCAACTGAGGCGTCTGTTACATTAAATAGAGTAAGAGATGTTTGGACAGCTTCAGATTCTATAGAGTGGACTTGTAGTGCAGTAGTGGGTGCTACAGCTTATCAATGGTATATTTCAGAGGTGTCAGGACAAGAGGCGTTAGTAGGCTCATCTGAAGGGACTTCTTTTGTTGACGATGGTTCAAAAACAATTAATCCTTATATTGTTCCTCCTTTGGGAAATACTACAGCAGGACCTAAATTTAAGTCAATGGCCATGTCAGGTAATCGTATTTGGGCTACAAATGATGATGACTCAATGTATAAGGTCTATTTTTCAGGCACAGGAACAAATATTGGTAACTTTTCAGACTTTTATGGAGGAGGTTGGATAAATCTTGAAAAAGGAGGCAGAGAAATTCCTGTTGCTGTTAAACATTATCAGTCAGGTGGAGGAGAGGGCAGAGCTACTGTTTTATGTAAAACTCCTGAAGGTCAAGGGGCTGTATGGCAGATACAAATATCGTCAGCTACAGTAGGTGATGTTTCATTTTCAATTCCCTCTGCTGTTAAGGTAGTTGGATCATCAGGAACAGACTCAATTTTAGGAGTAGTTGCTACAAATAAAGATATTATGTTTCCAAATAAGCGAGGTTGGTTTTCACTTGGATTTGAAAAAGATTTTTATAATATTTTAAGGACAAATGAAATCTCATCTCGTATAAGACCTTATTGGAGAAATCTTATAGGTAGTCAAGTTCCTAATACTTCTGCTTATTTTAAAGATGCTAAGATTTTTATATCAATTACAACAACAGGAACAAACAATAATAGAATGATTATTTATGACTTAGAAAGAATGAATTGGACAGTTGATTGGACTATTGGAGCTAAACAATTTTTAGAATATACTGAAACTGATGGGACTACTAAGTTCTTATATACTCCTGTATCGGGAAATAAACTTATTGAGTTAAGTGAAGATATTTCAGGAGATTTGGGGACAGGCTTTTCAACTTCTTACATATCAGGAAGATGGTCTTTGAGTAAACTTTTTAAAGACTTTGTGAAAGTTGATAAGGTCTATATAAAGTTAGGTTCACCAAGAGGGGCAATAACCCTTGAAGTATCAGGTGCAGAAAGAAACTCAGGTTTTTCAAGTTTAGCTTCAAAAACAATTTCTCCTCAATATTCACTAACTGGTATGGGATATGATTTAATGGGGAGTATTCAAATGGGAGATACAGCAGGAGTACCCACTTTCTTTTCAGATGCCGCAGACCAAAGGAATATAAAAATTAGAAAAAAACTAAGAGATATTCAGTTTAGAATCACAACAGATTCAATAGATTCGGAATATACCCTTTTAGGATTAATAGTTGAAGGCAATAAATTAAGAATTAACCCGCCTTCTTCTGAAAAATTATAAATTAATTATAAAAATATATGGCATATTTTAGAAAATATAAAAGCTTACACTCAACAACCCTTTCAGCTTCAATATCAACAGGAACAGGTGAAACAATAACTTTAGGTAGTGTTACCAATCTTCCAACTGATACTGAGATAACAATTACAATAGATAGAGTAGATTCATCAGGAAATGAAACTTCTAGTAAAATGGAGAGAATTACAGGGACATTAGTCGGAAGTGGTTTAACCTCATACACTAGAGCGATTGATAATACAACAGACCAAGCACACTCATCTGGTGCTGTAGTTGAGATGGTTTGGAACGCTAAAGACTTAAACGATATTGTTGATGGGCTTTTAGTTGAACATGGTCAAACAGGCTTCCATAATAATTTACCTCGTGGCTTTTTAAGTAACGGAAAAATAGTGCCTTCAGTAGCTTCAGACGATTTAACAGTAGCAATAAAAGGAATGGATGGAAATGATCCATCAGCTACTAATCCTGTATATATAAGAATAGGAGATACAGTAAGAGTTATAACTGCGGCATTATCAGTAACTAAAGCGGCAGGAACTAATTGGTGTAATTCAGGAAGTGATGAGCTTGCGGCAAAGGAAATAGATTACTTTGTATATTTGGGATATAACGCAACAGACGGAGTAGTTATAGGATTTTCTCGTATTCCTTTTGCAAGAGAATATAGTGAATTTTCAGCAACAACAACTAATGAAAAGTATTGTGCAATATCAGATATATCAAATGCGGCGGCAGGAGATGACTATGAGAATATAGGAAGATTTGCCGCAACTTTGGCGGCGGGAGCAGGTTATGAATGGACAGTTCCAGCATTTTCTAATATAAATTTAATTCAACGTCCTATTTATGAGACAAGACGTTTAAATTGGTTACCTACTTATAGTGCTTATGATACTATGACTTATACTTCAGTTACAACAACTAATGCTTATTATAAAATTATTGGGGATACGTTGACTTTTGTGTTATATTCATCAGGAACTACAGGAGGAACAGCAACTCATATAGTTCAAGCAACAATACCATTTACTATTGTTGGAGCAAGTGCTTTCGGTTGTGGGTTAATAGATGGAAGTAAAACAGTAGGAAACTGCGGTTTTTCTAATACAAATGTGTTAAATGTAACTCATATTGACGGTGCAGATTGGGGATTAGGAACTTTTAGAAGATTGAAATTAACAAATACTGTTTTAATTTAATTAAAAAATAAAGGAGAAAAATTAATTAATCTATGACAACACCATTATCACAAAACGATATTAGATGGAAATATAAAAAGCTAGGGACAAGTAACAAAACTATTGGAGGTTATGGATTACTTCATAGACAGCCAAATATCTCTACATTTATTAGAACAAAATCTATTTGGTCTTTTAATATGGTTTTTATTTATAATAAAACTCTTTCTACATATTTCACAAATATGAGTAAGACATTTTCTACAATAAAAAGAACTATAATAAGGAGCGTGAAACTTCTCACCGCATTTTCTACAAGTTGTTATAACTCCTTTTTTTATGTTTTGAAGCTGATGTTTAGAAGCAGATATTATTTGAAGATTTTTAATTCTATTATCTGTTTTATTTTCGTTTATATGATGAACATGCTCTTGTTTTTTAAGCTTTCTACCAAGATATTGTTCCATTATATGTCTATGTTCATAAACTTGTTTTCCTTTAATACAGATTTTTCTATAGCCGTGAGAAGAAAGACTACCTCCTTTATAATTATGATGGTCTTTTCCATAATTTCTTTTTATGTTTTTTTGATTAGGAGGATTAGCTTTAAGAGTACATTTAGCAGAACAATATCTTGCAGTATCTATTCTACAAGAAGAAACTATAAACTCTTTTTTACAATATTCACATTTCTTAGTTCTACATTTTTTGCAATAAAGAGAGCGATTACCTCCATAAAAGGTTTTTTTACATCTATGACAAATGTTTTTATTAAAGAAGTTATTAGCCATAACAATATAAGTTATTATACACAATACTATGTCTGATGTCAAACCATTGTCGCAGTGTGATAATAGGTGGGGTTACAAGAAGTTAGGAACTAGCAACAAGACTATTTGTAGTCATGGGTGCTTAATTACAGTGGTTTCAATAATGGCAGGAACTACACCTGACATAATAAATCAAAATCTTATCAATGTAGGCGGCTACTTAAATCAAAATCTTCTTATATGGAATAAACTTGCACAAGCAACAAGCGGTATTTTAGACTTTCAATATTTACATTACACTTATGATAATGACAAGGTTAAAGAAATTATAAAGCATGAAGGCTCTTGTATTGTAATGGTTAAACACCCTTCTGGATTTAATCACTTTGTTTTATATATAGGTAATGGGAAAATGGTTGATCCTTTAACTGGCAGAGAGGAAAACACCAGTAAATACAATCAAGTTATAAAATTTGCAGATGTTAAAGTTAATAGTTCAAATACTAATATGACAAATTGGGGAAAAATTGAAGACGAATTAGAAGATGTTACAAAATTATCAGTAAAGTTAGGAAAGGAAAGAGATAGATTGAATAAAGAGATAGAAAAGAAGGATAATTTGATTAGCAAACAGAGTGAAGATTTGCTAAGTATGGAAGAAGAACGGAATATAGCAGTAAATAGAGCAGAAAAATACTTCAAAGAAGCACAAAATAAAGAAGAATTAAGAGAAAAGTGGTTTAATGCTAATAAGAAGTGTCAGGAAGCCTTAGAGACCTGCAAGATAGACAGAGCAGCCTTTCAAAAAAGAGTAACAATATTAGAGGCTGGTTGGGAGAAACCTGAGAGCATTAAAACTTGGTTAAGAGCATTTATAAATTGGATAATGAAAAAATGACAGGATTATTAGAAGTAGCATCATACGGTGGTCCAATTACAGCACTTGCAATAGTGTTCCTTTATTTTAATGATAGAAAAGACCAGCGAAAAGATGATGGACAGAAGAAAGTATTTAAAGAAGTAATTAATGTAGTTAAAAAAAATACTAAAGCATTTCAGAAAACAGACAGTACATTAATTCATCTTACTGAAACTATTAAAAAATTTAATGGATTTAAAAAGTAGGTGTAAATATGAAAAAAACACTAGCAAAAGCACATAAATTAAAGTTAGTAGAAAAAGCAACACTATCATCAATAGCTATGCTTCTTATTCCAACAGGGCTTATTATTGTACAAAATGACAGATTAGTTGGAACAGTCTTAGTAGTTCTTGGAGTAGCACTTGTAGCTTTTAGAGAATATATAAAACTAAGAAAGTGAGGCTAAATTGGAAGCGTTTGGGAGAGATTAAAAGTATAAGAGATTATAAGAGATTTATAGTTGATAGTTAACAGTTAATACTAAACTATATGTTAAGTATATGTTAAGTGTATGTTAAGCTTAACATATTAAAACTATGAAGAAAAAACAAAAAGTAGATTTGGTAATTGATAAATTAGTTAGAAATAAGAACTTTATAAAACATATTAATTCTATAAAAAAGAAGTTTAAGACTAATATATGGAACAAGAACCTATAATCGTTGCAGAAAATGTTAGTGCTTTAGGTATTTTAGTATTCTGTTATACCTGTTGTCAGACATTATATGAATCTTATGATAAAAACCCTACAACTGAAAGGGTTGCAGATACAGTTGCACAAGACCATTATGAAGCATATTCAGAAGACCATTCAGTAACTATTATAGATTTTAAACCTTATGATCCTATATGAAAAACTTGACAATTATATTCACCTAATATATGATGTCTATAATCAAAAAGGACTCCATTCAGAGCCCTCTTTGCTAATAGACATAATGTTGAAGCAGTAGAGGATTTAGATACTGCAAAAGAAATGATTGAAATGACTAATTTATATTATAAACAAGTTGCAGTAAGTTTATTAAAATGATAGAAACTTGTAATGACTGTATGGAAGAAAGTAATATATCCTGTGAGGCGTGGGGAGATAAATGTGTTATTTATGTAGCACAAGCTATAGCAGGGATAACTAAAATATCTATTGATGATTGCGAATTACGACAAGATAATCAAGAAGAATTATTTAAAAATTCTACTTCTCCAGACCAATAAAGTCCACTTTACAAAATTAATTAAACTAGGACTTTGCTTAGCGGCTAACTTTTTAACCATTCTAGTATGAAAACTTAACATTTGGCAATCTTTACTACAATACTTTTTTAACTTATACCAATGTAAATTCTTGTAATTGTGGGGTATTCTTTTTCCACAAGTTTCACAGTATCTTCTTATGTTTGTTTTATATTTTCTAAAGCCTGGTTTAAACATCATAACTTCTCCTCCATAATCTTTACCGCTCTACCTATCATCTTGTGTATTCTTTTCCATTTATCTATTGTTTTCAGACATCTCTTGCTTTGGAATATAAATGAACCATCTATCTCAAAATATTCAGGTTTTATTCTAAAAGAAATCCCAAGCTCTTTATCTTCTATAATATAAGTTTCTTCTATTTTCTTTACAACCATTTATTTTCACCCCCTTTTTTATCTAATTTTTAACCTTCTTAAATAATTTTGTAAACCCATCAAACCCATTGATACAGGGCATAAAGATATTGGACCAGCTATTTGTTCTACTCTATTATCTATAACCATATTTCTTGAGCCAGAACCTATACGCTCTTTACAAAAAGCCTTTGGTTTACATATATGACATTCTTTACTTAACATATTTATTTAATTCTATTGCTTTAACCAACCATTTAATTGTTTATCTTTATACCACATCATTAACAATAATCCTAAAATAAAACCATGAATTAAACCAATAATATACGCAAGTATTTGTATTGTCATATATCTATCTATCAACTAATAACATATTTATCTTTTACTATTTTCCCATTCTTAATATAATAAGTAGTCTTTTTTTTACAATTAGAACAATAATTATAAAATTCGCCTTCATAAATATCACTTATATTTAATAAATAAAGTGCATTTTCAATATGTATATCCTTTCCTGATTTAGTCTTTAACCAAAAGTCTTTTCCTTGCCAAAAATCTATCCCCATCTTTCCACAACATTTTAGTTTAAATTTACCATTTATATTATTATACATTCCCATATATCTATCTATCTTCTAATACATCTCTAAATTCTGGTCGCCCTACCCTATGTTCCATAAGCTCCTCATGGCTACCCGCTAGTATTTGTAAATACTTAGCAACATCAATAATATCTTTTGTGCTTCTTGTATCAACTTCATGCTCAAAAAACCAATTACAATCCATACAGTCCTGTCTTAAAACTCTTGTTTCTTTCATATAGGTTGTTTAACTACTAATAAAATCTCTAATTCTTTCATTAAAAAGAGCTGGCAACCAAAGAGTTACCAACTTTAAAAATGAAACACCTTCTCCTACTACTATATAAATATAAAAACCAGTTGAAAAATAACCTAACAATAACAATAAAATACCACCAATAAGATAATAAAAAAGGGATAAAATTAAAGTCACTATAATAAATATTACTTTCCAAAAATGTTTTTCTTTCATAAGTGTTTATTTATTAACTTTTAACACAACTATTTACATAATCATTTAATTAAGCTTTCATTAATTGCTTCTCTTACTGCTTTTTTAATTTCTTTTGTATTTTCTGCTTGTTGTTTTTTTATCTTTGCTTGTTGTAAAAAAGCAACTAAGATTACTATTACCGATATAAGTAAAATTGTAGCACTTGATAAGAAATTAGTTTCAGTTTTTTTCTTCCTCATATATCTATCTATTAAAACTT
>Ga0208771_1001188_pt1 | contig 14198 bp, 24 predicted proteins | sample AntAceMetag02UKX_FD_184775 | JGI IMG/M metagenome (GOLD analysis project Ga0208771, IMG submission 184775) | Saline lake microbial communities from Ace Lake, Antarctica - Antarctic Ace Lake Metagenome 02UKX (SPAdes) (version 2) | ecosystem: Environmental > Aquatic > Non-marine Saline and...
CCAAATGCCTCTGCTGAACAATTAAAAGATATTAAGGTGGTGCTAGTGTTAAACTCTGCTACTGGGGATATGAAGTTTACTTCAACTATGTTGTCATTTAACTCACTATAAGCTAAACCATCCCCATCGTTATATAAATTATTCAAAATTTCTGTTGGTGTTAAACTTCTATTCCAAAATCCTGTTTCATCAATAGTTGCCATAGTATAACTTACACTTGCAAGAGCAGATTTTCCAATATAAAATGGACTTTCTCCTGTTGCTCTAAAACTTGTAATTTGTGCAGATGCCTCTTGTTTTCCATCTATCCAAAGTGTCATATTTGTTCCCCCATCATATCTTGCAGTAATCATATACCATTGATTAGTTGTTAATGCGGTATTTCCCTGCGCCTCAACCTGCGCCCCCCCTCCGTCATGAATAAAATATGAAGGTTTATTTGTTGATGAATCAATTAAAATATGGTATCTTGCATAATTAATTGAATTATCCCCTGCTTTACTAATAACATATTGACTTATTCCAATTTGATTTAAATTTATCCAAGTATTAATAGTATATGCTTGTCCAAATGCAGGGAATAAATCCCCTGCTGGTCTTGTCCAATATTCGGAACTTAAATTAGTTGCATCTTCTATCTTACCATTCTCTGTCCAAGTTGGAGTATTAACTCCTGTTAAATTATAAACACTATCAACTGCATCTTCTGCAAGTATTCCAGTATTCTCATCAAAATCCCAGTAAGCAATTAAGTCTGTTCTTAGACTTGCAGAGAAAACAGCCCACTCATATATTTCTTTGTCTGCAAACTCTGGAACCCACTCAATTACTTCTCCTGCTTTAGTAGTTGTGTAAACTCCTATTGTTGTAATTACTCCATCTTCTATTTTAGTATCTTTATTAAATGGTAGCCATACCTCTCTCTCTCTTGTTTCATAACTTATTATACATTTTGAAGTTTCTGTTGTGTTAATTGTCTTTGTATCTTCTATTAATTTTTCATCTGGACAAGTTGTAACTTCAGCTTGGTATTCCTCAGTAGTTTTATATTTTAAATCAAACTCTTTATTTAACTCTGTTGCTTTATCTCCTACTCTTTTATACTCTCGGTTATCATAAGTCTTAATCTCTCCATAGAAATCATCATAATCTTTCTGTCCTGTTACTGTGTATTCTGCTACTCTTACATATCCAACACCAACACGATTAAGTATTGGGGTATCTAATTTAATTTCTGCTATTGTTCCAGTAGGAATGAATAAGAAACTATCTGTTAGTGTTATTGTTTTAGTTATTTCGTCGTAACTTTTATAAGTTGCTGAGACTGTTGGAACTACCACTAGCAAAAGCATTACCATACATATTAAAGTGGCTGAGATTGTCTTATATGAATCCATTTTATTGTTGCATCCCTCCACCACCTCTTTTACTGTACATTATTACAATCATAATAATTAACCCTGTAAATATAAATACTGGGAAATAAGGATTACTCATAAGTAGTGCAGTCTTACTCATTTCTGGAACAACAACTTCTTCTGCAAATCCAGAATAAACTTCTGAACCAATCCATGCACCAAGAACCCCAAAGCCACCAAAGATAAATATAATTATCATAATTGCAGGTTCAAAGCTTAGATACATTGAAGTTATTATTAATCCTATAAATGTTGCAACAAAGAACCAGAACACATAGTTATCTGCAAAATTAGATGAATCATTATAAATAAAATCTGTAGAAATATCTGCATTCTCTGAAGATATATCTCCAGAAGCAACCAAATCATCTGCATCTTCTTTTAAGCTAGAACCAAGATCCCCAATAAAGCTAGATAAAAATAATGCCCCAATAGAAAGAACAGTAAGTATAATTGCAACTATTATTATTGTAGTTATGTCATACTTCTTTATATTTTTCCTCATTTCAACCCCCTAAACCTACTGAAAAAATCTCTTACTTCAGATATGGGCATCTTTGCTCTCCTATTTTTTTCTGCAATAAATGCAGTTGCTTCCATCTTTGTGATGCCATGTATTCCTAAATCTTCTAACTGTTTTGATGTCCTTATAATCTCATCTTCTAAGTTAATATGGTAATGAGAATGGATAGTTGTTTTAAGACTCATGGAATCTCTAACAAATTGAAGTATAAAAACCTTATTAAATTTACAAATAATGTACATCTAATGTAAATTAAGTTTTTATAGTTATTAAGATGGTTTATTATAATCAAACTAAATCACAAATGGAGGTAAAAATGAAAAACACTAAAAAATTTGATATGTCTATGCTTTATGAGTTTATTCTATTAGTCGCTGTTATTGTAATTGTATCATTACTGGTTTTCCAAGTTAATGAAGATGCTAGAGATGATTTAACAGTAGATGGAACAGCTTATAATGCAACATTAGATGCAGATACAGCAGTTGCTAAAATTCCTAAATCTTTAAAGCTATTAGGAACAGCAGTTGTATTCGGTGCAGTTCTTTGGGTTATTATGAGAGTTATTCCAATGGGAAACACTCAGAGTAGCTTCCAATAAATACAAACCGAATTCTATAACTAAAAACTTTGTTTTTGGGTGGGGGAGTCTTGCCCCCACCTTTTTATTATAATCAAACTAAATCACAAAAGGAGGTAAAAATGAAAAACACTAAAAAATTTGATATGTCTATGCTTTATGAGTTTATCCTGCTTGTAGCAGTAATTGTTATTGTTTCTATAATGGTCTTTACAATCACAGAAGATTCAAGGGCAGATATATTTGCACAGCAAAATACGACCGCAACGTGTAATGCTACATCTGGAATATATACAGGATGTGGAACAGCTTATAATGCAACATTAGATGCAGAATCAGCAGTTGCTAAAATTCCTAAATCTTTAAAGCTATTAGGAACAGCAGTTGTATTCGGTGCAGTTCTTTGGGTTATTATGAGAGTTATTCCAATGGGAAACACTTCTAATAGTACTTTCCAATAAAAACTAAACTAATAAATATATAGAATTATTTTTTTGGGGGCGAAATCCCCCTTTCTTTTTTTTAATTTGAGTAAGAATTATTATCCCATCCGTCGTTCTTGTTTCTATGGCCTATAGCTTCTTTCAATGTTTTTACAGAAAAGAACGCAACAATTCCACCCACAACATAAGGGGCTAATTTTAAGAACCTAGCTATCATCATAAATGCCCCTGTAGCTGTTGCACCTGCACCTGAATTAATTGCTATGGTTGTTGCATATAGATTGCTAAGATGTAGATCATAATACAAGAATGTGAAACCTAGTATCATTATAAACAATCCAAAATAAGTAACCCATAATGATTCATGCTTTAAGAATAAGAATCCTAAGAACAAGAACCCCAGTCCTAAAATAACATAAAAATATAAAATACCTATGCTAATCTGGCCGTCATTATCTATATGATTCCCAGTAGGAGTTACTTCATATATTCCACTAGAATCTGAATTAGAATCTAAACCATCAACACAAGCTAATGTAGGCCTGTATGTTCCAATCTCTGGAAATGTTGTAGTATAATTAAAAATACCATTACCAATAGGTGTAGCATTAACATTATCTAAAAATAAACTTCCATTAGGATATGAAACCGTTAAACTCATTGTAGCAAATGATGTAGGAATTGCATTGTCTATTGTACAAGTAAGAATTAAATTAACTTCCTGATTAACTGGTTTGTATTCTGTACCTGCTGAAACAATTAATATGCTTAAGAAAAACATAGTAAATATTAAAATTAATTTTGTATTCATGTTATTAATACCATCTTTAACTATAAAAACCTTATTTATGCCCTTTCTTTTTGAATCTAAAGAATAAGAGTGGTATAAACTCAGTTAGTATTGGAATATCTCCTTCGTTTGAGGCTATATAGAATAACACTACTGCTATTATAACTAAGGCTATAATTCCCGCAACAAAATAAGCAAATTGTTTATTTACATCTACCCCAAGAATATTTTTATAATTATTAATATCAGCTAATGCTTGTTGCTTTAAATCTGTTGGTACTGGCTGGTAAGTTGGTTTTGTAATATCTATTAATTTATTTCTTTCCAAATCTATATTTTCTTCAAAAAGTCTGATTGCCTCTGCCTCTAATTCTTCAGGAGATTTATCTTTGAATTGTTCATCTGATTTTAATTCTAAAATCCATTTCTTTATTATTTCTTCTCTAAATTCCTTAGTAGGTTCTTTAAAATCTTCATTAGGAACTAAAATAGATTCTACTTCAAAGGATCTCTTAACTTGTACAAGTGGAGAGTCTGGGCTTACTTGCCAATAATACACTCTGTTATCTTCATCCATCAAAGCACTGTCAGGTAAAGAATCTAATTCTTTCTTCTTAAACTTAGTCATTTTTACTACAAACTTTGTAATCTGACCTTTCTTAATATATCCTCCAAAAATATTTATCTCTTTGACCATTCCATTATTTCTTTGTCTATGTATTCTAACTGGATAAATAAATATTTTCTTGTTCTGATACTTTGTCCATAAAAACCAGATAACAGCAATTCCAACAACACCCCAAATTACCCATAAAGCAATGTCTAATGCATCCCCCCTAATGTTCCCTAATCCGAAAGTTGATAAATCTGCCATTAACTTTTACCACCTTTATCTCTACGAAGGAAACTAAATAATCCTTTCTTACTTGGTGCTTGTTCTTGTGTTCCTAATGCTCTTGCCAATATCCCTTCACTTAAAGTTCCTCTAACAACATTTCTATGTCCTGCATTTTTTGCATTGTTAAGTACCGATAGACTCCAAAACTGGAGGATTGTTTTTATAACATTGAAATCTTTAGGATTCAATTCAAATTCTTTTGAGTATACTAAATAATTTGGGTAGTTATCTGAGAAAAACATTAATGCTAACTTAGGAATATTCTTTGCCTCATAATAAGAAAAATTAACTATATCCCCAATACCTTGTAAGGTAGCCATATAATTACCAATTCCGTTATCATTCATTAATGGTTTTCTTGATTTAATCCAGGACTTCTTAAAAAAATTATAAGTAAAACCTCTAAGCCTCAATTCTATCTTTGTTAAATCATTTTCTGTAGATAAGCCTCTAATAATAGAAACTTGATTAAAATATTCTTCTTGAGTATCTTTTGTTGGAACTACAAGATTTCTTTCAACAAGTCTTTTAGCTAAATTATCTTCTCTTTGAATTTCTACCATCTTTCATCTCCTTTAATATTTCTTTTTTTAGTTGCTTTTTAAAATTGTTTTTTCTTTCTTGATTCTTTAGATGTACTTTTTCTATGGCTTCATTAGATTTGTACACAATAATTTTACAAATAAACATTATGAAATATAAGACTCCCACAATCATGAATACTTTCAAAAGTTTAAATCCAATAATAGACCATCCAATTAAACCATACTCATAAGATAATGCAATAGAAGTAATAAAACAGAAAAATACAATCAGCCCATAAAAACAATTAAATACAAATCCAGATGAATTAGTTATGTCTTCAATAAATTTCTTTGATTTTGGAATGTCTTGTTTTTCCATGATTAATGAGATAGTTTATAGTATATAAACCTTATTTACTTTTCTTTACTTTCTTTTTCTTTGGAATTATCTTTATTTGTGATCTACTAGACAATCCAGAATACTTTTTCTTAGATAATAATTTAAATTGTTCCTGTGTAACTTCTTTAGTTTTCTGTCTTGTTAGAATAGCACCTAAACTTGGATTGTATTCTGGTAAGAATGAACTCTTAGTTTTCTGTTTAGTTCCTTTTTGCCCTCCTCCTGTTTTTGGAGAACCTAATCCCATACCAAAGGGAATAATTACTCCAGGAATAACTGTTGGAGTTGAAACAATAGAGGTTGGAACTGATAATACTGGTAAAATACTTGGAGTAGTTACTTTCGGAGTTTGTAATGTAGTTACTTTTTTAGTTACTACTCTTGGCTGTACAAATAACTTTTCTGCTTGTGGTTGAGATACAGATGGTATAGTTGAGGGACTAAAAAATACCCCCCTAGATTGTGGTTCAAATTGTTTTTTAGAAATAGCAGTAGAATCTACAAATAACTGATTAAATTTTGATTTGGTTACTTCTTGATTAATTAAAGGGGATGCTAACCCTCCGGTTGTGACAGGTAGTTGAATAATTGTTCCTGTACTAGAAAATGCAGAGTAACTTAATAATCCACCTTCTCCACCAACATAAGTGGGAGTTGGGGATTTAATATTTATTAATGTGGACTTACTTGCTGTAACTAATGTTGATTGAGGTACTGGAACTTGTGGGGCTACCTTGACAGGAACTATCTTCTGTAAAGTTAATAATCCTTCACCTGTTCCTGCACCACCAGATGAACCTACTCCACCAAATCCTTTAATTGATTTTGTAGGAACTCTCTCATAATTGAAAAAAGAGGTTTCTTTACCAGAAAATCCCTTACCAGCAACATCCTTAAAGATATTTGTTGTTTGAGTAGTTATTCTCCCTGTAGAAAAATCTCCTTGTAATACCCCTTCTTTCCCATATAACTTTGAAACTCTAAGAGATTTAGACACTCCTGTGGGTGCTTTTAAATCAGATCTTATCCAATTACCTTTAGAATCATAAACATCTGCCCTGATTAATTTAGAAGTTCCTTCTGAATATTCATAACGGATTGTGTTTCCTCCGACTTTAGAATATTTTACTTTCCCAGTTCCTTTTACAAGTTCTAATCTTGCTTCGTTAAGTGTGGTTCTATCTCCAAATCTAAGTAAACCTCTTTTAGGAGGTGTTCTAATTTCACTTACACTTAATCCAGTTATCTTTCCATTATCTGCTTTTCCAGAAAAAAGACTTGTAACTTCTCTTGTTCTCTGACTATTAAATCTTGCAATGCCTCTCCCTGTTTTTATATTATAAGATGATGCCCCTGTAACAGATTTACCAGCAGATGTTGTAACTTGATACCCAGTACCTCTAAAATTTAATTTATTAGCTACCTTTATTTCAGCAGGAGATAACCCAGCCTTATTGATCTTGATTTCTACTTTTTGAACACTACTTCCAGTTCTAATCTGATTTATAAGTTCTGCTTTTTGAGAAGCTGATATTTTTAATGCTTTTATTTGGGTTTCAGATAAACCTCCCTTTAAATTTTTTACTTCGATTGAGTTCTTTCTATTTAATATTTTTTCTGAAATTGCTTTTTCTTCAAGAGTTAATTTTCCATAATTTATAGTTGATTTAACTGCTAACCCTCCAGCCATTGCACCACTAATAGATGCAGTAGTTAATATTCCTCCTGTTATAAGATGGGCTACAAATTCTCCTTTACTTAAATCCCCACTATTTAATTGTTTTGAAAGGCTATAAACTGCTGTTCCACCAGCACCTACACCAGCAACACCTAATCCAATCCCTAAACCTAATCCAAATGAAGAAGCAATTTCTGCACCTGCATAAGCCTCTAATGCTAAAAGCCCCCCTGTAAGAGCACCACCAATAACAAAACCACTACCAACTGCAACAGTTAGGGTTGGAATATTTAATTTTGAATAAACTTGTAATGCTTTATATCCAGTAAAATAATCTTTTATTCCTTCGCCTTCAGTCCCAGTAATTATTCTCCTCGCAGCTTTATCTAAATGTTTTCCTCTACTATCCCACCATCTTTCATCAATCTTAGTTCCAATAGTTTGTAACTCTTTATTTTTTGTTTCCGAAAAATCTTCAATGATTTTGTTTAATTTACCTTGAGATTCTTTCAATAATCTTTTAGCCTGATTAACAGTTATCTTTCTAGAATTAATATCTTCCTGTAATCTCGTAGCATAATTTTCTAGTTGGGCATTAGCAGTAGATACAAAATCTTTTATCTCTTGTGTTTTTATATCTACTTGTTTATTAATCTGTGGACTAACCTCTCTATCTCTTGCTTCTAATATAATCTGTGTACTCCTTTGATTTATTATTGCTTCCACATCTTTAGGAGGAATATAATCTTTACCTTTTGTACCCCAAATAGTTTTAATTCCTCTTTCCATTAAATCCATAGAGTCTATATCCTTTAAGTCTGGTTTTTGAATAGACATCCTCTGAGCCTCTAGTTTTTTCTTATTATCTTCTCGCATTTTATTATAATCAAAGGGTTGGCTCTTAGAAGATGTTGGTAATGGTACTACACCTATGCCCTGAAGAAAAGATGAAGATTTTTGATAATTAACTTGTTGATTATCTATTCCAGTTATTTGACTTTGAATATTTGCTTGATTTGCTACTGCTAATGCCTGACTTATCTGGGTATCTGTAATCGGTTGATTAGAACTACCTCCTGATGGTTGTATTGGACCTACAAAACCACCCCCTATATCTTGTGGAAATTCTGGGTTAGTATTCAATGTTGGATCTGAAGAAGAAAACCCACCTGATGAACCGCCACCTGATGAACCGCCACCTGATGAACCGCCACCTGATGAACCGCCACCTGATGAACCGCCACCTGATGAACCGCCACCTGATGAACCAGGGATTATAACCCCCCCAATATTTTGATCAAAATCTGGGTTAGTATTCAATGTTGGATCTGAAGAAGAAAAACCATTATCTGAACTTGAAGAACCAGAACTACTCGGAGATGATGACCCACCGCCGGGAAGAACTCCTCCAACAGATTTATCTATCTTTTTGTAAGTCTTACTTATTGTTTTTTTTACTTTGTTCCAGTAACTCATGTGACCTCTAACAAATTGAAGTATAAAAACCTTATTTAAGTAAAGTTTTTATAGGCATTACATCCTTATATTACTACAAGACACAATGGCAGATTATACAAGAGATTCTAGTTTTAATATGGGTATCGCCCATCTAACTAGAATTGATGCAATTCTTTATGACATTGCCTTTGCATCATCTCAGGAAGATTATATTCTTTGGCATAATACTTTAAATGTTTTATTAAGGGAAGTTTCTTTTTTATTTACTCCAGAAGAAATGGAAAAAAGTGTTAAAGCAGATAATAATTGTGCAAATACTATAAATGAATTTTTTGGAGAGAAAACTTTTGAAAACAAAACAAAAGCATATAATGCACTTGTAAACTATGAATTATTTATTAAACAACAACTTTCTCAAAGAAAAATGTTAATGGCATTTAGTAAAGATGTAGGAAGTAGTGTAACGGATTTAGGATGAAAATACTTAAAGATAAATATCCTAAAGGAAGTTTAAAAGGACAAAAAACAGATGGGAGATATATGGATGGGTATTTATATGATAATTTATTACCTATTGCTAGATCAGTTACAGATGATATGACTTTTTTGGGAATAATGTATTCTTCCACATTAGAAAATGGAACTGGTAAATCAGTATTTGCACAACAAATTGGAGAGGCATATACCTCTATGGTTAATGAAATGAATGGATTAAAGATTCCATTTGATATGAATAATATTGTTTTTACTCCAAAGACATTAATTGATAGAGCATACAAATTACCTAAATATAGCTGTATAATTCTTGATGAATGGGAAGATGCCCATTATTGGTCAGAACTTGGGATTACACTTAGACAATTCTTTAGAAAGTGCAGACAACTTAATTTATTCATGATTTGTATAATCCCCAACTATTTTCAAATGCCCATGAATTATGCTATCTCAAGAAGCTTATTTGCTATAGATGTTGTTTTTAACTCAACTAATAACAAAGCATTTGATAGGGGATATTTTAGTTTTTATAATTTTGGAAAGAAAAAGAATCTTTATATAAAGGGTAAAAAAACACAGAATTATAATTGTGTAGAACCGATCTTTAAAGGGAGGTTTTTGGATGGATATGCTGTTCCAGAAAAAGTCTATAGACAAGCAAAATATGATGATATGATTCGGCAGGAAAAGGAGGCTAAGAGGCCTACTGCAAAGCAAGTTAAGATGGATTTGTTTAAGCAACTTAGAGATTCCTTACCAGAAATAACCATGAAAAGATTAGCCGAAGGTTTTGGCATATCTGAAAGAACTGGATTTAGGTGGTTGGACAAGGAAGATGAAGAAGAAAATCCCAAACTAGAAAATGACATAAACAACCAGGCATATAACTATAATATACTTACACAAAGGGATAACAATTTTTCTCCGGAGGATTCAGATGAAAAAAAATAGTTGGTTTGAATGGATTAAGATAGCTACAAATATATTCTTAGGTATCATGTTATTAATAACAATCATAACCATTGTTAATTATAGGAAAGAAATAAATGAAGTTCTTGGAAGTAAAGATCCAGATAGACTGATGCAGAAGTATGAAGAAGAAACTAATACTAATTGTTTATGTGCTAATCCAAAGTACGGGCAAGTCGTTTATGTTTCTTTACTGCCCACTTAAATTTCTAAGTCTTTCTATTCTTGTTGTTTTCTTTTTAGGACTTTCATGGTATGATTTATTAGCAGAATATATGAACCATCTAAATAAGACATAAACAATTACACCAGCAGATAACCCTATTAATAGCTTGGTAGTAAAACTTTGTGCAAGAATCCAACTAGATACATCCATTTTTTACCTCCGTAACTTGGATTTCTACTTTTAATTTTATGCCCCTAGACTTTAAACTTTTCATTATTTTATTAGTATTAGATATTTTCTTACACTTAGGACACAACCGACACTTCCTTGATGGGGCATGAAAAAGTTCATCACATCCATCACATTGTCTAAGATAGTATTTGAACTTATTGTATTTCTTTTGTGGCGTTGGTATCATCTCTTTTGCCTTCCTCCATTTTTAATTTGATTTTAGCATATCTCCAGCACCATTCTTCTTCAAATAATTCAGATAAGATATTAGATACTATGAATATTATAATTAAAGACATGAAGAAACTACAAGGCTTCATTACTTGAAAAGCTATTAAGAAAACTAAAGTCTTGAAACTTAGATCTTGTATAACTCTTATAAAATTACCAATAGGGGATTTATCTTCAAATTGTAAGTGGCCTTCTTCATGATAATACTTTTTAGTTCCATGAGTGCATCCACTTATCTTTTTTGTTTGTAAATCTACATTTGCCATTTATTCCTTATCCCCCTTAGATAATATAATATATAACAACCAAGCGAACTGAATAAAGAATACAACATAAACTAATCCTAATCCTAAATGGTATTGTTGGTTGGCAGTTCTTAGAAAAGCTATCCCTTGGGCTTGTCCAGTATTAGCATACGTTTGTTCCCAACACATTGCACTACTGCCAATATCTATTGCCCAAAAACCTGTTAGTAAAAGAAACTGTAATAAGGATAAGATTAGTATTTTATTGAATTTCATTTTTCACAAAAGGCTTATTTTGAGAATTATTTCTAATTCTTATGTGTAGCTTTCTCCTGTTTAGTTTCACAATTTGTGGAATTTTTGATGGTTTTTCCATTTAATTTCATAATTTCTTTACTTATCATCAAAAACCTTCCCACACTTTATTAATTGCTTGAACTGGATTTGCAACTGCATAAATTCCTACTGTGTCTAATCTTGCCCAACCCCCAAAACCCTGAACCATTGGTAAAGGCATTTCTCTTTCATTAATCATGTGATTAGCAAAACCATGTCTTAGAGTATGAAAGTTTAATGGCTTACCTAAAGTCTTCTTACAGAGGTTCTTGAACCTATTCTGAAGGGTTCTACGCTCTATCTTTAAAGGTAATAGCTTTAACATTGACTCTCTAATTGGGAACATTGGATTAATAACTGTAATTCTTTCTTTTCCACCTTTGCCAAATACTTTTATCTGTTTTGTTTGTAAATTTATCTGATGAGCTTCTAATGGTTTAATAGATTGGTTAGAATTTGGTGCAGGTCCTACAATTTCAGAAATTCTTAATCCAGATCCAAATCCTAAAACATAGGCTAATTTCCTTGAATTATCTTTCTCTGCTTTTAGAATCTTTCTAAATTCTTCTGTTGATATGAATCTAATTAGTTTTTTCATTTTTTGTAAGGGTACATTAATTTAATTGTATCAAACATTAATGCAGAAATCATCATACCTAAGAATATATTCAAGAATACATTATAAAAACCTATTAATTGATTCATCCAAAAAAAACCAAATCCTGTTAATGCTGATACAAATGGGGCCATAAAAACTGCATATAGATTATAAATATTGTTTTTATGCTGTTTTTGTGCAATTTTCATGTTATTTGTTATGTTTAGGATCTTTATATATCTACCTATTTTGGCTCTTTTGTGCAAGTATGAAACCCCTCTAAATCAAAGGGGTAAATAAAATTGGTTCTGAGTTAAATTAATAACTCTTGAATGCTAGATAATTTCCATCCAACTTAGTTTCAACTTCTTGATTTTGTAATTCTTTAATTGTCTTAGCATTTCTTGATACTAAGAAATTAGCAAGAGCTGAACCCTTCTGTAGTTTCTTTTCATCTTCTACATCATGTTGAATCCATAATCCCTTTGTAACTACCTTATCATCTCGTAAGAAAGATACTGTTGAAATAGTGATTGTTTCTTCTTTATCTGGATGTTTTACTTCACAGTTAAGTTTCTTAGCATTAGCTTTATCTACATTAACTATTTTAACACTCACAATCTTTACTGGTTTAGGTTCAAGGTGTTTAGATTCTATTTCTTTGTTACCGATTTCCATTTCTAGTTCTTCTTGTGATTCATTTTGTTCTTCCATTTTGTTTCTCCTTTAATTTAGTTTTTGAATATATATTCATTACCTGTTATCTCTCTGTAAAACTTTTTCATCTTTAATAGTTTATCATAATACTCTAAAGTAGTATGATGTTTTCTACTATGAACCATTACATCATGTTCTTCATCCATTCTAAATTCATACTGTAATAATAAACCCTCACAATCTTTTTCAGGTGTGTTCAGTAATAAAGTTTCAAGTTCTTTTGTTTCCATTTTGTTGTTCCATTAATTTAGTTTCTTTATTCATCTTCTGACCTTCGAGCATTTTACATCTCCTGCAATTCCCATTTTACTACAATAAGTTTCTTTGTAACAGAGTTCATCTACAAACTCATGTCCATCTAAATCAATGCATGAAATCTGTGATATGTTTATTAATTCCTTGGAATCTGAATCAATCATTCCAAGTATACCATAAATTATACCACAAGTTGCAACAATAATCATTATTCCGAGCATACAACAGTAGGAAAAAAGTGCAATATTATCACCACTCCTCATTGCTTTATTCATGGGAAGGCCTCACTAAGTAATTTATTTCTAACTCTTGATTCTTGCCTTAATTGTGATCTCATTTCATCTGAGATGTCTGGGTTGTAAATCTTATCCATTATTTCTTCCATGTTATCTATGTAAGTTGTTGGTTGGTTCATTTTGAATTAGATAAGGTTCTCGCCTTGAACGAGCCGTCGGGGGACTGATCTGAACCTGCAGGATTCAGCTTCTCGCTTCCCTTAACTTTAATTTTATTTAGGCATTGTGGACAAGTGGCAAAGATTTTACTGTTACCTTTGTAAGTCCATTCATAACCACACTTTGAACATTTTGTTTTAGCCATATTAATTAGTAGTAGTAGTAGTATTTAAATGTATCTATTTATTTCTTTTATCTGATTGTAACTCTTGAATCACAACAACCCCTCTCCCTCTGAGACACTTACAAACATCAGATTTCATTAAGGATGATAAAAAAGTCTTTTCGGTAAAAAAAAGAAGGTATTGAAAGTTTAGTTGTTATGAATTTCATTTGTGATCTTTGAATCTTAATTTATACTTCTCACAATCTTGACATAATAAAGGTAATCTTCCATGGCATTCTTTTCCATCTAAAGCACAAGTGCCTCTGACTATATACTTATCCTCTGAATACTCTAGCTCTCTCATATAGCCACACAATACATCTTTGTGTTCTTTTGCAATTAATTCCTTTTCTAGTTTATATGTTAGTGTTTTCATTTTCTATCCCCACACTGACAAGTTTTATATTTCTTAGATAATTCAGTATACCTCTTAGACCATTCAGCAAAATACTTAGACTTTTCATCATAATACTTAGAATTTTCAGCATATCTCTTAGACAATTTAGCATATCTCTTAGACCATTCAGCACAGCTTTTACATTTAGTTTTCATTTGATTCTCCTTTTTCATGGTAGCCGAATTTAATTTCTTATTAAGCAAACCATAAGTATAACCATCTTTC
>Ga0208771_1001196_pt1 | contig 14127 bp, 7 predicted proteins | sample AntAceMetag02UKX_FD_184775 | JGI IMG/M metagenome (GOLD analysis project Ga0208771, IMG submission 184775) | Saline lake microbial communities from Ace Lake, Antarctica - Antarctic Ace Lake Metagenome 02UKX (SPAdes) (version 2) | ecosystem: Environmental > Aquatic > Non-marine Saline and Alkaline...
GTTTCCTAATGCTTCAACTATTTTTTTAACAATTTCTAATTGCGCATAACTCTAACTGCGGGGTTTATGGGTTAGGCCCACAAAAATAAGTTAGAGTTATGTAATCCTGATTTAATTAAGGATTAAGTCCGCAAAAAGAGACGAAAAGTCATTCTAGTCAAATTGAGATTAGGGTAATAGGAAAAATAAAAATATCTTGATTTGATTTTTTATTTCTGTTATTTAATCGAGAAATGATAAGACTCTTTTTGGGGCTGTAGCTCAGCTGGGAGAGCGCCGCCCTTGCAAGGCGGAGGTCGTCGGTTCGATCCCGATCAGCTCCACAACATTAAGTATGAGTTCTTTGACAATTTGAGAATATAAAAAAGCTTGTAATTTGAATAGCGGGTTAGTTATAAATGAGCAACTAATCATCTGCTGTCCAATAGAGGCTTTTGGTAAGCTACTAAGAGCATATGGTGGATGCCTTGGCACAAGAAGGCGATGAAGGACGTGGTAAGCTGCGATAAGCCTCGGATAGGTGCAAACAACCAGAGATCCGGGGATTTCCGAATGGGGCAACCCGATTACCGTAATGGGTAATCACCTGCTGCTGAATATATAGGCAGTTTGGGGCTAACGAGGAGAACTGAAACATCTAAGTATCCTTAGGAAGAGAAAGCAATTGCGATTCCCTGAGTAGCGGCGAGCGAAATGGGAACAGCCTAAACTCTCTTTATGTTAAAGTCTGTATGCGTTGTAAAGAGAGGGTTGTGGGATAAAGATCGGTGAAAGTGCAGTTTCACCGGGAAGTTAAAAAATATACATTTAGTCGAATGTCTCTGGAAAGATCAGCCAAAGAGGGTGATAGCCCCGTAGACGAAAAATGAGATATCTTCCTTTCTTTATTCCCAAGTACTGCGGGACACGTGGAATCCCGTAGGAATCTGGGTGGACCATCATCCAAGGCTAAATACTCTCTTGTGACCGATAGTGAACTAGTACCGTGAGGGAAAGGTGAAAAGTACCGGGGAACCGGAGTGAAATAGTACCTGAAACCATATGCTTACAAACAGTCGGAGTCCCGACTTGTCGGGATGACGGCGTGCCTTTTGTATAATGAACTGGCGAGTTACTCGTATGTTGCCAGGTTAATCCGTTAAGCGGAGTAGCCGTAGCGAAAGCAAGTCTGAATAGGGCGATTAGTAGCATGCGGTAGACGCGAAACCGAGTGATCTATCCATGGTCAGGATGAAGCGTTCGTAAAAGATCGTGAAGGTCCGAACCCACCAGGGTTGAAAACCTGGGGGATGAACTGTGGATAGGGGTGAAAGGCCAATCAAACTCGGAGATAGCTCGTTCTCCCCGAAATAGCTTTAGGGCTAGCCTCGTAATATAAAGTGACGGAGGTAGAGCACTGATTGGGCTAGGGCCCTTACAAGGGTACCAACCCCTGACAAACTCCAAATGCCGTACACTTGTTTTACGGGAGTCAGGCTGCGTGGGATAAGCTTCGTAGCCGAGAGGGAAACAACCCAGACCGTCAGTTAAGGTCCCCAAGTATGAACTAAGTGATAAAGGATGTGTGATTGCACAGACAACCAGGATGTTGGCTTAGAAGCAGCCACCATTTAAAGAGTGCGTAACTGCTCACTGGTCAAGTGGACGTGCGCCGATAATAATCGGGACTAAAGTTCATCACCGAAACTGCGGTCCCGACACTTTTGTGTCGGGAGGTAGGGGAGCGTTCCATTAACCTGCGAAGGTGTTCTGTGAGGAATGTTGGAGGAGATGGAAATGAGTATGCCAGTATGAGTAGCGATAATCTCGGTGAGAAACCGAGACACCGAAAGTCTAAGGTTTCCTGAGTAAAGTTAATCTGCTCAGGGTTAGTCGGATCCTAAGCCGAGGCCGAAAGGCGTAGGTAATGGAAAACAGGTTTAATATTCCTGTACCACCTGTATTTTGTTTGAGCTATGGGGTGACGCAGAAGTGAAAGATCAGCCGGACTCTGGATTGCCGGTCTAAGTGCGTAGGAGGATCGAATTGGTAAATCCGTTTGATCATAACTCCGAGACACGAACGGGAGGGCTTAGCCCATAAACTGATCGTAATCATGCTGCCAAGAAAAACCTCTATGTTAGATTTACAGGTGACCGTACCGCAAACCGACACAGGTAGATGGGGTGAGAATCCTCAGGTGCTCGAGATAACTCTGGTTAAGGAATTAGGCAAAATTGCTCCGTAACTTCGGGAGAAGGAGCGCCATAAGTAGGTGAATCCACTTGCTGGATGAGCCCAAAGTGGCCGCAGTGAAAAGGTCTGGGCGACTGTTTACTAAAAACACAGGTCTCTGCTAAGTCGTAAGACGATGTATAGGGACTGACACCTGCCCGGTGCTGGAAGGTTAAGGGGACGTGTCATCCTGACATTTATGTCGGGAGAAGCACTGAACCGAAGCCCCAGTAAACGGCGGCCGTAACTATAACGGTCCTAAGGTAGCGAAATTCCTTGTCGGGTAAATTCCGACCTGCACGAATGGTGTAACGACTTGGACGCTGTCTCAACCAGAGACTCGGCGAAATTGTAGTACCGGTGAAGATGCCGGTTACCCGCAACGGGACGGAAAGACCCCGTGAACCTTTACTATAGCTTAGTATTGGTTTTTGATATTGCATGTGTAGGATAGGTGGGAGACGTTGAATCCCGACCGCCAGGTCGGGAGGAGTCAACCTTGAAATACCACCCTTGTTCTATTGGAATCCTAACTCAGAACCGTGAATCCGGTTCGAGGACCATGCTAGGTGGGTAGTTTGACTGGGGCGGTCGCCTCCTAAAGAGTAACGGAGGCGCTCAAAGGTTCCCTCAGCACGGTCGGTAATCGTGCGAAGAGTGTAAAGGCATAAGGGAGCTTAACTGCGAGACATACAAGTCGAGCAGGTGCGAAAGCAGGACTTAGTGACCCGGCGGTTGAGAATGGAATTGCCGTCGATCAACGGATAAAAGGTACTCCGGGGATAACAGGCTGATCAGGCCCAAGAGTTCACATCGACGGCCTGGTTTGGCACCTCGATGTCGGCTCATCGCATCCTGGGGCTGGAGAAGGTCCCAAGGGTTTGGCTGTTCGCCAATTAAAGCGGTACGTGAGCTGGGTTTAGAACGTCGTGAGACAGTTCGGTCCCTATCTGTTGTGGGCGCAGGATATTTGAGAGGAGCTGCTCGTAGTACGAGAGGACCCGAGTGGACGAACCTCTAGTGTACCAGTTGTCGCTCCAGCGGCATGGCTGGGTAGCTACGTTCGGAAGGGAAAAGCGCTGAAAGCATCTAAGTGCGAAGCCCACCTCAAGATTAGATATCCCTCCGCCATTAGGCGGACTAAAGGCTCCTTGGAGATTACAAGGTGATAGGCTACAGGTGTAAGTGCAGTAATGCATTCAGCCGAGTGGTACTAATAAGCCGTGAGGCTTACTTATGCCTCTTTGGCAGCAGATGATTAGTCGCTTTGAAAAGCTAATTTGCTTGCTTTGAATATTCTCAAATTGTAAAAAATTCCGGTAACCATAGCGGTGGGGAAACACCTCTTCCCATTTCGAACAGAGAAGTTAAGCCCACCTGCGCCGATGGTACTGCCCTGGTAACGGGGTGGGAGAGTAGGTCGTTGCCGGATTTAAATTTATATTAGCCCCATATTATTTTAGTATGGGGCTTTTTTATTTTAGAGCATCCGCATAAATTAAACCCAGATAATGCAATAGAAATTAAAAAATAAACCAACAAGAACACGAAGAATCACAAAGATGAAAAAATTAGAAAAAAGAAGAATAAAAAAATAAAGTGATACATATAATGAAAAATTATGCTGTTATCTTTTTGTAAATTAAATCTTTGTGTCTTCGTGTCGTGGCAAATGCATAATCTGGGTTAAAATATATTGAAAAATAAATCAATAATGGTAGATGATCTTAATCCTAAAAGCTTCTTGGGCTTTAGCCCACAAATTGTAAGAATGAAAAAAATAAAACTCGTGAACACCCTGTGATAGTAAGGCTTTCCTTTCTGCATCCTGAATTGTTTATTTAAGCTTCCACAGAACTTCCCATTTGGTCACAATTTATCACTTGACAATTAAAAGATTATTTCGTAATTTAATCTAAATTTTAAACAGATTACTCAAAGATTTTTTCAATTACCAGCTTATTTCTCATCATTAATGATAATTTTAAAATTCAAGAGCATAACTAAATCTTTGAGAATTTATCACCATCTTCGCATCATTATATTTGTGGCGTAAAGTTAATAACTTAAGAATGGAAAAAAGGAAAATGAAGAGAATTTTTACCATCGTGTTACTGCTTTGTACGTTCTCCACGGCTCAGCCTCAATACTACAAACCAGAAAATCCTTTAGTATTCAAACGAAATCAAATTACTCCAGCAGCTATCAGCCAGAAAATTCGCCAGACTCGGGCTTTCTTTAGCACCCTGGATATTGATGAATTGAAACCTAAAATTAAGCGTAATAACAACGAGGTGGATAATCAGATATCCATTTTAAAAAACAAGATGAGCAATGCGTTCATGGACAAACAGGAGCTGCTCAAATTGAAGGATATTAGCAAGATAAAAGAACGCATCACCGAGATGGAAAAGAACCGCAAAAAGATCAAGCAGGAAATTCAGCAGGATATGGCAAATATCGGTTATCAGGGGCTCTATGTAGTTGTCTTGAAAAATATTGATATTCTGGATTCCAAAGAAAAGTTTGCCCAAAAAGCAGAGCGCCTGTTAGCGCCACAGGCGGTGGAGGATTTGAACGGCGTATTTATTTCCAGCCTGACCGTGGTGAAAAATAACAAGTTGCTCACGGATAAAATAAAATCAGCGATCAGCGGCGAAATGAGTATCGAAAAACAGTACATTGCCACGACTATTGACCGCCGAAGTAAATTTTTGTATTTGGTGAAAGTGAATGTATCGCCGCTGAAAAAAGCCATCAAAACGAGCAGTGGAGGAGCAACGCCTGCGCAAAACTATCTAGCTATTAATTTGCTTGCTGATTACAATTATAAAAGCAAGCTGCAAACTTTTGACGTGCCAGATGAGGACATTAAAAAAATCGAGTTCGAAGCCAATTCTTCACGGGAATCGATCAACCTTGCCAACAGTACCGCTTATCGCCGGCAACAGCAGATTTTGGAGCGCGGGCATGACAATTTGCAGAAGATGGACAAAGAAATTGATGAATTAAAGAAAAGCCTGTACAACCGCAGCGATGTGCTCAGAAAAACCATTGAACGAACGACAAACGTAACTTTTAATGAAAACAATATTTCAGCCAGCATCAATGCGGCGCTGAAATCTTTTGAAGATAAAATACAGCGGTTGAAAGACGAACTTATGGCGGCGAAGGAAAAAGAGCTAATCGGCAAGTACGAAGTGAACGTAACCGCCGAAGGCAGCCCGGACCAGGACATTGCCAAAACCGCCATTGATGTGTACAAGCAAATAAAGCAGAGCTATTCCAAAGTGGAGCAATTTTTAGAAGAGACAGAGGTGGAAAATTACCAGGAGACAAATTACCAACGGGGCGGCAGGGCTGACCTGTACCGCGATGTGGACAGGATCTGGCTTTATCCGGTTCCCGGTGACAGGGATAACTTTCTGCTCACTGTGGTGGCTCAATTTAAAATTTTTTCTCTGCGAAAAGCCGGGGCAAGCAGCCCGAGTATTTCAACCCCGGCGCCATCCAGCGGCATGATTTTTGTAAAAGGCGGCACTTTTCAAATGGGCAGCAATGATTATGATAATGAAAAACCAATTCACAAAGTTTATGTGAATGACTTTTATATCAGCAAATATGAAATGACAAATAAACAGTTCTGCAAGTTCCTTAATGAGAAGGGCAATCAAACAGAAGGCGGCAAAACCTGGCTGGATATAAAAACTGATTGGTGCAAAATAGTAAAACAGGGCGGTAAATATGTGCCAGTAAGCGGTTATGACAAACATCCCGTAATTGAAGTAACCTGGTACGGTGCCAATGCTTATTGCAAATGGGCTGGTGGACGTTTGCCCACAGAAGCAGAGTGGGAGTATGCGGCAAGAGGAGGGAACAAAAGCAACGGCTATAAATACAGCGGCAGTAATAATATTGGCGAAGTAGGATGGTACACGAAAAATTCAGGCAGAAAAACCCATCCTGTGGGCACGAAAAAAGCGAATGAACTGGGCATTTACGATATGAGCGGTAATGTTTGGGAATGGTGTGCGGATTGGTATAGCAGTGATTATAATAAGAGTCCGTATGAAAATCCTGAAGGACTTTCATCAGGAGACTATCGTATTTTGCGCGGCGGTTCCTGGGTCAATGTTGCAGGCAGCTGCCGCGTGACGGCTCGCAGCAGGCGTGATCCTCACGACAGTGACAGCGATGTTGGGTTTCGAGTCATTCAGGATTCACCGCAATAAAATAAGTACTTTGGTTCTTTTAAGCTTTTACCCTTTGGTTAATGTTTAAAATTGAAGATATTTTAATATATGGTTTTGGGTATAAATATTCCATCCGCTTTAGCGGATGGAACCGAAAATTTTTGAAATATTTTACAATGAAACAATAACATATAAATAAAAACCAACAATGGCAGAAAAAGAAACAATAGTTACCAAAATGTATGATCTGGTGAAATATCTTATACCGGTAATAAATCGTTTTCCCCGTGATTATAAATTTAATTTAGGTGATAGAATAACGAATTTGGTCCTGGATTTGTTGGAGCAATATATAGCTGCTTATTACACAGGGAACCAGAAACAAAAAATAGATATTCTTCACAAAAATAATCTGCAATTGGAAAGAATGCGTTTTTTAGTTCGTCTATCTCATGATTTTAAATTATTCAGCAATCAGAGGTTTGGGTACATTAGTGGTCTGTTGGATGAAATTGGCAGGATGAACGGAGGCTGGCTAAAGCAGTTGAGACAAAAAAGATGAAAACATATAAAAATTTATTTAATTCGATAGTTTCATTTGACAATTTATTATTAGCAGCTAAAAAAGCACAGCGAGGAAAAAGATTCCGAGATAATGTGGCATTATTTAATATGAATTTAGAAAAAAATTTACTGACGCTGCAAAAGGAATTAGAGAAGCAGACTTATCAACCTGGCGAGTATCGCAGTTTTTATATTTATGAACCAAAAAAGAGAAAAATCAGTGCGGCGCCCTATCGAGACAGGGTTGTTCACCATGCTTTGTGCAATATAATTGAACCGATTTTTGAACGAAGTTTTATTTTCGACAGCTATTCCAATCAAAAAGGAAAAGGTACACATAGGGCGGTTCTTCGTTTTCAAAAATATCTTCGCCGCTACAAATACGTTTTGAAATGTGATATTAAAAAATATTTCCCCAGTATAGACCATGAAATTTTAAAAGGGAAAATTAGAAGAAAAATAGCTGATGCACAAACTCTCTGGTTAATAGACACAATTATTGATAACAGCAATCCACAAGAAAAAGTCTGTGATTACTTTCCAGAAGATGATCTGTTTACGCCCTGGCAAAGGCGTAGGGGACTGCCAATTGGCAACCTTACCAGCCAATTTTTTGCCAATGTTTTACTGAACGATTTTGATCATTTTATCAAAGAGAAGCTTCGTTGTAAGGCTTATCAGCGTTACGTTGATGATTTTGTGATGCTTGATAATGACAAATATTTATTAAAGGAGATAGGAAAAGAAGCATCTGAGTTTTTGAATAGGTCGAGGCTGCGAATTCATCCTAAAAAATTTCAAATTTTTTTAAATAATCAGGGAATTGATTTTCTTGGCTATTTAATTTTTCCGACTCATATCAGACTTCGTAAAACTAATGCCTTACGTTTTCGGAGAAGGTTGAAAAAAATGGCTAAAAAATATCAGAGAAAGGAAATTACACTATCAGAAGTAAATTCATCTGTCCAGAGCTGGCTTGGTCACGCCCGCTTTGCTGATACTTATAATTTAAGACGTTCAATATTTTCGCAAGTAAAATTTCAACAAAATTAGGGATAACTCCGGACTCTATCCCGTATTTTGCGCGGCGGTTCCTGGAACAATAATACAAACAACTGCCGCGTGACAAATCGCAACAGGAATAATCCACACAACAGTAACAACAATAATGGGTTTCGAGTCATTCAATATTCATTAATTGAAATAAGCCGGAGTTCGGGCGAGAGAATCGTTCGAAGCGCGCTTGCGGTGAATCCATCTGGAGCTATTCCTGTGCCGCGAGGCCGAAAAGAGAGAAAAGGGGGCAAGGTTAGTAGCAATGTGGAAAACCCTGTCCCCAGTAATTTAATGTTTTTTGCACAGGAGTGCAGTCCCTTTATGCACTGCACAGGATAGATTGTAATAAAGATGCAAAAAGCAGGTTGTTTTTTTCTTAATTTTTAATTGTGCATCGCATAAAGGCGATATATTCAAAAAATAAGGCGAAAAATCCATGACAACAGACAAAAAAAATGTTGTTTTGATTATTTCATTGATCACTTTATTTCGTTTGATTTACATCAATTTTGTTCCCCTGGTCCCTCAAGAAGCATATTACTGGAAGTATGCAAAAAATTTAGCATTAAGCTATTTTGATCATCCGCCCATGGCGGCGTGGACCATTGCTTTGTTCACAGCGATCGGTGGGGATCATATTTTTTTCATCCGGCTGGGTAGCGTGCTTTTTTCGCTGGGATTGATGATTCTATTGTTCAATATAAGTTGGGAATTATTTCATGACGGCAAAATTGCGCTTTTATCGGTGGTTGCCATCAGTTGTACAGCGTTATTTTCTATCGGAGCCACAGTGATCACGCCAGATGTCCCCTTCATTTTTTTCTGGGCTTTGATTGTTTATTTTATGGTAAAATTAATGAACAACCCGGGCGCGCATTGGTGGTATCTCGCCGGGGCTGCACTGGGTTTTGGATTAATCAGTAAATATACTGTGGTTCTAATTGTGTCGGGTATTTTTTTCTTCATTCTCCTGTCAAAAAAACAGCGGCATTGGCTCAAGACAATTCACCCTTACGCAGCACTGGTTTTAGCATTTTTGATTTTTATGCCGGTGATCATCTGGAACTATCAGCATGACTGGGCTTCTTTTATGTTTCAATCTTCCCGCCGTTTTTCCGAAATGAAACGGTTACGACTTGACTATTTCGGACAATTAATTGGAACGCAATTAGGCATGTTGACACCTTATTTATTTTTTTTCATCCCTGGCGGATGGTTATTCTCGGGATGGAAAGGATTGAAACAGAAGGATGAAAAATATGCGCTGCTTTTCTGGCTGAGCTTGCCCGTTTATTTCGTGTTCATTTCTTCAAGTTTGCGCAGCTTGGTCAAACCGAACTGGTTGGCGCCAGCTTACATCACTTCTATTATTGCGGCTTGCAGTTGTGTATTAACAGAACGCACCAAAGCGGCGCGCTGGTTTAAAAAGTTGTTAAAACCAGGATTAATATTGGGGCTGGTGATTGTCATTTTTATGCATCTATTACCTTTATTTCCAATTACGCCAATCCGCAAAGGAGATACATGGACAGGGTGGAAAGAGTTATCTAATAGAGTTTTAGAAATAAAACGCGAAATGGGTGAAAATACTTTTATTTTTGGACACGAATACAAGATCCCCAGTGAAATCACATTTTATACGCCAAATCATGAAGAAACGCATGCCGGGGAGATCATTGGCGAAAAGGGTTTGCAATATAACTTTTGGACAAAAATTGATGAACTAATTAATAAAGATGCAATTTTTGTTACTAGTGATGCTCAACGTTATAAAAAAATAAAAAAATTGGAGGCACATTTCGAGAGAATTGAAGCTGAAACTCCAATGGAAATTTCGTACCACAACAAAATATTCAGAATATTTTACATTTATCGTTGTTACGGTTACAAAGGTGTTAATCAATGATTTATAAAAAATTGAAAAAATATTTTGTATCTGATCATATAAAAAGGTTTTTTAAATTCGGTGTAGTCGGGGGGAGCGGCTTTGTTGTTAATATGGGATTTTTGTGGTTGTTCACTGAGATTTTTGGTTTATATTACCTTATCTCAAGTGTTCTGGCTATTGCTTTAGCGATGGTAAGTAATTTTATCTGGAATGATATTTGGACCTGGCGAGGCATGGGTGAACCTGGAGTCCGAGCTTTTTTTATTAGGTTATTAAAATTTTGTTTGGTTGCCAGTTTAGCAGGTTACATTGGCAATTTAGGTGTTTTGTGGATTTTAACACATTATTTTCATATACATTACATGATTTCAAATATTTTCGGAATCGCTGTGGGAACGTTTTTAAATTATTTTTTAAATAATTACTGGACTTTTAAACCGAGTTCTAATTCAACATCAAACAATAATAAAAAAAATTTTGATGAATAAAGTCTTACCTACAAATTTAATAAAATTTTTTATAAAGAAATGAAACGATAAAATAGCCTGTTAAAAGATTTGGACAGGCTATTTTTGTTGATCTTGAGAATCATACATTCACGACTAAAAAAATTATTTTAGTCTTTTGATAATGTGATAACCGAATTTTGTCTCCACTACGTCGGAAACTTTGCCTATCTTTAATTTGTAAGCGGCATCTTCAAATGGTTTCACCATATCGCCACGACCAAATTCGCCAAGTTGCCCACCATTTTTGTTGCTTGGACCGTCTGAATATTGCTTCGCTAATTCAGCAAAATCTTCTCCAGCCTTTATCCTTTCAAGTAACTTTTGAGCCTGTTCATAAGCTTCTTCTTTAGATAATGTAATTTCAGCAGGCGCTCTTTCTGATTCTTTGTACATCACTAATATGTGAGACGCAGTAATTTTTTCAGGCACTTTTTCTCCGCAATTTGAAACCAGAAAAGTAAGTCCAATTATTAATGTCATCAGAATAAGTATTGATTTTTTTGACATTTGTCCTCCGTTGTTAAATATGTTTTGCCATTAAATTAAAATAAAGTTAATCAATTTTAATATTTATTGCAAGATTTTTTTATGATTCAAATATACTCGTTAAGGGTTAGAATGTAACTATCATCTAAACAATTTTTTTTAAATGAATAATCTATTTCGTATTTTAGTGTAGTACAAAATGTGCTGAAAAGTGTCTTTATGATGATCTAACAGCAATTCCGCTCGTTTATCTTCATCCATGTTTAATCCTCCAATCTTTTTTCAATATCTTTTACATCTTCATCCCACATCCGAATCCCCATTTTATCCAATAATTTCTTCGCATTAACAAGGAAATCCCCTGCTTTATCTTTCGCCCCCTCCATTAAAAATAATTTAGCATACCCCAGTTCCGCCTCCGGTTCCCGCCGAAAATACTTCGTTTCTTCCACCAACCTTTTCGCTTCCTCTAAATATTCCCTCGCACTATTTAGACTGCCACTGCCACTGTTTTTGCCACTGCCACTTTGAATTTCTGCCAAACACACTCTCGCCGCCTCCAAATTATAATTCGTTAAATGAAGCCGCATCTCCCCCCGTTCGGCAATTTCTCTTGCTTCTTCCAGATCTTCCCAGGTTTTAGCAAACTGCTCCCGGACTCGATACAATTCTGCCCGTGCTAATAAACCACGGGGTAAATCATCTTGATATCCTGATTCCCGCAAACCTTCGACTGCCTCTTTGAGGTACCGACTTGCCTGGGTGTAATTTTTGGTCCCTTCTATTTGTGTATGTTGGAGATAAGCACGCCCTAAAGAAAGTTTGTCTAAAGCTATGCTAATAAGATTTCTAACAATTTTAAGCGATTGATTAGCTCGTTTTTGCACCTCCTCGTACTGCCCCTGACTGAGTAATAAATCGCAGAACCGAAAACCTTGGAAAGAATAAAGATAATTATAACCACCTCGCTCTTTTTCAATTTTTTCTGCTTCTATAAAAATCTCCTTTGCATCTGCAAAATATGCTTTTTGATGAAGTGCATCCGCATGTGCAGTACGTTGTAATAATCTTTGAAATTCATCCCCACTCTTATCCGCAAACTCCACACTCTGTCTGCCAAAGGCGACTGCCTGCTCCACATCACCAAGCGTCAGATAGAGTTCGCTCAGGTTGCCAGCAGCAGATGCAGCATTTTGCCAATCTTCATTTTTAGCTTGCATTTCCATTCCTGCTTGCATCGGCTGGGCAGCTTCCCGCAAACGCCCTAATGCGCGTAAACCAAAACCAGCAAAACTTAATAATAGAGCCTGCCGTTGATCTGAAACTTCTTTTGTGGGTTTGTTCCAAGGAATTTCAAAAAAATTGGAGAGTGCAGCTAGATGAGAACCAAAAGCACCAAGTTTCTGCTCGCAATATGCTTCATTATCTCTATTGATTTTTTTCCAATAAATTTCTTCCCAAACTTTAGTTGGAAATCCTGCCCTACATCCAAACGCCACCGCCATAAACAGCGGTTCCATTTCTTCCAGTGTATCAGGCTGTTCTTTTCCGTATAACTCTTGAGGTAAATTTTTAAAATATTCGTACAATCGATTGTTGGCTTCTTTCCAGGCTTTGGGGTTGGTGGTTTGTAGTTTTTCGCCAAAGTGTTCGCGGACCAGGGGGTGGCAGTCCACAGCATTGGGTCTGTGCTTACTTTCGGGGGCAATGAGTTTTACATCCCTTAGTTTGTTTAACAATCGCAGCCAATCACTTTCAGATAATCGATGAAGAAAATCGGTTAATCCTTTTATCTGCGTATCTTTAATAACTGCATTTATGGCAGTTTTACCCGCAGGTCGGTCAAATAAGCCTAAAATGCGCAGCAGTTCCAATTCAGCGCCTTCACCAAAATAAGCTGCAAAGGCTTCAATTACACGACGGGGATGTCTGCCTTCCGTTTGGGGAATGTCCAGATCCGGAATTTCGTTGGCTTTTTTCGCTGGGTGTCCGGGTATCAAGTGCAAATATTCTGCTAATAAATTTATCGCCAATGCGTGATTTCCAAATTCTTGAGTTACGCTTTCCAGTTCCGCATCTGTGCCTGTTACTCCTCTCACCCGCAGTAATGCTCTGCCTGCTTCGTCGGATATCTGCTCTAAATTTATTTTTTTTGTACTATCGGAATAACGGTCGAGTTCAGGAATGTCTTCCCTGGTGGTAATTAGACACAAGCCGTTGTTGTTTTTAGCCAGTTCAATAATCAGTGTTGCAAGGGCATTGTCCTTAATTTTGCCCTTCTCAATTTCCAGCGCTGATTGCAAAGGTTCCAGTCCGTCCAACAGTAACAGTGTTTTGTCCTGGCGCACCAATTTTGCCAGACGTTCACCTTTGTCCCAGGGAGAACCCTGCTCAGGATTTTCATCATCAAAATAGGTTAATGCTGCTTTAATAAACAGGTCGGCAGAAGTTACCTTTTCTCCAGTTCCCTGGCTGTAAAACGACCAGGCAAAAACTTTTTTAGCGCCGCGGAAATTGTCCCATCTCACTTTCTCCACCCATTTATTTATCAGGGTGGATTTTCCAACACCGCCGTAGGCAACAAAAGCAAGCACATTTAATTCGCCTGATTCCCAGGTTTCATTCAGCAGTTTTAATTCTTTTTGCCGTCCGAACAGTTCGTAGCCTGTTTGGGGTAAGCGGGTTATCTCTATGTTTTCTTCAGCTAAAGATGGATAGACTTTCTTTTTAACTTCCTGTTTTTCAAAATCAGCTTTAATTTGTTTAACCAATTTTTTTAACTGAAATTCCCGCTCATTCTCATCGTTAAAATCTGCATAAGTAAATATGTTTAATCTTCTTGGAAGTTTACATGTCTTCAACATTAAGGGAAGGATTTTTTTCTTAATATTAATTGGATCTTCTGTCTGTAAGAGCAAACTCTCAAAATTAGTAAATTCACTCTCGACCCAATTGGGCGTGCAAACCAACAGAGTCTTTTCACATTTTTCAACAGCACGTTCCATATTAATTAGTGTCTGAACGAAAACCCCCTAAAATTAAAATAATTTTAGGAAAATTTGCAGCCACAAATTTATATGTTTAATTTGCAATTTTCATCATAATGTAAATATGCTAATTAATTACGAATATATGTGGATAATCGCTGCTGGCTGCTATATTTGTTGACATCAAGGCATACTTATCCCTTGAATTTCAAACGTCCAGTTGTGCTTTT
>Ga0208771_1001204_pt1 | contig 14027 bp, 11 predicted proteins | sample AntAceMetag02UKX_FD_184775 | JGI IMG/M metagenome (GOLD analysis project Ga0208771, IMG submission 184775) | Saline lake microbial communities from Ace Lake, Antarctica - Antarctic Ace Lake Metagenome 02UKX (SPAdes) (version 2) | ecosystem: Environmental > Aquatic > Non-marine Saline and...
CTGCTAATCATACATTGAATGCAGCTTACCATATTTCATCTAATATTGGAGCAATTATCAAAATTTCAATAGTAGAAAAGGCTTTTGAAAAAGAACTTGAACAAGATAATGCACTACAAGTATTACAATTTGTAAAAAACAAACAGCTTAGCGAGACAGATAAACTATTGAAGGAAGAAAAAATTAAAATATATGAACCTACTCATTTTTACCTTATAAAGAGTAACCAGTTTAAAGACTGGACCAAACGACAAGCATATAAAGATGCTAAAGAAGAAATTGATTTGTTATTCTCAAACCTTCCTGATACTAATGAATAAAAAAAATCAATTTATACAGTTTGGATTAGGGATGTTAGGGTTTAAGTCAAAGCAAGACTTGATTGAAAATCTTTTCATTAAATCAATTTACGATACATACAGACGTGTAGATAAAAACATTGGCTTTGAAAACGAAATTAGAGACCGATTTATATATGATTTTTATTACGATAGCACATTGCTAAAAGGCTTAATAAATAAAAACATTCTGTTTGTTAACTGGGAGAAGTGGGTATTTAAAAATGAAAATGATTTAGGTAGAACTGATTTGTCTTTTGCTATTTCTGGGTTCGAATTTATTATTGAATGTAAGAGACTAAAAAATGCAAGTTCTCAGTATATAAATGAAGGTCTTTATCGATTTATAAATAAAGACTATTCAGAAAATGAAACGTATGCTGGAATGATGGGATTTGTTGTGGCAGGAGATATTAAAATCATTTGTTCGTCTTTAAAGGACAAATGTCAACAAGAAAGCTATTTCGATAATGATTTTGTTCATTCAAAAGCAGACAAATCTGATGTTTCTTTTGTCTCATCACATAATAGACAAGGGACAAATGAAATTAATATCTATCATTTGTTTTTCGAGTTTAAGATAAAATAGAAAAACGAATCATAAACAATATGTAAGAATAATAGCCGAGGCAGTAGTAAATTCAATGGTTGTAGCCCGTTTCAACTTTCTTGTAACTTGACAGGAAAGTGCCACGCAGTAGGTTACTATTCTTATATTCAACGGAATGATAATTTTTGGCTTGTTTTCTAAAATTTTTTTTTAATCAAGCTCTTTTCTTTCTTTAAAATTTTCCAAACATTCAGGATTTCTTAAAGCATCCTTATTTTTAACTTCTTTTCCGTGAATTATCTTTTTAACTGCCACTTCAACTTTTTTCCCGTTAAGAGTATAAGGAACATCTTTAGTAGTAAGAATTACGGCAGGCACATGTCGGGGGCTACAGTTGGATCTTATCAGACTTGAAATATTCTTTTTTAGTTCATCCGAAAGCTCAAAACCCTTATTTAATTTTACAAAAAGAATAATTCTTTCGTCTTCTTGATATTGCTGTCCGATAACAACCGAATCTTCAATTTCATCAATATTTTCGACAACACGATAAATTTCGGAAGTTCCAATTCGTACTCCACCTGGATTTAAAGTTGCATCAGAACGACCTAGCATAATAACTCCGCCATGCTTGCTTATTTCAACAAAATCGCCATGATGCCAAATTCCGGGATATTCTTCAAAATATGCAGAATTATATTTTTTCTCATCATCATCATTCCAAAAATAAACAGGCATTGATGGGAATGCAGTTTTGCAAACAAGTTCACCTTGCTGTCCGATAATTGAATTCTCATTAATATCAAAACAATCCACATCCATGCCAAGTCCTTTGCATTGAATTTCGCCACGATGAACGGGCAATATTGGGCATCCTAAAACAAAACATGAAATAATATCAGTTCCACCTGAAATGGAAGAAAGCTGAACATCTTTTTTCCATTTATCATAAACATATTCAAAACTTTCGTTTGATAATGGAGAACCTGTTGAAGTAATAGCTTTTAGTTTCGGAAAATCCGAGATTTCCATCGGAACAACTCCCTCTGCTTCTAATGATGCAATGTATTTTGCACTTGTCCCAAAAATTGTAATGTCTAATTCGTCAGCCATTTTTAGTAAGGCATCTGCTTCTGGATAAAATGGATTTCCATCAAAACAAACAATTGTTGCCCCTATTGCCAGACTACTTACAAACCAATTCCACATCATCCAACCACAAGTTGTAAAATAAAAAATTGTATCATCTTCAGTAAGATCACAATGTAAACGAAGCTCTTTTAAGTGCTGAATTAAAGTTCCACCGGCAGAATGTACAATGCTTTTTGGAAGACCTGTTGTTCCTGAAGAATACATAATATACAACGGATGATCGAAAGGAAGTTGCTCAAAAGTCATTTCCTCTTTTACTGGCTGAGAAAGGTCTTCCCATGTTATGGAGTTTGAAATTTCTTTGATATTTCTATTTCCGGTATAATCAATCAAAACAACTTTTTCTACAGAAGGTAGTTTGTCAAGTATTCCTTTAAGTTTTTCCTGAGAATCAAAAACCCTGCCTTTGAAAAAATATCCATCAGCAGCAAAAACTACTTTTGGCTCAATTTGACTGAAACGATCAAGTACACCTTTTATACCAAAGTCGGGTGATGAAGATGACCAAATAGCTCCAATAGAAGAGGCTGCCAACATAGCGATAATTGCTTCAGGCATGTTTGGAACAAACCCTGCAACTCTGTCATTTTTTTTAACACCTAGTCTTTTTAATCCTTCGGCAATGCGGTGGACTTCGTCAAATAATTCTTTATAAGTGATAGTTTTTTTTACTTTGTCTTCTCCTCTGAAAATTATTGCAGGATGGCTGTCTCTTCTCTGAAGAAGATTTTCTGCATAATTTAATCGGGCTTCACTAAACCATTTAGCACCGGGCATTTTTTTAGGATTATCAACAACAGAAGTATAATTTTTTGAATGAATGATGTTTGAATAATCCCAAAATTCTTTCCAGAAATTGCTGACATTTTCTATACTCCATTTATGAAGCTCATAATATTCTTTAAAATCCCGATTATATTTTTGATTTATCTCTGTAAGAAAATCAAACATTTGTGATTTTTGAGCTTTTTCTTTATTTGGTTGCCAAAGGGTTTTATATCTCATAATAAATTGTTTTGTTTGAGGAATTTGATATTTTCTTGAGTTCTGTAAAACGTCCTTTTTTTAGTTTTGAACCTGAATTCAGATGAGATTAACACCCAATATATCGTGAGATTACAAGTCTTTGTATTTCTGATGTTCCTTCACCGATTTGCAATAATCTCTGATCGCGGAAGAATCTTTCAATATCATAATCTTTCATCAAACCATATCCGCCGTGGATTTGAACTGCTTCATCGGCAACTTCTTTAGCAATTTCCGAGCAGTAAAGTTTCGACATGGCAGCTTCTTTGGAAAAAGCTTTATTGTTGTCTTTCAACCAGCAAGTTTTGTAAAGGAGATTGCGAGCCAATTCAATTTTTGTAGCCATATCAGCTAATTTAAAAGCATTGACCTGAAATTTACAAATTGGTTTTCCGAATTGTTTCCTTTCCTGCGAATATTTAAGTGCTAATTCATAGGCTCCCTGCGCACAACCCAAACCCATTGCAGCAATCGACAATCTTCCGTTATCAAGCGTACTTAACATAATTTTTGAGCCCTGACCAATTTTTCCAAGAAGATTTTCTTTTGGCACTTTACAATCATCAAAATAAAGTTCGGCGGTGTCGGAAGCTCTCCACATCATTTTACCGTGCATACTTACTCTCTTAAACCCTGGAGTGTCTTTATCAACTATTATGCAAGTAAATTCTTTTCTTCCGTCTTTTTCGCCGGAAACTGCTTGCACTGTTGAGCCTATAGATATATCAACAGAACCATTAGTAATAAAAATTTTTGAGCCGTTGATTGTCCATGTTTCATTTTCAAGAATAGCTTTGGTTTTTGTGCCTCTTGAGTCGGAGCCTGCATCAGCTTCAGTTAGTCCGAATCCCCACAAAGCTTCTCCTGTACAAAGTTTTGGGAGATATTTTGTTTTTTGTTCCTCTGTGCCGTAATAGTAAAGCGGTCCGATACCAAGAGAATTGTGAGCTGCAAGAGTGGCTGCCTGAGATCCATCGATTCGTGCTATTTCTTCCACAGCAATAATATAAGACAAAGTGTCTAATTCTTGTCCTCCATATTTTTCCGGCAGATACATGCCGAATAATCCAAGCTCTCCAATCTTTTTTGTCAGCTCAATTGAAAATTCTGCTTTTTCATCTAATTCTTTTGCGAGAGGTTTTATTTCTCTTTCAGCAAAATCTCTTACTGTTTCTTTAATAAGAGATTGTTCTTCGGTTAATTCAAAATCCATTATTTTATGTTTTAAGATTATTCAAATTCAACAAGTACCTGACCTGCATCAACCATTTCATCGAGTGAAACTTTAATATTTGTAATTATCATATCTTTTGTTGCTACAATATTATTTTCCATTTTCATTGCATCAATAATTAAAACAACCTCATCTTTTTTAACCTCATCACCTTTTTTAACATTGATTTTGAATACTCTGCCGGGGAGTGGGGAGATTAAATTATTTCCTTCGTCGATTGATGATTCTCCGTCATCAACAGAAGCAATTCCTTCTTCAAGAATATCGTTACGAATAAATTGGAAATCTTTTTTGTTGATTGTTGTTTTTGTTTTGCCTCCATCACCTTTTTGGATACTTGCAAAATATGTTTCATCATCAATAGTAAAATCAATTTCTCCCTGATCAATAAAATCAATTTTTGCTGTGAATATTTTGTCAGACAATTCAAATTCATATTCATCATCTTTTGCTTTATTAATGTTTATGCTGTATTCTTTTTCATCGAATATTACATTAATAGAAATAAGATGTCTCCAGTATCCAATTGATTCCCAGATATTATGTTTTTTAATACAAGGTTCTGGTGGAGTAATCTGTTTATTATTCAGTCCATAAAGCAAATATGCAATCATTGCAATTGGATAATCAACTTCATTTTTTGAATATGAATTACGGTTTGGAGTTTGTTTTTCTTTCACGGCAATTTGTGTTTTAGTATTTGAACTTTGTGATTTTATCTTTTGAATTTCATCATCAAATCTTTTCTTGGCAAGACCTGATTTATAATCCCTGTATTGGGTTTCATGCATAGCAAATTCGAATAGTTCTTCATCGTTTTCACCTGTTTCCCATCCATTCTCCAGCATTTCTTTTCTGAAGGTATCCAAAACATCAGGATAAGCATCTTGAGGAATACCCTTATAAAATTTAAATTTTTTCTTTTTTGCAAGATCAATAATTTCCGGATCAAGCGGGCCAGGTAATTTTCCTGCTTTTCCAAGAATCATATTCCATGTGTTATCATCCATCATCGAATATCTTTTTTCTCCTTTTGCAAGTTGGACAATATTAAGTAGAGCAACATTTTTTACATATTGACTAAATGGAGTAACAAGAGGAGGATATCCGAGCTTTGGCCAGACAAAAGCAACTTCATCAAATAATTTAATAAGAAGCTCGTCTTCTGTTAGTTCATCTTTTCCATGAGTTTTAAGCGATATGTTTATTCCCTGTTGAACACCTTTCAGGTCGGCCATTAAACTCCCCATCATACCACCAGGTAATCCTGATTGTATCATTAATGATGAAAGGAATCTGTTTTTCGGATTAATAAAATGACCCAAAAAGTCATCCATAAAACTTTGTGTTAAAGCTCTGGCTTCCATGTATGCTTTCATGTTAATTTCAGGGACATCAAATCCTGCATCATAAAGCATCTCACGAATTGTGATTACATCAGGATGAACCATTCCCCATGAAAGAGGCTCCATGGCAACATCAATATAATCGGCACCGGCTTTGGCAACTTCAAGGGTTGATGCTACTGAAAAACCGGGTCCTGAATGTCCGTGATACTGGACAATTATTTCTGGATGTTTGTCTTTAATAGATTTAACTAATTTCCCAAGAGTAACAGGACGGCCAATTCCGGCCATGTCTTTCAGACAAATTTCATCAGCACCAAATCCTACAACTTTATCAACAATATCCATATAATATTTAACAGTATGGATTTCTGAATGAGTGATACTTAATGCCACCTGTGAAATCATCCCTGCTTCTTTAGCATATTTTACTGAAAGCTCGAGGTTTCTCGGGTCGTTTAATCCACAAAATGAACGCGAAATATCTGTGCCCTGGGCTTTTTTTACCTGAAACATAAGATGACGAACATCTTTCGGAACAGGAAACATCCTAATACCATTCAGGGCTCTTTCAAGCATGTGTGTTTGTATTCCTGCATCATTAAAAGTTTTTGTCCATTCTCTAACAGCATTATTTGGATTTTCGCCGTAAAGCAAGTTAACCTGCTCAAAAGCTCCCCCGTTAGTTTCTATCCTCGAAAAACATCCCATATCAACAATCACCGGAGCGATCTTTTTAAGTTGATCAACCCGGGGTTGATATTTCCCCGAAGATTGAAACATGTCTCGATATATTAAACTAAATTTTATAGATCTTTTTTTCATTATAATCTTTTTAATATTCGTTATTTTTTTTATACTAATTTTTAACAGGTTTGCGAAGCATAACTGTTTAGAAGTAGTTATGCGTGCGGGACAGGCCTGTAAAATTTTTGCATTTCTGTCCCGCATTAGTATATCCAATTTGGTTTTCTTTTTTCAAGAAATGAAGCCATTCCTTCTTGTCCTTCTTTTGAGGCTCGAAGCTCTGCTATCAGTCTTGAAGTATAATCTATTGATTCTTCAAAATCCAAATTATTTGAGATTGTGTAAATTAATTTTTTACAAGCTGCCATAGCATCAGGACCACTTGACATTAATATTTTTATAGTCTTATTTACTTGCTCCTCCAAATCTTCGGTAGATAATGATTTGTTTACAAGACGATAATGTTCGGCTTCTTTTCCAAGAAATCTTTTTCCTGTAAGCATTAGGTCTCTGGCACCAAATTCACCAATACGTTTAACCACATAAGGTGAAATAGTTGCAGGTACAATTCCCAATTTTACTTCTGCGAAAGCAAATTTTGTATCATCGGCACAATAAACAAAATCACAAGCTGCAAGCAAACCATTTGCTCCGCCAATTGAAGCACCTTGCACAACGGCAATGGTTGGTTTATTACAAGTATAAATTACATTAAAGCATTTTGCTAATTTCAGACTGTCTTGATAATTTTCTTCGAAACCAAATTCTGCAATACCTTTCATATAATTAAGGTCGGCACCGGCACAAAATGATTTTCCTCGTCCACGCAGAACTGCAATGCGCACATCACCCATGTTATTTATTTCTTCAAAACAATCAATTATTTCTGCAATCATTTTTGCATTCATAGCATTATGCTTGTCGGGACGATTAAGCCAGACAGTGCCTATATTTTTAGTTAACTCAAATTCTATATTTTGATAGTTTTTCATTGATTATTTTCTTTATTGATTATCTAGTAAGTAAAAAAATAACGATTAAAAAAATTCAAATTTACATTCTAAAAACACCATATTTTTGATCGGGGAATTCTTCGTTTAGTGATGCTGCAATTCCCATTGCAATGATTTTTCTTGTGTCAACAGGATCAATAATACCATCGTCCCAAAGACGTGCTGTACTGAAGTATGCCGAACCTTCGTGATCATATTTTTCTATTATTGATTTTCTGAGGGCATCGATTTCTTCCTGTGGCATTTTTTTTCCTTGAGCTTTATATTGATCTTTTTTAACAGTTATCAAAACATTGGCAGCTTGCATTCCTCCCATTACAGAGATTTTTGCATTAGGCCACATAAACATTAACCTTGGATTGAAGGCTCTACCTGCCATTCCATAATTTCCGGCTCCGAACGAACCACCAAAAATTACAGTAAACTTAGGAACAGTTGCGTTAGAAACAGCATGAACCAGTTTTGCACCATCTTTAGCAATTCCACCTCTTTCGAAATCTTTTCCAACCATAAAGCCTGTAATGTTCTGAAGGAATAATAAAGGAATTTTTCTGGAAGTACATAATTCAATAAAATGAGTTCCTTTTAATGCAGATTCTGAAAACAAAACACCGTTATTTGCAATTATTCCAACAGGGAAACCCATTATTTTTGCAAAACCTGTTACCAGAGTTTTTCCGTAATTTTCTTTAAATTCATGAAATTTACTTCCATCAACAATACGCATAATGATTTCGTGTGGATTAACCATTTTTCTTAGGTCAACAGGAGCAATACCGTAAAGTTCTTCAGGATCATAAAGAGGTTCTTCAATATCTTTAACTTCTAATTTTTGTTTTTCTCTAAGTTCAAAATTCTCGAAAATATTTCTACAGATTTGAATTGCATGAGTGTCATTCTCGGCAAGATGATCGGCAACACCTGAAATAGAAGTATGAACTAATGCTCCACCAAGTTCTTCAGGAGTAACAACTTCGCCGGTAGCAGCTCTTACTAATGGAGGACCACCTAAAAAGATTGTTCCCTGATTTTTTACAATAATTGTCTCATCACTCATTGCAGGAACATAAGCTCCTCCGGCAGTACACGATCCCATAACAATTGCAATTTGGGGAATACCTTTGGCTGAAAGCTGTGCTTGATTAAAAAACAATCTCCCAAAATGATCTTTGTCGGGAAAAACTTTTGCTTGCTCAGGTAGAAAAACTCCACCGGAATCAACCAAATAAACACATGGTAAATGGTTTTCCATTGCAATTTCCTGTGCACGCAAGTGTTTTTTTATTGTTTCTTTAATGTATGTACCACCTTTTACAGTTGCATCATTTGCAATAATTATTGTTTCATTACCATGAATAACACCAATACCTGTTACTATTCCAGCTGATGGATGTTTATTATCAAAAATGTTATAAGCAGCAAGAGATGATAATTCAAGAAATGGAGTATTTGGGTCAACAAGTTTATTGATCCTTTCTCGAGCTAATAGTTTTCCTCTTGATTTATGTTTTTCTATTGCTTTTTCTGATCCACCTTTAGTAACTTCGCGGTGAATCTCTTTATAATTCTTCAGGATTTTAACGAATTCGCTTTTATTCTTGATAAAATCTTTTGAATTTGTGTCGATCTTTGATTCTAGTTTAAACACGATTTATTGGGTTTTATTTATAGATAATTTATTTTATAATTAATCACTCTTTTCTGTTTTAATAAAAAAATTAGATGCAATTATAAGAATTTTTTTTTAATTATAAAGAAAAGAATATTTGCTAATTTGTGTATGATGATGAAAATGTTGAAAACATGTATTGTTATTTTACACTAATTTCAAAAGATTAATTATTTTAGCAGATGATGAAATGAAATAGTTAGACAAAATAAATATAAAAAAAGTTATGAATTATCCAAAAAAAGTTAAAATTGGCGAAATTACAGTAAGAGATGGTTTTCAGCATGAAGAAATATTTATTCCTACAGAAGCAAAATTATGGGTTTTGGAGCAGTCAATATTGGCTGGTTTTAAACATGTTGAAACTACAAATTTCGGGAATCCTCGAGGGTTACCACAATTTCAGGATGCTGACCTGTTAATGCAAAAACTCTATAAAAGCAAAAAAGTAAAACATTTGTTAGATGATGTTACTTTAACTGCGATTACAATCAGAGAGAGGGCAATTGAACGGGCAATTCAAGCAAAAAAAGATGGCTACGGTCCTGATAGAATCCTTGTTATGGTTTCTACAAGTGAATCTCATCAAAAAGTAAATTCGGGATTAAACCTTGCTGATTACTGGAAAATGTGTGAAAAATATATTCCAAAATGTCATGATGCAGGAATTTTGGTTAATGGAACAGTTAGTACTATCTGGGGTTGCCCTATCGAAGGACCTACGGAAATGACCAAAGCAATTGACTTTACAAAACGTTGGTTGGATATTGGAGCTGATGACATTGAACATGCCGACCACGATGGTTCTGCTTCTCCCGATCGTGTTTACAAATATTTTTCGATGTTACTTGATTCAGTTCCAAAACCGGAAAAACATATTGCTCATTTTCATGTAACAAGAGGTTGGGGTTCCGCAAATGTACTTGCTGCTTTACAAGCAGGAATCACAAATTACGAATCAACTTTTGGTGGTATAGGCGGACAACCTGCTAATTTTGTTGACAGAGTTCCGGTAAGCGGAACAGGTGCATATTATTATAAAGATCCGAATCTTGTGGGATTGGTTTCTACTGAAGATATGGTTGTTATGATGGATGAAATGGGAATTGATACAGGTGTTGATATTGATAAAGTTTTGGAAATTGGGAATACTGTTGAAAAAATACTTGGTCGCCGATTGCGCTCAGAATCTATAAAAAACGGAAGAATACCTAAGGAATTGTCTGGAAAAAAATGATTATATGATTAAAATTATCGAAACCCCACGTGACGGAATGCAGGGAATAAAGAAAATTATTCCTACAGAGGATAAAGCTGATTATATTAATGAGCTTTTAAAAGTTGGGTTTGATGCAGTGGATATTGGGAGTTTTGTTTCGCCAAAAGCCATTCCCCAGTTAAAGGATACGGCAGAGGTAATTAAAAAACTTGATCTTTCTGTAGGCAAAACAGATTTGATGGTTTTGGTGGCTAATAAAAAAGGTGGAGAAATTGTATCTCACTTTGAGGAAATCAAATCCATTATTTATCCTTTTTCAATCTCACCAACATTTTTAAAAAGAAATATAAACTCAGATATTGAAAGTTCGCTGCAAAACATTAATGAATTACAAAACATTTGTTTGAAAACAAATAAGGAACTTGTAGTTTATTTGTCGATGGGTTTTGGAAATCCTTACAATGATGAATGGAATATTGAGATAGTTGAAAAATATGTTGACATTTTAAATCAGAAAGAAATTAAAATAATTCCCATTTCGGATGTTCTAGGAAACTCAACACCTGAAAAAATTAAATTGGTTTTCTCAAAGCTTATTCCTGAATTTCCTGAAATAGAATTCGGCTTTCATTTGCATGCAAGACCTGATGATTGGCATAAAAAGCTTGATGCAGCATATACTTCAGGATGCCGCAGGTTTGATGCAGTAATAAATGGTTTAGGTGGTTGCCCGATGGCGGATGATAAATTAATTGGAAATTTGGATACAAAAAATCTAATTTCATATCTTGATAAAAATATAATTGAACATAAATTAAATAAAAATGCACTTAATTTTGCGGTGCAAAAAGCACAACAAATTTTCTAAATAATTAATACATGGATAAAGAAATTAATTCTCAAAATGATTTGAATCATAAAGAAACAGCAAAACTTATAATTGATTATTTTCATCGTTTAATGATGCATTATGCAATGTGGTACGCAGAAGTTCAGCATCAGTTTGGACGAGAAAAAGCACAGAAAGTGATGAATGATGCACTGTCGAAAAGTTATCACATTCAAATGAAAAGATTGGGAAAAACTCTTGGATTTGAAATGGAAGATGAAATTCCAAAACCTATGCTTGAACTGCCCAAAGAAAAACTTTTGGAATTAAAAGAAAATGTCGCCATAAACTGGTTGGCAAACGATGGTGTTTGGTTTCAGGCGGTTGAATTTACCAGAGGGATGAACGATGCAAAAAGATGTAACGACAGTTGTTGGGGACAGTTTTCTCCTTTCGAAGCCTGGTCGATAAAACGCTTTTTAAATCTGCCTGAAAATCCAGGGCTGGAAGGACTGAAAAAAGCACTAAATTTTCGTTTGTATGCAACAGTTAACGAACAATCAATAAGCGAAGAAACTCCAAATAGTTTTGTTTTTCAGATGAATAATTGCAGAGTGCAAAGCGCCAGAAAAAGAAAAGGTCTTGATGATTACCCGTGCAAATCAGGTGGTTTAGTTGAATACACATCATTTGCCGAAGCTATTGACCCAAGAATAAAAACAGAATGTATAGGCTGCCCACCCGACCCTCATCCTGATGAATGGTTTTGTGCGTGGAGGTTTTCTATTGAGGAGGAGTGATAACCGAGAAATATTAGTTGCATGATAATGAATCTGTCTGAATAATTTTTAATATTTCATCAATTTATTATTTGCGAAAACAGATCACCAAAGCCCCAAATAAGTGTTCCTACAATAATAACATATATTCCAATTTGTGCCGCTTGAATATCTTTACGGAGCTGCTTTTCAGCTTTTTTCTCCTCTTCTTTTGGGATAAAATTTCCACCATTAACTGTAGTTTCATGTTTGAAAAAGTTTTTAAGCCCCATTCTAAAAAGCCTGCGGGAGCTTAAAATTCCTCCAAAGAGAACTACAATAGAACCAGAACGACCAAACCAATGCCATTCATGTGTTTTAAGGCTACAATGGATTGCAAATATTTCTATTATTACAGTAATTCCGAGAAGGATTATCGTATTACACAGAATTTTTTTCATTGTTTATTGGTTGTCTATCTCAAAAATATAACATTTTATTAAGCAACAATTATACGTATAATAAACGTAATTTGCAAGAAAAAACGTAATCCGTATAATACTCTTACTTTGTAACAAAAAACTGCAAATGGTAGTATTGACTAATGCCTATACTGACGAATTGTTTTGTGCATGGAGGTTTTCTATTGAGGAGGAGTGAGGATAATTTTTTTTGTTTTTTTCTTTAACAGAATTGTTTCTATAAATATAAAAGATCAAGTTTATCTGCAAGATAGGTTAGGAGCAGGGAAATAGAAAATGCAAGTACAGGTGCAATAATCCACATTGCAAAAAATTTATTTACTTCAGTTTTTTTAAAGATATTTCTAAAACCAAGTTTTGCCACTCCAATACCGATTATTGCTGCAACATTTAATTGTACCAGCGATGTCGGAATTCCTTTAACTAATGAAGCAGAAAGTAATAAACTTGCAGAAATAAAAGCAATAATAACTGCCTCAACTTTACCAAACAAAACAATTTCTTTTCCGGTTTTTTGAACAATTTTATGACCAAAAAAGGAACTGCCTATACCAAAACTTGGAGCAACAATTAAAGTGGCTAATATCATTATTTGAACAAAATGGCTCTCATCAATATTTAATTCATTGCCTGCCATAATTGCTAATGGACCTACAGCATTTGCAACATTGTTTGTTCCAATAGAAAAAGCAACATATAATGACATTATCACAATTAAAGCTTTCAGAAAGTAATTTTCCTTTGAAGTTTTTGGAGTTGTATATCCTCGTTTTCTTAATGGTCGATAAATATATTTCCCTATTAAGAATGCTAAAACAAAAGAAACTATTGGCATAATAAACCATGTAGGTAATATTTCATAAAATAACTTATCTGTATTTAAAGAATGAAAATATACTGCCGGTGCAATAACTGATAATACAGTTGCCTGACTTGTTGATTGAGGGATACCAAATAAATTAGCAATCATCAACGAAATTGCAACGGAAAATAAAATTATAGAAACAATTGTAAAAGTCATCATTTCGGGATCGAGCAATCCTTTCCCTATTGTTTTTGCTGTTTCTTTTCCGCCTATAATTGCCCCTGCAAATACAGCAATACCAAACAATGCAGGGATTAAACTCTTCTTGATAATATTAGCTCCATAGGCAGCTGAAAATGATGGTGCTGTGCCGCTTCCTCCCATATTTATTGCCAAAAAAATGGCTATGAGAAATGGTATTATAAATGGGATAAGCATAAAATAAACTTATTATATCTTTTGAATCAAAAGTATTTTATTATCAAAGACTATTTAATAGTTTTAATACGTATTTTGAAAAATAAGCTTTTAAACTTACTGATAGGTTTTTGTGCGTACAAACATTTATACTTCAAAGATTTTATTCTTTATCGCATAAATAACTAATCCGGCTGTATTTTTTGATTGAGTTTTTAACAGAATGTTTTCTCTGTGTTTGTCTACTGTTCTTTTACTGATAAATAAAAAGTTAGCAATTTTATTATTAGACATTCCTTTACAAATATTGTAAAGTACTTCTATTTCGCGTTCTGTTAATTCGGAATTTTTTTTATTTTGTTGTTTCTTATTCAGATTTTTGATAATAGCTTCCAAAATCTCGGGAGAGAAATAGTTTTTACCTTTGTTAACATCAGCAATA
>Ga0208771_1001205_pt1 | contig 14024 bp, 9 predicted proteins | sample AntAceMetag02UKX_FD_184775 | JGI IMG/M metagenome (GOLD analysis project Ga0208771, IMG submission 184775) | Saline lake microbial communities from Ace Lake, Antarctica - Antarctic Ace Lake Metagenome 02UKX (SPAdes) (version 2) | ecosystem: Environmental > Aquatic > Non-marine Saline and Alkaline...
CCGGCCAGCTTCGCTGGACGCATACGACTGACGGGATGATATTTTCATCGCCGGCGGTTGGGGCCGACGGGAAGGTTTATGTCTGCTCCGCTAACGGGACGCTTTACGCACTGGGTGTCGATGGGAGCGAGTTGTGGAGCTTCCAAACCGATGATTTGGGTTTGCCGGGTGCGATTTTTGCTTCGCCAGCGATTGGCGCTGATGGCACTGTCTATATAGGCGGGTTGTATGACCCGAATCTTTATGCACTCGATCCGAACGATGGGAGTGTTAAATGGGCCCACAAATTCGAATCGGGCGGCTGGCTATTTGCGTCGCCCGTTATTGCCGAAGACGGGACAATATATCAGATGCTGCTTGATGACCGTAACCTTTACGCAATCGATCCCAACGACGGCAACGAATTGTGGGCAAGCAACATGTCGGATACGGATTTGAAGTTTTTCGAGCCCTATGAGTTCGATCATTTCGATGTTCGTTATTGTAGATACGTCGGCGGGCAATTTGATATTGGAAATTCGAGTTGGTCGGAGCCGGCTATAGGGCCTGACGGGACGATTTATGTGAGCCTGGACGACCCTAATCTGCGGGCAGTTGATCCCAACGATGGCAGCCTAAAGTGGGTGACGCCGTTAGGGGCGATGGGAGGATTTACGCTGACGGTGGGCCATGACGGGCTTATCTATGCTGCGAGTGACGATGGGTATCTTTATGTTGTCGATCCCTGCGGCTGGGACGTCGCCAGATTTGCCGCTGGCGACTGGTCAAACTGGCCTGTAATATCGGCCGACAATACGATAATAATCAGCGACTCAACCAACAACACAATGCTGATCAGCCACCCGAATAATGCCGTATGGGCCATCGGCGGCGACGGTTGTGAGGACCGGGGGCTTGACTTCTATTGGCAGGGTGGGATTCAGGACCTGGATGACAGTGGAGCAGTGGACTACAACGATCTTAGCATATTATTAGCTGATTGGCTTGAGTGCACGGCCTGTGCTTCCAATCCGGACTATCGTTCTTGTAGTCGGTATGGCAGTGGGGATAGGAGATTTAAAGCGGGAGATATAAACAGGGATCGCTATGTTGATTTTCTTGACTTTGCGATTTTGGCGGATCGTTGGTTGGGTGGATATTGATCTGAGGAGATACTATGAGATTTGGTAAGAAAGACATTGTGGTTGTTTTGGGATGTGTGGTTTTTTTGTTTGCCTGTCTCGGAGCGGCCGGCAATAGCGGCCGGCGGCGTGCGAAGGAGGCGGTTTGCTATTCGAACCTGCGCCGCTGGGGAGCGGTGTTTACCGCTTTTGCAAACGATAACGACGGATACTTTATGGACAGAAGCGATGCAAGCGAATGGTACGGCACGTTGGAGCCGTATTACCGCAACAGAAGGTTACTGTTCTGTCCTGATGCAAGAAAAACGTACTATGAGGGAGCAATCAATCCCCACATGGCCTGGCTGTATGAGGATGAAAATTTGGTTGGTGTCGGCAGCTACTGTATCAACCTTTGGATATCAGACGAGTGGGGCAGCGGAAAAGTGGGGTCTGGAGTTGAAGAGTTCTGGCGGACACCGCACGTTGCCGGGGCAGAGCAAGTGCCGATCCTTGCGGACGGGCAGTGGAAGGATGCCGATCCAGTTCAGACGGATGAACCTCCGCTTGGGGAGTTCGATATTTGGGAGATGGGGACCAACGAGATGAAACGGGTCTGCATCAACAGGCATAATTGCGGGGTAAATGTGGTTTTTCTGGATTCTTCTGTCAGGAAGATCGGGCTCAAGCAGTTGTGGCGGCTGAAATGGCATCGCACGTTCGATGTGGGTGCACCACAACCGGTGTGGCCGGGCTGGATGGTGAATTTTAAGGATTATTGAGAGGGGTTGAGTATTCGGCAGGAAAGTCGATCTTTGGGGTCGGCTTTTTTTGTTGGTTGGGTGGTTTGCGAATGTTGTTGAAAATGGGGTGGCGGGGCGTAAAATGATGGGGTGTTTGTTGAAGTTTACCGAAAATAGTAAACGGGGTGTAGAAGTGGGTGAAAAGACAGGCTTGTCAGGAAAAGTGGCGGGGGAAAAAGGGGATTTATCACGGAGGAAGTTTATTGGGGGGGCGGTCGGTGTTGCTGCGGTTTTGTCGGGTGCTGAGCGGCTTTTTGCGGCCGGTTCGGATAAGGTGCGCGTTGGTCTGATCGGCTGCGGTGAGCGGGGGACTTATGATGCGGGCAACTGCCTCAGGTCGGCGGAGAATGTTGAGCTTGCGGTTATGGGGGATCTTTTTCGGGACCGTCTGGTCAATTCGCTGGTGAGTCTCAAAGCGAAATCAGGTGAGAAGGTGACAGTGACGCCGGAGACGTGCTTTGTCGGCTGGGATGCTTATGAGAAAGTGTTGGCGACGGATGTCGATATGGTGATTTTGACGACACCGCCTCACTTTAGGCCGATGCAATTTAAAGCGGCGGTGGAAGCGGGGAAGCATGTGTTTATGGAAAAACCGATTGCGGTGGACCCGGTTGGGGTTCGGTCGGTGATTGCTTCGTCGGAGTTGGCGCGTGAGAAGAAACTTACGATAGTGGCGGGGACGCAGATGCGGCGCATCGCTCACTGCGTTGAAGTGGTCAGGCGGATTCATAACGGTGACATCGGTGAGATTTTAGGCGGTCAATGCTTGAGAATCGGCCCGGGTATGCTCGACTGGGGTGCAAAGCAGCGGCAGGCGGATTGGTCGGATATGGAATGGCAGCTTCGCAGGTGGCTTTTTATGGACTGGCTCTCGGGCGATTTTATTGCCGAGCAGCATATTCACAATCTCGATATTATCAACTGGGCGATGGGATCGCACCCGGTGAAGGCTCTTGGTATGGGGGGGCGGCAGGTGCGGACCGGGCCGAAGTTCGGAAACGTTTACGATCATTTTTCAGTTGAATATGAGTATCCCAACGGCGTGCGCATCGAGTATATGGGCGCGCAGATTGACGGGCTTACCGTGCGAGACAATCAGCGGTTGGCCGGTACGAAGGGCTCGGCGTATCTCGATTTCGGCAACGCTTTTATCGAAGGGCAGAATGCGTTCAGGTATGAGGGGGAGATTCCGGATCCATGCGTGAGGCAGCACGCCGACCAGATAGCGGCTATTCGCAACGGCAGCGAACTTAACGAAGGCAGGCGCATCGCCGAAAGCACGCTGACAGCCGTGATGGGGCGAATGAGTGCTTATACGGGGCGGGCGCTGAAATGGAACTGGGCTATGAACGCTTCGAAGCTGGACCTTAGCCCGCTTGCATACGAGTTCGGCGATTTGCCGATGAGGGCGGTGGCGGTTCCCGGTAAAGAACAGCTTATCTGAAACAGTTATTTTTCAATATGCTATAACGGCTGCTGCTTTGCTGATGCGGCGTTGACGGTGGCGGCTATATGCATGAATCTCGGCATGGTGTAGTCGAAGAAGGATTTGTAGCTCTCGCAGAAGTAGGTTTCCTTAGCGAAGTTATGTTTATCGAAGGGGGGCTTGTCTTTCATGCATCCTCCTCGACAGATGGCGAGGTGTCTGCAGAGCAGGCACTTATTGGCCAGCTTGTGCTTTAGGCGGGCGAAGGCTTTTTTCTTAGGTGAAGCGGCGAGTTTTTCGATAGGCGTTTCGAGGATATTGCCCAGTCGCCAGCCTGGCTCGACGAAGAAATCGCATGGGAAGCAGTCGCCTGAATGTTCGACGACGATGTAGGCGCTGCATTGCCTGTCGAAGGTGCAGATAGAGTGCTTGCCGGATATGCAGTAGTTGAGCATGGAGTCGAAGTCGCGGATGCTGAGCTTTTCGGGGCCGTGTTCGAACCAGCGGTCGAAGAGGCGGCACAGGAATTTGCCGTACTGCTCGGGCGTGATCGAGAAATCAGCAATGTCACCGGTGACAGGGTCGGGTTCGACGCAGGGTATAAACTGCACGTATTTTATTCCCATATCGATAAAGAAATCGAACAGTTCATCGGGGTGTTCGACGTTAATTTTATTGAGCAAGGTGAGTGTGTTGAATTCGACTTTGTATTCTTTGCAGAGTTCTATCGCCCGGAGGACTTTGTCAAAAGTGCCCGAGCCGGAATGGCTTAGGCGATAGTGATCGTGATATTCTTTCGGGCCGTCGATGCTGATGCCGACGAGGAACTTGCTCTCGTGCAGGAAGCGGCACCATTTTTCGTCGAGCAATATCGCATTTGTCTGAAGGGCGTTGCTCACGCTCTGGCCCGCTGCGCCATATTTTTTCTGCAGCTCGACGACTTTTTTGTAGAAATCAAGTCCCATCAGGGTGGGTTCGCCGCCTTGCCATGCGAATGCCGAGTGTTCGAATCTAAGCTGCATGTAATCGGTGACGAGCCTTTCGAGAGTCTCGTCACTCATTCGCTGGCGGCCCTGGCCGACTTCGATGGACCGGTCCTTGTAGAAGCAGTATTTGCAATCTACGTTACAATCGGAGCCTGAAGGTTTTATCAACAGAGTAAATGGCTGCATTTATTTTTCCGTTAGAAACTATTAGCAATTAGCCGAAATACTGCGAAAAAGAGAGAGCGTTCAGGTTTTTTTCGGATTATACGCTGAGTTGCGGGGCATTTGCTGTGCGCCTACGGATTTTTGCCATTGTTTAAGCATATCATAAAGCTTTTTCGCCTTTTTTGGCATTTTCTTTGCCAGGTCGTTTTGTTCGTTAAGGTCTTTTTTGAGATCGTAAAGCTCGACGGCGCCGGGTGTGTCGAATCCTTCGATGCTTTTCTCGAACCACTCAATCAATTTGTATCTTCCTCGGCGAATCGCACCGGATGGTGCTACGCCCTGATGGTGATAGTGGGGGTAGTGCCAGTAAATCGCACGACGTTTTAACGGGCCGGCTTTGGTTTGCTTAAGTAGAGGTAATATACTTTTGCCGTCGACGGTCGGGTCGGCAACTTTGCCGCCTGCTATTTCGACAAACGTTGGGAAGAAGTCTACGCTTATAACTGGGACACTGCATTCGCTGCCAGATTTAACTACGCCGGGCCAGCGGACAATCATCGGTTCGCGGATGCCACCTTCGTAGAGGTCCGCCTTGCTGCCGCGGAGAGGTTTGGAATCCTTGGGCCCGAGATGGCCGTTATCGCCGAAGAAAATGACGATGGTATTGTCGGTCAGCTTCAGGTCATCGAGTTTCTTGAGGAGGGTGGCGACGCTTTTGTCGAGCGTCTCAATCATAGCGGCCTGGACAGGATTATTATGGCCGTACTTTTCGTCGTTGTCGGCGCCGGGTTTTGCTCGGTACTTATCGACAAGCTCTTTTCTTTCTACCTCGGGCCTGTGAATCGTATTGTGAGTGACATAGCAGAAGAAAGGTTTGTTTTTGTTCTTTTCGATAAAGGCCATTGATCGTTCGGTGATCTGGCGGACGTGCTGCCAATCGTCTTTGTAAGGGCTATTCGAACCCTTTTTGGCTTTGTGGGTTGTCAGGACGTCGTCGAAGCCCTGCGAGCCGGGGTCGCCGGGCCTGCCGAGTTTATAGTTTTTGTCTTTATTGAGGTGCCATTTGCCGAAATGGCCTGTCACATAGCCGGACTTTTTGAGGGTTTCGGCGATAGTCGTCGCTTCGAGTGGCATATAAGCGGTCCATTCGGGTACCAGCAGCTTTTTGTTTTTCGGGCTGCCGCTTTTGATGAAATCGGTCAGGTGCATACGGGCCGGGTATTTGCCGGTCATTATGCTGATGCGCGTCGGCGAGCAGACGGGAGCGGCGGCGTACGCATCGGTAAATCTCATTGCCTCTTTAGCGAACTTATCTATGTTGGGTGTTTCATAGAACTTGCTGCCGTAACAGCCTAATTGATGCCATCCGAGATCGTCGATCAGAATTAAAACGATGTTGGGTTTGCGTTTTGCGGCAAATGCGGATCGTGGTAAAGCCAGCGCTGCGGCGCTGCAACCTGCTGCTTTTAAGAAATCTCTGCGATTCATTCTATTGTCCTTTCTCAAGTTTGCTTGTTTGGTTTTGCAGTTGGATTATATTTTGGATTTAGCTTTGTCGGCACGGGTGCATTGAGGTGCTTGCGCCATTGGAGCAAAAGTCGGTGAAGCTGGGCGGTTTTTTCCGGTATTTTTTTGGCCAGGTTATTTCTTTCTCCGATGTCGTCTTTTAGGTTGTACAGTTCCAGGGTGCCATCTTCGAAATACTCGATCAGTTTCCAGTCGCCGCTTCGTAGAGCTCCTGCAGGTGTTGTTCGCCAAACGCCGGGGAAACCATAATTGCCCTGAAGGTACGAGGGGAAATGCCAGAAAATAGCTTTTCGTTCGAGTTTGTTTGCTCCTTTTAGCAGGGCGACGATGCTTTGGCCGTCCAGGATTTGGCCCGATGGTTTTGCAGCGCTGGCCATCTCCAGCATTGTCGGATAAAAATCGATTCCCATTACAGGGACATCGCACGTTTGACCGGCTTTTACTGCGGCGGGCCAGCGCACCGCCAGGGGGACACGAATGCCGCCTTCGTAGAGCGTTCCTTTACAGCCGCGAAGAGGTCCCATCGAACTATATCCCAACACGCCGCCGTTGTCGGAGAAGAAGAATACGACGGTGTTGTCAGCAATCTTCAAATCATCCAATTTTGCCAGAAGGCGCCCTACATTTTTATCGAGCGTCTCCACCATAGCTGCGACAACAGGGTGTTTTCCGGGTCCTTTGACTCCGGGCTTTTGTTCGTACTTGGCGACCAGCTTCGGAGCTTCGACAATGGGGGTGTGAATCGTGTTGTGCGTGACATAGCAGAAGAAAGGTTTGCTCCGGGCGTTTTCCATAAAAGCCATTGCGCGGTCGGTGATTTGCTTTGTGTGGTGTGCGTCTGTCTTGGCCTTGCGGTCTGCTCGGTCGGTGACCAAAACATCATCGAAGCCCTGAGCCGCCGGGTCGGTTGTTGCACTTTTGCCGAGATGCCACTTGCCGAAGTGGCCGCAGGTGTAACCTGCTGCTTTGAGCGATTCGGCAATCGTTACAATTCCCGGATCAAGGGTTACCTTGCTCTTGATCGAAATAAGCTTTCGCAGATTTGCTTTGCCTCGCTCAGATGAACCTACTGTGTAGACGCCGTGACGCGGCCCATACTGGCCCGACATCAGACAGGCCCTACTCGGCGCGCAGTTCGGGGCATTGGCGTAAGCGCTTGTAAAAACAACTCCCTGCCGGGCAAGGCTGTCAATGTTGGGCGTCTCGTAAAACGTGTTATGCATAAAACCGAGGTCGCCCCAGCCCATATCGTCGATGTAAATAAACAGTAAGTTCGGTTGTCTGGCCCCGGCGGCGGCGAGCGACGTGCTCAAAGATTTCGGAGCGATCATCGTTGCCATGCCGGTTCCGGCAAATTTTAGAAAATCGCGACGATTCATAATGCTTTTCATTTACCTGCCTCACTTTTTCCGAATACTTCAGCTTTTTCGCAAACCATCAAGCGCACCCTGTAGTTTCTTCCTGACAGCCGAAGATTCGCCCGTGTCCAGAGCGGCGAGGATAGGCGATTTTTCCAACGGATCTTTTTCGATGTTGAAAAGTTTGCCGCTGCGATAAAGTTTCCATCTTTTTGTTCGTGCCCATGCCTTTCCGTTCCACTGGCAATAGGCCCATTCTCTTGGATTCCCTTTTTTGCCCTGCAATTGCGGGGCAAAGCTCTTGCCGTCGATAGTGACACCTGTGGGCAGTTTCCCACCGGCCAATTCGGCAAACGTCGGCATAAAGTCTGAGAAGTCGATGAGATCGCTGCAAACCGTACCTGCCGGTGCGACGCCGGGCCAGTTCGCGATTATGGGAACATGTGTTCCAGCGTCGGTGAGCTTGCCTTTGCCGCCTATGAAAGTTTTGTCACCGACTTTCGATACGATTGGTTCTTCTATATATTTACTTCCTCTGACTTTTGTGATGAATTCATCCGGCGTGCCGTTGTCGGTTGTGAACAGGATAAGCGTATTTTGGCGGAGGCCGAGTTTTTCGAGAGTCGAGACGAGACGCCCGATGATTAAGTCCATGTATTCGACGAGTTCTTTGTATGTCTGGTATCGTCCATTGGGCCCAACAGGCGGCGGTTCGGGCAGGTCATTGCTTATCGCGTGGGCGAGGGTCATCGGATAGTAGGCCAGAAACGGGTTACCCCTGTTGGTCTTCATAAAATCGGTAATGAATTTATAGAACAGGTCTGGGCCGTATTTGTCATCCGGTTCGGTTCTCGGTATTCCGTTTTCGTATATCATCGGCCCGTGATATCGTGGGCCCTCGTGCCAGCCGAAGACGCTGTTCTGCTGGAATCCCATCTTAGTGACATGGTGGGGATCCTTTTTCTGCAGAACCATCTGCCACTTGCCTGCCAATGCGGTTTTGTAACCGGCGCTGCCCAGGACGTGGCCGAAGGTGATTTCCTCAGGCGGGATATGTCCCCATTTTTTGTAGTTTCTGAAGCCATATCGGCCTGTCAAGAGTTTTACCCGGGAGGGGGAGCAGACGGGGCAACTGTAGCAGTGTGTGAAGCGGATTCCCGTTGCGGCCAGTTTATCCAAGTTCGGCGTTTTGTAAGTTGTGCCGCCATAACTGCTCAGGACTTCACAACTTATGTCATCGGCCATTACAAAAAGGATGTTGGGCCTTACCTTTCGTTTGCTCGCGAATGAGCTTGCGCAGCCAGTAAGTTCTGTAAGGGTGATTGATGCGGCTGTCGCACTAATTGTCTTCAAAAAATCGCGTCGATTCATAATTGTTTCCTGTCACTGTTGTTTATTCTACTTTTTGTTTTCCTTATTTTCAGGAGTCCGTAATCGGATCCTCCGGGAACTGCCCTTTGTCGCCGGTTTGTTTGATCCAATTTACAAGAATTGCCCGCATGTTCTTGAGTGTCTTTCGATGGCGGGGCGATTTGTCAAGATTGTTGATCTCGTGCGGGTCGTCAATTAGATCATATAATTCCTCTTGGGGGCGTGAGGGTGCAAACAATCGTGCCTGCACGGAATTGAGTTTACCTTCGGCCAGCAGCTTTCTCATGACCTTCATGGCGTACCTGGAATCGGCATATTTGTTAGGCTGGATTAGGGGTCTTTCCGGGTAAAAGTTTCTGATATATTTGTAGCGTTTTGTGCGAACGCATCGGATTCGGTCGACGGTTTTATCACAACGGTCCCTTGCGGCGATTATATAGTCGCGCTGTTTATGTTCCGGGCCAAATAACGGCCGGGCCTCCATGTGGTCCGGCACGTCGATACCCGCAAGATAGAGTGATGTCGCTGATACGTCGATGTGACTGACAAGATCTTCCCTGACTTTGCCGCCTTCTATTACATCGGGCCAGCGGATAATAAGCGGAATCCGGATACCTTCGTCATAAAGAAACTGCTTGCCGCGGACGTGATACATTCCATGGTCGGTCCAGAAGACTACGACTGTTTTGTCAGCGATGCCTTCATCCTTGAGGCGCTTGATAAGTTGGCCCACCTGGTTGTCGAGTTTGATAACCGAATTGAGGTATTTCGCCCAATCGTCACGAAGTTCGGGACAATCGGGATAGTGGGGGGGCAGTTTGACTTTAGCCGGGTCGGCGGGGTTGGCGACTTTGGCATTGCGGCTCTTGCCGCCGTGCAGTTGTATCTGTGCGAAGAAAGGCTGGCCTGGTTTTCGGTCTTTCCAGTCGTCGGAGTCGTAAACAGCCGGGTCCCAGACGAAATTGTAGTCGGCTTTTCCGAGATTTCTTCGGTTCCAGTTGAGGTCTTTATGGTAGACGGTTTTCTTTGGTCCGCCCATGACCGTGAAATATCCGGCCTGCCGGAAATACTCGGGCAGCAGTTTCATTTGTTTCGGCAAATAGATTTTTTGATCGCCGAACGAGCTTCGATGGTTATGGGCTCCGATAGTTGTCTGGTGCATTCCTGTGATTGCGGCCGAACGGCTGGGAGAACAAACCGGCGAGGTGGCGAAAGCTCGGCTAAAGAGAACGCCTTCGGCGGCAAGGGTGTCGATGTTCGGGGTCTCAATGGTTGTCTCGCCGTAGCAGCCCATGTGCGGTGATATATCCTCGACCGTTATCCATAGGATGTTCGGTTTATAATGTGGTCTCTGAAGCGTGAGACCATGCGTGCTGCCGGTGCATCCGGGTATGAGCAGGGCGGCAGCGCCCATGCCGGCGGTTTTCAGGAAATCGCGTCGATCGAATCGTCTGTTAATTTTTCCAGCCTCCGAATAAATCTGCTTGCTTTCGAGACTAAGCCCCGCCGTTGGCGCTAAGCGCCGGGTCGTGAACTTGTTTCATCTTTTCCAGTAATTTGCCGTTTAAGTATTGCCGTATACTTCGCACATTGGCGTTCTGTGAGTCTATAAGGTTGTTCTTCTCGTCGGGATCCCTGGCGAGGTTGTAAAGTTCGTCCTTGCCTTCGTGTTTGAAGTCACGCACGAGCTTCCAGCGTGGCGTTCGATATGTGCGCAGGTCCGCGCCGGTCTGATTCCATTTCCACATTCTATATTGGGCGAACAGGTCGTTGTCCCATTCGATTTTTTTGCCTTTCAACAGCGGCAGGAAATTTCGGCCCCTGATGACGGCGTCTGTAGTAAGCGGCACATCGGCCATAGCGAGAATCGTCGGGAACCAGTCCAGGTTGGTGACGGTCTGGTCGATAGTGATTCCCGGCTTGATTTTTCCGGGCCAGCGGACGATGGCGGGGACGCGCATTGAATTGTCGTACATGTTGGGCCTGTGCCCGCGGTTGTCGGTTAGTATCCATCGGCCGTTGCCTTTGTGCCATATGCCGCGGTGGCCCATGTTAAAGCCGTTGTCGGATGTGAAAACAACAATCGTATTTTCGCTGAGTTTTAGTTCGTCAAGGATTCTCAGCAGCCTTCCGACGTTGCGGTCAACTGCGGCAACGCTGGCGAAGTATTCGCGCGTCATGCGCGTAAGGCGGGGGGTATCGAGGTTCGGATAATCGGGCTCGGGGAACTTCGGATCCATGTTCTTGAACTGGTTCCAGTCGGCGTCACTGACTGGCAGCCATGTCCGGTCGCCATCGGGGCTGCGGTTTGCCGTGTTGGCGTGAGGCGCCCAGAAGTGCAGCGACATCTGAAACGGAATGTTCCAACGACGGTGGAGGAAATCGATAGCCAGGTCGGTGAGAATATCCGGGGTGTAGCCTTGTACTTTTCTGACCTTGCCGTCAATCTCGACGTTGGGATTCTGTGATATTGAGCCACCAACGCGAAAACCTGCAAATTCGGCGTAGCCGTAGCGCGTCGGATAGTGTCGGTCATGTTTGCCGAGATGCCACTTGCCGAATAGCGCCGTGGCGTAACCGGCTTCGGCTAAAGCGCGAGGCCAGGTGGGCAGATGAGGATCGAGCCCGAGTTCGGGGTCGTTGCCGCTTATGTAGTCGGGTATGCCGACCTCGGTGCTGTACCTGCTGGTCATTAGGCCCGCGCGCGAAGGGCTGCATACGGGCGTGGTGACAAAGTAGTTTATCAGTCGCGCGCTTTGGCCGCGAAGCCTGTCGATGTGCGGCGTGCGTGCGTTCGGGTTCGGCGCCGCGCCAAACGCCCATGGGCCTTGGTCATCGGTCATTATGAAGATTATGTTGGGCTTTTTCTTCTCCTTCTTGCCGAACAAAGAAATGCCGTTCTCTCCGCAACCGCCCACCACAGCCGCTGCGGCGCCAAAACCGATGGTTTTGAGAAAACTGCGTCGATCACAATGACGCTTCTCAACGAAATCCGTTTTTCTATTTTCGCTGTCCATTAGACTCACGCCCACTTAATTGAAAAGATTGGCTCATATCCTTATGACTGAAGAATCTACCATAAAACGACTCAATTTGCCATTGTTTTTCGGCGGTAACGTATTTGTATCAGAATCGGCTATCACCGGCTGTCGGGAATTTGCCATCTGACTTTGTCAATCGCACGGGTATGCCGGGTCGCCGCGGCTGCCTTGACTTCGGCTGCGATTTGGGCGAATCGCGGCGTCGCATGATCGAAGAAACGCTTGTAGCCGGCGCAGAAATAGCTTTCCTGCGCTTCCTCGCCAAGACGGGTCCTGTCCTTCATACAACCGCCGCGACAGAGGGAAAGATATTTGCAGATGAGGCATTTGTTGGAAAGGTTCAGCTTGGCGCGGGCGAAGGACCGTTTCCTGCTGTCGGCGGCAATTTTTTTCAGGGGCGTTTCAAGGATGTTTCCTAATCGCCATTCGGGCTCGACGAAGAATTCGCAGGGGAAACAATCGCCGGTGTGCTCGACGACGAGAAAGCCTGCGCATTGTTCGCTGAATGTGCAGATCGTGTGGCTGCCTAAAACGTAGTGAGTGACAATCGAATCGAACTGGCGGATATTCATTTTCTCCGGCCCGAATTCGCACCAGCGGTCGAAGATTCGGCAAAGGAAACGACCGTACTGCTCAGCCGTGATTGAAAAATTCGCCGGCCCGTGCGTTTCTGGGTCGCTCTCTAAGCAGGGAATGAATTGCACATAGGTCAAGTCGTTTTGGATGAGAAAATCAAATAGCTCATCGGGATGTTCTACGTTCTTGTCGTTGAGTACCACAAGCGCATTGAACTGGACCTTGTATTTCTGGCACAGCTTTATTGCGTTCATTACCCGGGTGAATGTCGGCTTGCCGGAATGGTCGCGCCGATAGTTGTTGTGAAATTCTTCGGGGCCGTCGATGCTGATGCCGAGAAGGAATTTGTTCTCTTGCAGGAATCGACACCACTCGTCATCGAGCAGGATGCCATTGGTCTGCAGCTTATTGCTTATCTCCTGGCCGCCGATTCCGCAGGTCTTTTGCAGTTGCACAGCCTTTATGAAAAAATCCAGCCCCATCAATGTGGGCTCGCCGCCTTGCCATGCGAAGCCGACAACGCCGAAGCCCAACTGCATATAATCTCTGATGAGAGTCTCAAGCACCTGATCGCTCATTCGCTGGTGGCCCCGGCCGAACTCGGAGGGCCTGTCTTTGTAGAAACAGTATCCGCAATCGATGTTGCAACTGGAACCGGAAGGCTTGATTAACAAAGTGAAAGGCTTCATATCCGTCTGCGAATTAGATGAGCGTTATTTCCGCTATTCGATTACCCTGTGTTTTTGCAGCCACTTACTTACCCACTTCTCTGCCTGTTCTTTCGTTTGCAGCTTCCCCTCCAACTGCGCGATATACATTTCCTCGGAGAGTTGTCCCATCGCCGGGCCGCTGACGGCTCCGAGCCGAATCAGTTCCCGGCCGTTGAGCAAAGGTCTCGGCCTCAATTCAATATCGCCCAAAGCCTTTATTCTTTTGCGCAGCTTGATCAAAGGCGAAACAGTTTTGTCGCCGGCTCGTTGAATCGCTCGCTGCAACTCGTATAGGTCCCGGAAATAAGGCCCGGCCAGAATCATTCTCAACCGCCCCAATGACATTTGCTCGTCCAACAGTTTGCCCCTGTTAGCCAAAAGGAACTTTGCGTGTTTGGTTTCGTTCCTGCTGAGTTTCAAAATTTGCATCTTCTCAATTGCAAACTCATCTTCACACCCGGCAAACAGACCGGCCAATCCAAGCGGGAAATCTACTTTCTTTCGCAGCCGGCTGAGTACGTTTACCGAAAAATCCGCTTGTCCGCCGGCAAAGCCTGGAAAAATGGTTGCGGCTAATTTACTTTCTATCACCATTTTGACCCCGGCGGCGCGATTGGGATCAATCAGAATGCTCTCAAGTTCCATGCGTATACGCTCGCCGCTGATTTTGGTTATCTTCACGGCTTTTTTGCAGATTGCCGACCACGTCTGAAGCTCGATATCGAAACCTAATTGCGTGGAAAAACGCAACGCGCGCAACATGCGCAGATAATCTTCACCAAACCTCTCGTGCGGGTCACCTATTGTGCGCAGCAATTTGCGTTCAAGATCGGCCCGGCCGTCGACATAATCGATTACCTCTTTTTCCAGAGGATCGTAAAACATGCCGTTGATGGTAAAGTCTCTTCTTGAGGCGTCCTCGGCTGCGTTTGCAAAGCTGATCTTTGTGGGGTGTCTGCCG
>Ga0208771_1001210_pt1 | contig 14000 bp, 15 predicted proteins | sample AntAceMetag02UKX_FD_184775 | JGI IMG/M metagenome (GOLD analysis project Ga0208771, IMG submission 184775) | Saline lake microbial communities from Ace Lake, Antarctica - Antarctic Ace Lake Metagenome 02UKX (SPAdes) (version 2) | ecosystem: Environmental > Aquatic > Non-marine Saline and...
ACACTGAAAGCAGCCATGATCGCAATACCAATAATTATTACAGGAGCCGCAGTAGATTTCATTCCCACAGCCAAACCATCAATGATAACTGTAGCTGGACCATACTCACCCTGCTTGGCAATACCCCTGGTGGGAGCGTAAGCAGTGGAAGTAGAACGTTCTGTAAAATAACCTATTAAAATTCCTGCAAAAAGTCCGATTATACTGGCGAGAAATATACCAAAAGAATATTCGGGGGGAAGCATAAATTTTGTTACAAAATAGGCAACAATAGCAATGAGGATCGAGCTGCCATATACACCTTTATTCAAGGCAAACATTAATTCTTTGGTTCCAGCATTTTCTTTTGTGGAGACCAAATAAATTCCAATTATAGAAAGGAAAGCACCCACTCCTGCAAGAACCATCGGAGCTGTTACGAAATTAATAGCCCAATCAGCCATTTCAATAGAACCATGTCCAAAGATTTGACTCACCGCAGCCATTCCAAGTGCTGCCGTTGCCAGAATTGATCCGGCATAAGATTCATAAAGGTCGGCACCCATTCCTGCTACATCGCCCACATTATCACCCACATTATCAGCAATTGTGGCAGGATTCCGTGGATCATCTTCGGGAATTCCAGCTTCAACTTTACCCACAAGGTCAGCTCCAACGTCAGCAGCTTTTGTATAAATTCCTCCGCCGAGACGAGCGAAAAGTGCCTGAGTAGAAGCACCCATTCCAAAACTTAGCATGATAACGGTGATCGTATGTAATGTCATCTCAGGATGAGTTTTGCTCCACCAGAGAAGTGCATAAAACCAGGCTGAAATATCGACTAAAGCCAAACCAACAACTACAAGACCCATCACGCCGCCAGCACGAAAGGCAACTTTTAAACCCCTGTTTAAACTAATAGAAGCTCCTTGAGCAGTTCTGTTCGATGCCAGTGTAGCTGTATTCATCCCGATCCAACCTGCCAAACCGCTGAAAAATCCCCCTGTTAAGAAAGCCCAAGGAATTAGGGGATGAAGAACTTTTAGCCCCCAAGCCATAATATTGAATATAATAAAGGCAATTAAAAAGAATATTCCCACACCTTTGTACTGCTGTTTGAGATAGGCAAAAGCACCTTCCCTAACATATTTCGCAATCTTCTGCATCTGTGCATTACCGGGATCTTCCTTCTTCACTCCAAGATAAAAAATAAATGCAAAAAATAATGCGGTAATCGCACCTAATGGTGCTATATACCAAATTCCTGGTACCATTAAAGAACCTCCATTTTTTTATAAATGATTAATATCTCTTTGATTAGATAATTCAATTCATTTATTTGTGCTAAGCTAAAAACCATTATCTCCATGGACTGTCAAGTTTCTTATCGGTTAATGTTTTATAGTATTGATTATACTTTAAAATTATTAGAATAATTTATTTGACATAAGAATCATTACTTATTCTACTACTTTTTGAATATTAGATTAAAAGGAAAGTTTATGAAAAAAAAGATCCGCTCATTAGAATTCAAAAATGATGAATTGTATTTAATTGATCAGAGAGTTCTTCCGCAAAAATATGAGAAATTTATTTGTAAAAATTATAAAGATGTTGAATTTGCCATTTCTGATATGGTAGTGAGAGGAGCTCCTGCAATAGGTGTAACAGTAGCTTATGGAGTTGTTCTTGCCGCTCTCGAATTCATTGAACTTCCAATAAAACAATTTTTGGTTCAGATGAATAAAGCTTGTGAAATTATTAATAGATCACGCCCAACCGCTGTAAATTTGATGTGGGCAATCAAGAGAATAAGGAAATTTCTGAAAGAAAGTGATACTCCAGAAATTATCTTACAAAATTTGAAAGCAGAAGCAGATAAAATTGCTGATGAAGATGTGAAAACTAATAAGAAAATGGGACAATTTGGGAATTCACTTGTTCCTCAAAAAGCTACCATTCTCACTCACTGTAATACGGGAGCACTTGCCACAGTGGAGTATGGAACAGCTCTGGGAGTTGTGCGTGCAGCATTTGAAGATGAGAAAGATATATTTGTTTATGCTGATGAAACCAGACCAAAGTTGCAGGGAGCCAGACTTACAGCCTGGGAACTTGTTCAAGAAGGAATTCCAGCTAAACTTATTGTTGATAATGCTGCTGCTACTTTAATACGTGATGGCAAGATTGATCTAATATTAGTTGGGGCAGACAGAATTGCCTCAAATGGTGATAGTGCGAACAAGATCGGTACTTTTATGCTTTCTGTTATCGCAAAAGTTTATAATGTCCCATTCTATATTGTTGCTCCAACTACAACAATAGATTTTGAAATTGAAACGGGTAATCAGATCGAGATCGAAGAACGTTCCAAAGAAGAAATTACACAAATAAACGGTATCCAGATCGCACCGGAAAATATTGAAGTGTATAATCCAGCTTTTGATGTAACTCCAAACGAAAACATCACTGCTATAATCACTGAAAAAGGGATCATAAAAAAACCATTTAAAGCTAATATATTAAAACTAAAATAGAGGAATTTATGTTAATAGAAAAAATAAGAAAAGAGATAGCAATTTTAGGAAGAGAGATCGCAGCTTGCGGATTTAACCTGGGAACCTGGGGGAATATATCAGCAAGAATTAATGATAACAGTTTTGCAATTACTCCTTCGGGGATTGCATATGAATTGATAACCGCTGAGGATATCGCAATTGTTGATCTGACTGGAAAAATAATCGAAGCAAACAAGAAACCATCCATCGAACTTCCTCTCCATTCTGCGATCTATAAAGCCAAGTCAAACATCAATGCGATCATTCACACTCACAGCGTTTGCTGTACAGCTTTTGCCATTGCCAGAAAACCAATTCCAGCAGTTTGTGAAGATATGGTTCAAATTGTGGGAGGACAGGTTAATGTTGCAGAATATTTCCTTCCGGGATCAAAAGAATTAGCTGAATCTGCGGTAATTGCTCTTGGGAATAAAAACGCATGTATATTAGCCAACCATGGCTTACTTGCAGTTGCAGATAATTTAAATGAAGCATACAAAATTGCGCAGATAGTGGAAAAATCTGCTCAAGCAGTGATATATGCCAATTCTCTGGGTGGAGTTGTAGAACTCTCTCAAAGTGATATAGATTTTATGCGGAATTTCTATTTGAATAAGTATGGGCAAAGGTAAGAAGATTATGAGATTATGGTCTCTTCATCCAAAATACTTAGACGGAAAAGGACTTGTTGCTCTATGGCGTGAAGCGTTATTGGCAAAAACAGTATTAGAAGGTAAAACTAAAGGTTATCAAAACCATCCTCAACTAAATCGTTTTAAGGCTTCATCAAAACCAATTAGTGCTATCAATTACTATCTCAAGTTGATTTGGTTAGAAGCTGATAACAGAAATTATAGTTTTGATAAAAGGAAATTTGCTGAAATAACTGATGTTGAACAAATTAATGTAACTATCGAACAAATCAACTATGAAAGAAAGCATTTACTTTATAAATTGAAAACAAGAGATGAGAAAAAATACGATGAGATTATTAAAATATTTAATTTTGAAACTCATCCATTATTTAATCTAATTGAAGGAGAAATTGAACTATGGGAAAAAGTTTAACTTTTTTATTAGCACTGATATTATTAACAATTCCATGTTATGGCAAAAATTCAAAAATTGATAAGACTGTTGTAAATGAGTTTGATATTAGCAAATATTTAGGTACATGGTATGAGATATCTCGTTATAATCACAAATTTGAACGTGGTTTGGTTGGTGTAACAGCTACATATTCCTTGCGTGAAGATGGAAAAATAAAAGTTGTAAATAGAGACTATGAAGAAACATTAGATGGAAAAATGTCAGAAGCGATTGGGAAAGCCAAAATTCCAAACCCAAATATACCAGCGAAATTAAAGGTCTCATTCTTTTTGTTCTTCTATGCTGATTATTTTGTACTTGAATTAGATGAAAATTATCAGTGGGCAGTTATCGGCAGTAAATCTGACAAATACTTATGGATACTTTCTCGCACTTCGCAAATGGATAAAACCCTGTACGATGAATTACTTAATAAACTGATCGTTAGAGGATATGATGTGAATGAATTGATAAGAATTGAGCAAGAATAGGATTAAAAGCACTAATAGTAGTCAGGATCTAACTGATCTTCATATTCGTTTTATAGTGGTGACTATGTCTGAATTTAAAAATTTATCATAATCCCTAATACAGCATAGTGGAATAGTGAAAATGTGTAAACTTCATCATTATCTGCCCCACCTTCTAGAAGACGATACCCAGTTTTAATTTTAATCTTATCAGATACTTGATAGACAATCGCAGCAAGCACATCTTCGGCTCTGCCCTGTGGTGCTGCCAGGGCATCTCCATCCATCAATAAAGAAAATTTATCATGAAAATTCCAGACTAACCTAAAATGCAGAATTGGTACAAAACCAACATTCTCTTTACTGCTGCTTATACCATTTCCACTCACCCGAATTATTGCATCACGAATTTTTGCAGTAAATCCAGCCCCGATCTGTAGTTTTTCCTTTCTAAGAAAATCATAACGATAAACTAATCGATAAGAGTTGAATTGATATTTAACATCTAAAGCTGTTCCTTGAGCATAAATTTCATTTTGATAAATGAGATCACGATCTAAACTACCCCCTGACTTGATGGTCAAAGGTGCAAATAATACACCTAAATGATGCTTTGAGTTGAAATCATAGAAAAGTCGCAGACGATAAAAGGGAGTTGCCTTGGTATCTAATTCTTCAGAAAGAGAAAATCTAGTTCCAGTATCTCCCGGGATCGCCACATCGTTATAACCACTGAATATCACTCCTGATTCCAAATCAATTTCTATTTTAGCTGCTAAAGAAATCGTTATCAGTAATAGCAAAAAAACGAAACTACAAGCTAAGTTATTTTTCATCATCGTTACCTCCAAAGTTCTAATACTAAACTCTATATATATTAATATCTGTCAAAATTATTTTTTTAAATAATTTGTTTAAATATAGCTTTTTAATATATTATTTTCTGTAGTGTAATTTTTTTTGTAAAATGTTTGTTGAAAAGATTGATAGAATTTAAAGGAATATTTTTGTTGAAACAAATTAAGGCATTAATTATTTTTATTTTGCTGATATTATCAGCTTGCAAGGGATATGATATGAAAACAGTAAAAAATGTAGACATTGAAAGATTCATGGGTGACTGGTATGTTATTGGAATAATTCCGAATTTTATAGAAAAGCATGCTACTAACGGCATTGAATCTTATGAATTACTGGATGAAAGTAGAATCAAGATCGACTATCGTTTCACCGATACCCGAACTGGAAAAGTAAAACACATGCAACCCAAAGCATGGATCCATAATAAGGAATCAAATTCTGAATGGAGAGTACAATTCCTCTGGCCTGTCAAATTTCCTTATTTAATCATTGATCTACCTGAAGATTACAGTTATACAGTTATTGGAGTTCCTAATAAGAAATTTGTATGGATCATGAGTAGGAAACCGCAAATTCCTGATGAGACATACAAACAAATCCTAAATAACTTGGATCAGATCGGTTATAACACGGCTAAGATAAAAAAAATGCCACAGAACTGGGAATAGCTGTATGAAGATAAAATATCTCGATGGGAATAGACTGTATAATGCCATAAAGGCTGGAAGTGAAGCTGTAATAGAAAACCAGGCTTATCTAAATAAAATTAATGTATTCCCAGTTCCAGATGCTGATACCGGTACAAATATGGCGTCTACAATGCGTTCCATTTTGGAAACCAGCAATGTGCATAATTCCTTTAATAAAACAATCCTATCAGTTGCTGACTCAGCTCTCATTGGTGCCAGGGGAAATTCAGGTATTATCTTTGCACAATTTATTCATGGTCTTAGCCAAGAATTAAAAAATCAGCAAAAAGTTACTACTGAAACATTTGCCAGATCAGTCAATAACGCTATCAAATATGTTTATAATTCTATTCTCGATCCGGTTGAAGGTACAATTATAACCGTAATGCGGGATTGGGCTGAAGCAATTCATAATAACAGTAAAAAAACAAAAGATTTCGTTAGTTTACTCAGTAATGCTTTAAAAGATGCCAAACTTTCCTTGCAGAATACACCTAAACAACTTAAAGTTCTAGCTGATGCAGGTGTTGTTGACGCAGGTGCTAATGGATTTGTTAATTTTCTGGAAGGAATTTCAAATTTTATCCACCAGGGAAAACTACGCAGAATTCAGCAAAGCGAATATAATACGATAGCAGTTGATCACATCATAGAACATGCCTTTGATCCAGATAATCTCAGATATTGTTCAGAAGCTATTATCACTAATTCTCGACTTGATTTGAAAACACTTCAGCAAGAATTGAAACAGTTTGGTGATTCTATGATCGCTGCTGGTTCTCCAGAAAAGATCCATCTGCATATTCACACCAATCATCCGAATCAACTGTTTCACAGAGTATCGGAAATTGGCAATATCAGCAAAATTAAAGTGGATGACATGCTGATGCAGTACAGGGTTAGTCATGAACGCAAATATCCAATAGCACTGATCACTGATTCTGCTTGCGACCTTCCCCAGAATATTATTGAGAAATACCAGATCCTGCAAATTCCCTTTAATATAAATTTTGGAGATACACCCTACCTTGATAAACTAACAATTAGTACAGACAGATTCTATAAAAAGCTGCAAACTGATGTGATTCATCCGAAAAGCTCGCAACCCAGCCTTAAGACTGTTCAAAATCTATATTCATTTCTCTCTGCACATTATAAGAAGATCATGGCAATTCATATCTCTGATAAACTTTCCGGACTCTACAAGATTTCGAAACAGATGGAGGATAATTTCCGGGAAAACGAAATTACTGTATTCAACTCCAAACAATTAACAGTTTCAGAAGGTTTAGTTGTATTGAGAACAGCAATGGCTATTGAAGCAGGAATGACTTTTGAGGATCTAAATACAAAAGTAGCTGACTGGATCGAGAAAACTGATATCTTTGTAGATGTGGATACCTTAAAATACATGGTTCGTGGTGGTCGAGTTTCTCCTTTGAAAGGAATGATCGCAACGGTATTGAATCTGAAACCAATTGTAACTTTAGATGAAGATGGTAAAGCCACCGCTGCCGGAAAATCTTTCAGCCGCAGGGGAAACATGAAAAAAATATTAGAACTTTTATATAAAAAAACTGAAAATAGTAAAATCTGGAACTATGCTATCGTTCATGCAGATGCTGAAAGCAGAGCCCAGATCTATGCTGAGAAGCTGACAAATATCATTGGAAAAGAACCTGCATACATCATGGAACTTTCACCTGTTGTGGGTGTTCACAATGGTATAGGAGCAGTTGGTATTGGCATAATGGAGGAATAAATGGAAAAGATAATACTTTGCAGTATTGTAGAAGTATTTTTATATATGAATTTAATATTTGTTTTAGCAGTAATGAAAAAAAATAATGGTATTGTGGATATAGCCTGGGGCTTGGGATTCATCATGATTGCCCTATTGAATTTCTTCTACATCCCTGGTTTCACCGCACGTCAGCTTTTGGTTACACTTCTTATTGTATTGTGGGGAATTCGACTGGCTCATTATGTTAATTGCCGTAATAAAAACAAGCCTGAGGATTTTCGTTACGCAAACTGGCGACGTGAATGGGGAAAATATTGGATGATACGCACTTATTTCCAAGTATTTATGTTCCAGGGTCTTTTCATGTTGATTGTTGTTTCACCCGTATTCATTTTACATTATGATACTGGAGGAAAACTCGGTTTGCTGGAAATAATTGGTGCAGCTGTCTGGATAATTGGATACCTATTTGAGTCTATTGGAGACCTGCAAATGATGAATTTTAAGAAAGATCCTGCTAATAAGGGAAAAATTATCACAAGTGGTGTTTGGAAATATACACGTCATCCTAATTATTTTGGTGAATCTGCCATGTGGTGGGGAATTTTCTTGATCGTTGTTAACATTGCCAACGGCTTATGGGGAATTATCAGCCCGGCAACAATAACCTTCCTGTTACTATTTGTTTCGGGAATTCCGCTTCTGGAAAAAAAATATAAAGATAATCCTGAATTTCAGGAATATGCACGTAAAACAAGTATCTTCATTCCGTGGTTTCCCAAGAAATGAAACAGTTAATCATAATTCTAATCATGATAAGTGTTGCTACACTTTGGTCAGAAGATATATTTAAGGCTAGAGTTTACCGGCTTGATTCCAATAACCAAGAATTGCTTTTTGACCATTACAACACTGTTCAACAGGAAGGTGAGAAAACTATTCTCACTCACTTCTATTCGCGACCTGACAGCAGTATCGCAACAATAGATGAGGTGATTTTGGAGAATGGAGAATTCATTAGCTCCAGATCGCAATTCCTGGAAGTAGATGAAATTGGTTCCGTAACCCGAAACAGCGATAAAATGATTATGCGCTTTGAAAAGGAAGGAAAGGTTAAAGAGAAAGAACTGAATTATCCAACAGACCTCTTGGTTGGACCTATGTTCAATGATCACATTATCGAAAATTGGGAAGCATTGAATTCCGGTGAAAAAATCTACTTTAAATTACCTGCACCAAATATTCAAAAGGTTGCTACATTTACATTTCAAGAAGTCAAGAATTCAGGATATGAAAAACCTGATCATATAGTTTTCAAACTCAATGCAGCCAGTTTCTTCTTGAAATTAGTCGTTCGCCCTAGTTATTTTGTTTATGAAATTGTAACTAAAAGACTGATGGAAATTTATGGAACGACAATTCTGCGAACAAAACAAAATGGCAAATGGCAAAATTCAACTGATGTAAATATGTACTACGAATATGAAGGGAAAAAATGAATAAATTTCCTCGTCCTAAAGTTGTTGTTAGTAAATGCATTGAATTCGCTTCCTGTCGCTATAATGGTTCAACGATTGCCAGCCCTATAGTTCTACAACTACAGAATTACGTTGATTTTATACCTGTTTGCCCTGAGGTAGAAATAGGATTGGGAATTCCAAGAGAAGCGGTGAGACTGGTTATGACAAATAGCAAAATTAAACTGCTGAATTCCAGTGATAGTGAAGATTATTCAACAGCGATGCAGGATTTTTCTGATAATTTCTTAAAAACGCAAAAAAAAATAAATGGCTTCATACTGAAAAGTAGATCACCCTCTTGCGGGATCAAAGAGGTGAAACTTTATCCTGGGATCGGTAGAGTTCAAACGATCAGCAGTAAATCAAAAGGAATATTTGGAAATGCTGTATTAGATAAATTTGGCTATCTTGCTGTGGAAGATGAAGGTAGACTTACAAACCTTCATCTGCGTGAGCAATTTCTTACTAAATTATACACTTTCACAGATTTTGAACATCTACCCGAAAATATGGGAGAACTAGTTAATTTTCATGCTAAGAATAAATATCTCTTTATGTCTTACAATCAGGCAAAACTTAAACTCGCAGGTAAAATTGTAGCTAATCATGATAAACTTTCTACTTCTATGGTATATGATCAATACAGACAAATCCTTTATCAGATATTTAATAACAGTTCCCGCATTAGTTCAAATATTAATGTTCTTCTCCACATTTTAGGTTATTTTTCTAAACAATTATCTGGTAAAGAGAAGGCATATTTCTTAGATCAACTGGGAACATATCGCAATAAACAGATCCCACTGGTAGTTCTTACAGCAATTCTGCAATCCTGGGTTTTACGTTTTGATCAGAAATACCTGTTGCAGCAAACCTATTTCGAACCATTCCCACGGGAACTTATGCATATTACAGATAGCGGAAAAGGTAGAATAATTAAGTAAAGATAATTTTAGGAGTTAACAAAATGAAGAAAATAGTTTTATTGTTCATATTAATGATAATGATAAATCTAATTCATTCGGAGGAAAAAGCGATGAGTATTTATGATTTCACAATGGAAGATATTAGCGGCAATGAAGTAAAATTAGAGGGTTACAAAGGCAAAGTCATTCTGATGGTGAATACAGCCAGTAAATGCGGATTTACCTATCAATATGAAGGTTTAGAGAAGCTACATGAAACCTATAAAGACAGCGGACTTGTAATCTTGGGATTTCCTGCTAATAATTTCTTGAAGCAAGAACCTGGAAGTGATGAAGAGATCGCCACTTTTTGCAGATTGAATTACGGAGTAACTTTCCCCATGTTCAGTAAAATTTCAGTAAAAGGAAAAGATATTCATCCACTTTATGAATACCTCACTTCCAAAGAAGCAGATCATGAATTTGGTGGAAAGATCAGCTGGAATTTTAATAAATTTCTGATTTCCAAAGATGGAAAAATCATCAATCGTTTTGGTTCTAAAGTAAAACCGGGAAGTGAGAAAATTATTAATGCAATTGAAGATGCATTATAAGCTATTACGCTATGTTGTTAATTTAAAATCTTATATTAGTAGAAATAAAAAGTTGCAAGTATAAACTGATCTTTATATATTTTATTTTTTATCCGTATTCTTTTTAAGATTTCTAGGTTTTAAAGTTTTTAGCATCTCTCTTGTATTTATTAAAGGAATGATTATTTTTGAATACTCAGGAAAACTATTCATTGCTGCAAGCATACCTCTAGTGTTTGATAACGAAATACCTAATAATGTGTGCATCAATTGGTCGGGAATTTTAATACTTTTTTTTGAATCATTGACTAATATCTTTTTAAATTGTTTGAATTTGAATTTGTTAATTGTTTTTATTCCAAACAAATTTATACGTTTCTCCTTAAGAATTTTATAAAAACTTACTACTAATCCCAAAATAATGATACTATTTTTTTCATTAAAGGAAAGTTGCATGCCAACTTCAAAATTAGCATTTCTTATATCTTTTAAATCATATCCTGATTCTGAAGGATTATTTTCATAATAATGAACATTTTTTAGCTCAATGAGTTTAAATTCAATTTCCTTTAAGTGCTTATTTGTGTTAATTCCATTCATTATTGTATCTCTTCTAATTTTATATAATCATTCTTGGATTGAACAATAAAATTGTAATCAGGTTTGATGGTCTTCATAGGTTGATTTGTTATCCCCTTAATCCATTTTTGATTTACAACTCCAGTATAAATAACAGAAGAATGATTACTAATTTCTGCAATATTATATGAAATTGAGTTAATAGTATTTCGTTCAGCTATACATGTTACAATATAACTATTCAAACTTACACCTTCCTTTTTTGCTTCTTTTGCAACTTTTTTATGTAGAAATTTTGGCATACGTAATGATATTTTCCCGCTATAGTTAACTTCTTGCATAGAATCTGGCAAAGGTATCTTATCCTCTTCTTTTATTGCAATTTCTAACCATGAATTCATAGCATCCTTAATCATGTGGTAAGCATCTTCAATTGTATCTCCTTGTGACATACAACCTACTAGTTCTTTAACTTTAATAAAATAACATTCATCATCAGGAATAATTACAAATGTATATGGTAAATTAAGATAATATTTTGCAGTTCGCTTCATACCATTCCTCCAATTCTAAAATTTCTATTACATTTTTTATATATACTTTACCCACAGGTTTTTTCTTTGGAATGGAAATATTTTTTTTAATTCCATTTTTTCTAAAAATATAGTGACTACTACCACATTTGGATTGTCTGCATTCAAAATCAAATTCCTCTAATACTTTTTTTAATTTTTGAAAATCGACATTTCCAGGATTATTCATTATGTCTTGCAATAATCTACACAACCTTTCCTTTTTCACTTAATCCAACCTTCATGTGTCATATGATACCATATGCGGTATCATTGTCAATATTTTTTTATTTAATTTGTTCAATCTTTACTGTAAAATATTAAAATCCTCTTTCATCGACTTTTCCTTATTATTCATATCAAATTAGTAACAAAACAAATAAGTATTTATATGTTAACAAGATTTTTATGATTGTAGTAAATTTGTAACAAAATATTTTTTGTCAAATTTTTTAACAAATATTTTTTTGTTATCTATTTTTGTGCATTAGGAATTAAATATTATTTATTCGCCGTTGTCTGTCTTGGTGTAGCTTTAGTGTATATAGGTTTGTAGTTATTAATCCGTATTTATCTGTGTTGAACCGTGAGCTAAATCTCTTTTACGTTATCATTATTTGCTTGTTTCTTGTTCTCGTAATCCCTTTATCTTCTTTTGTTTTATCCTTCTAGTTCCGGCAAGTAGGAATCCGATAATAATCCCAATCAGCATTATTAGTGGAAAGAGAATAAAGAGAGGAATCATCTCGAATTTCCAAAAAAGCAACTGGATCGAAACTTTCTCCAAATTTTGAAATAGAATTATAGCAAATACAAGCAATATAAATACAATTACAAATGTTTTAAGTTTCATAAAAATTTCTCCTTTTTACAATTTCAATTAAACAATGCAAAGCTAAAAGAAAACCAAGAGATTCTTCGGAAGTAAAGCTAACAAAGACCTCAGAATGACAGTTTTCTATCCGCGGTTATCTGTGTTCATCCGCGGTTTATTTTAGCTGCGATCTGCTTTTAGAACTTCCAGAAATGCTTCCTGAGGGACTTGAACTGAGCCAATCTCTTTCATGCGTTTTTTCCCCTCTTTTTGCTTCTCCAGTAGTTTTTTTTTTCTAGTAATATCACCACCGTAACATTTGGCAGTAACATTTTTGCGTAATGCATTAATAGTACTTCTGGCAATGATCTTTGCTCCGATACTTGCTTGCAAGGCAACCTTAAACTGTTGTTTAGGAATTACTTCTTTTAGTTTTTCAGTTATACTTTTACCCCAGTTAAAAGCTTTATCAGCATGACAGATAAATGACATAGCATCTACACGTTCACTATTTATCATCATGTCCACCTTCACAACATCTGCTACTCTAAATTCTTTAAACGAGTAATCTAATGATGCATAACCCCGGCTAAGAGATTTCAGTTTATCATAAAAATCAAAAATTATTTCAATAAGAGGCATTTCATAATGGATAGACATCCTTTTTTCATCTATGTACTGCATATCTTTCTGGATACCGCGTCGTTCCTGAACTAAGCTCATGATATTCCCGATATATTCACTTGGGACTATGATCTCAATATCCATAATTGGCTCTTCTATATTTGTAATTCCTGCCGGGTCAGGCATATCAACAGGATTATAAATGATCTTTTGTGTTCCATTCTCTAAATTTATCAGGAATTTCACACTCGGTGTTGTAGTAATTATCGAAACATCATACTCTCTCTGCAGTCTTTCCTTTACGATCTCCAAATGCAGCATTCCCAGGAAACCACAGCGGAAACCAAAACCTAATGCAAGTGAGCTTTCCGGTTCATAAGTAAGCGAAGCGTCATTCAAACTTAATTTTCCAAGAGCATCCCTCAAGTTTTCATGATCATCCTTATCGAGGGGGAAAACACCACTGTAAACCATGGGTTTAGGCTCTTCAAATCCTGGTAGAGCATTTTTACAACCATTCTCAGCAGTTGTAATTGTATCGCCAACTCTAGCATCTGTAATATTCTTAATATTTGCAATGATGTATCCAACTTCTCCTGTTCTCAATCCTCTGGTAGGAATCTGCTTCAATCCCAGATAGCCAATTTCTTCAATTGCATAATCCTTATTGGTTGAAAGTAACCTGATAGTATCACCCCGATTTAATTTTCCATCAAAAAGCCTGACAAGAATTATTACTCCGCGGTATTTATCAAAATATGAATCAAAGATCAAAGCTTTCGTCGGTTTATCTTTAGCACCTGTAGGGCAAGGAATGTCGTTGATTATTCCATTGATAAGGTCTTCAACTCCTTCACCTGTTTTAGCACTGATCTTATAGATATTGTCCTTTATTGAACCAATGTTTTCAACAATATCATGCTCAGTTCCTTCCACATCAGCTTTTGGCAGATCAATTTTATTTATTACAGGAACGATCTCCAGATCATTTTCCATGGCAAGA
>Ga0208771_1001213_pt1 | contig 13981 bp, 9 predicted proteins | sample AntAceMetag02UKX_FD_184775 | JGI IMG/M metagenome (GOLD analysis project Ga0208771, IMG submission 184775) | Saline lake microbial communities from Ace Lake, Antarctica - Antarctic Ace Lake Metagenome 02UKX (SPAdes) (version 2) | ecosystem: Environmental > Aquatic > Non-marine Saline and Alkaline...
CATAATCGTGTCAGCTTTAATGGTGCGCATAGTACATAAACGCACACCACTGACAATAGTGCTTTGAGGCTTTTAGCAATCAGAAAAGCAATTTGGTAATATTAAAACCTAATAGAGATTAGTTCTTCACAACGTGACTTTAATTAAAACTGTATGCCATTACAGAAATTAATTAAGGAGAACTAAAACATGAATAACACACAAATCATTTCAATCGCTAACCAAAAAGGTGGAGTAGGAAAAACAACCACAACTGTAAACTTGGGCACTGCTCTTGCAAGACAAGGTAAAAAGGTGTTACTAATCGACCTTGACCCCCAAGCAAATCTAACAATGTGTTTCGGTGAACAACAACCCGACACATTACCTATCACAATTGCGAATATCTTCGCAGGATTAATCAACAAACAACCAGCACTAGAACCAGAGGAATATCTGTTACAAGTTGAAGGATGCGATATTATCCCCTCATCAATTCTATTAGCTAATATTGAACCTTCTATTATTAATGCAACTGCAAGAGAGACTTTGCTTAGAAGATTTCTAAAGCAATTCGTGGGAGTCTATGACTATATCTTGATTGATTGTATGCCCTCACTTGGTATGCTGACCATCAATGCGTTTACTGCAAGTAGTAGTGTATTAATCCCAGTACAAGCTGAGTTTTTAAGTGCCAAAGGATTGGAACTTTTAACACAAACTATTATGAATGTTAAGGAAGACCTAAACCCAAGTTTAGATTTTAAAGGCATCCTTTATACGATGTACAGCAAAAATCTAATACAAACAAAAACGATTTTAGGTTTTGTTAATGAATCATATGGCAAGCACGTTAAAATATTTGATCAGAAAATACCGAAGTCTGTTAAGGCAAGCGAACCATGTTTAGTTGGACAATCTGCCCATGTGTATGATAGTAAGTCTAGCGTTTCCATTGCATACGAACAATTTGCAAAGGAGGTCATCGCACATGGCTAGTTTTAAACCTGGAGCTAATCCATTTGATGTTCCAAATACGCTTTTCCCAAGCAAGGAAAAGATTGATGCGAGTAACACGGTTAAAAATGAGCCTACCTCATTGGCTATATCAAAGTTAAAGCCATTTAGTAAGCATCCATTCAAAATGTATAATGAAGATAGACTTAATAGTCTTTCTGAAAGCATTAAGGAGCATGGTGTAATATCTCCGATTCTTGTCCGCCCAATTGACGATGTTAAATATGAGTATGAGATTGTCGCAGGTCATAACCGCGTTCAAGCAAGTCGAATTGCTGGGATTGATGAAATTCCAAGCACCATCAAAGACTTGGATAATGAAACTGCTACAATTCTGATGGTAGATTCTAACCTAGAACAGAGGGAAAGCATCTTGCCAAGTGAAAAAGCTTTTGCTTATAAGTATAAGTTGGAAGCCATAAAGTCAAGAGGAAAAAGAACAGACCTAACTTGTGACCAAGTTGGTCACAAGTTAAATGGAGCAAAGTCAGTCGAGATAATTGCTGAAGATGCATCCGATAGCAGAAATCAGATACAAAGATATATTCGCTTAACCAACCTTATTATTCCACTACTCGATAAAATCGATGAACGAAAGCTTATGTTTATTCCAGCAGTTGAGATCTCATATTTATCGAAAAAGGAACAAGGCTATCTAAATGATGTACTGACTCGTGAAGAAAACTTTTGTGTCCCTATGAAGCAAGCATCGTTGCTTAAAAATATGTCAAAGACTAAACCTCTGACTTATGAGCAGATTGACAAAGTGATTACAGAAAAAACAAGCAATACAGTTTCATCGTTTAAAGTGTCATATAGGAAAGTTCAGGATTATTTTCCTAAGTCAGTAACGCCGAAGGAGTTTGAGGAAACGATTATTAAAGCATTAGAAATGTATTTTGAGAATGAGCTTGAGCTGGGAATAAGCAATGAACGTTAGTTGACTTTTTTCACTAAGACATCTTACCATTCCTTGATAAGATGTCTTTTATTATTTTGTATAACTCTTATCATATGTGCTATGTTGAATAACAATGGCTTTTAATCTGACACTATTAATATGTGTTGTATTGCGTTATTTATTGACTAAATGATGGGTTAATAAAATGATTAAACTGTCATGTTTTCTTTCTTCATGAAATTCTATTCCATCATGTCGATTTTGTGTGAAGAGTAGTATTATATAGTACAAAAAAGACCTTCGTTAGGAAGGTCTTTAAAACTGTTTGTTTTTTTCAATCATAAACTAAGCTCTTGTAATAATTTCATTATTTTCAAGAAAGTTTTTATCTTTTTTCAAGAATCCTAGTATTCTTTGAGCAGGGCCATTTGGTGTATTGCGACCTGCCTCCCATGCTTCAATAGTTTTTTTTGATACTCCTAGCGCTCCTGAGAATGCTTCCTGCGTCATATTTTGATTTTTTCTAATTACCTTAATTTGCTTTCCAACAAAATGAGGCACCTCAGTAATATGAACAGTATCAACCTTTACATTTTTCAAATTTCCTTTTTCAAACTCAACAGCTTCTTTTAAGCCTTTAATTATGCTTTTATATTCACTCATTAATATTGCCTCCATTTTATTTCTTTCTATTCGACTCTTCCTTTAGTAGATCTATTATTCGTTTAATTTCATTCTTTTCCTTATTAGTTAAATTACCCTTATCACTTTTATTATATGCTGAAATTAAATAAATTCTTTCATGAATTACAATATCAACATAAGTTACGCGAGCGCCGCCGCTTTTACCCGTATTGGCACGTTTCCATCTAAACTTTCTCAAACCGCCAGTGCGCTTAATTATCGGTCCAATTTGAGGATTCTTACATAACACATCCTCTAGCTCAACAATGTCGTCTTCCGTAAAACCACAAGCTTTCCAATTTGCTTCAAATTGTGGTAATCTAATAAATTCTCTTTTCACTGAAATACCTTAGTAAAATCATACCCTATTCAGTAGGGTATGTCAACTATTTTCCTCAAATTTATATAAGTAATCATAACATAATTTGCACATTATTGTATATTTGATTGTTTATTTGTAGCATCAAGTTTAAGCAGACCAATAAGTCCCATGACAATGGAGCGACAAAATTGCGTATGGGCTATGTATTCAAAAATGAATCGTTAGGAGGAACCACATGGCAAAGACACGGTTTTACCAAACAAAAGATCTTTTGAAAGAAACGTTTAGTTTGATTGAATCAAGTGAGGAAGAATATAAGAAGTTTTTAGACTTTTCAAGTAAACACTATAAATACACATTTCAAGACATAATCCTAATCTATAATCAAAGACCGAATGCAACCGCTGTTACTGATATGAGCACATGGAATAGCATATTTGCAAGGCGTGTCAATCGTGGAACACAAAGCATTGCAGTTTTCGATAGCAATAGTAATACTGGACTAAATTACTTATTCGATGTTGGCGATACAAATGGGCAAACGCCACCAGTACATTGGAAGTATGAGAAACAGCATGAGTCTGAATTAAAGAAAACCTTTTACGAAAAAATATTTGCAACAAAAGCGACTACAGATTTGGAATATGAATATATTGGCGATATTATAGATACGAAGATAATTAATGATTGCAGTAAGTATATCGACGACATCTACAAGAACGTTGATGATTCACCGCTGGAAAGCCAAGACAGAAGCCTTGTTGAATCCAAGTTTGTATGTGCTGTTGTCGATAGTGTTGGTGAAATTATCCAGAGCCGAACAGGTATTACATGTAAAGGATTCATCGAAGATGGGCTCACGCTTGGTGCTATATCCGACTTTAACACACAGGCACTTCGAGCAATGGTCCACACTGCAATCAATGAAATATCAAAAGATACGCTACTTACCATAGAGCGATCAATCAAGCACCAAGAAAAACAAAAATTAGTTTCTGAAAGGAGCGAAGAAAATGACTTACACACAAACAGGCGAAGTATTGAGACCGAACATACAGATAGCCGAGAACTTCAAACCCCTTTCCCAGCTGGGGAGATACGGGAAAATGGCGCTGGATTATCTGGAGGAGCAGAACCGATACCGAGTGATAGCGATGCAGATGGAAGGAACGCTGGAGCAGACATTTCACAGGGTGGACATCGAATCAAATCAAATGATGAACGACTTGATGGAATCGATGCTGAAGCAAGACCCATCGACGAATCCTCAGGATATAATGGAAACGACAAAGCACAAAGCGATGATCCAGATGCAAGCCGAGGAGATAGTGCTTCGCGAGATAGTTTATCAGATGAGATAATGCAACCCAAGGAAGCAGTGAATGATACTGCTTCTTTTTTATTGTCTAAAAACGAATATCAAAGTCAAAACGATATAGATAATGCAAAAGAAGATGAACTAAAGGATATTGAGCAAACGCTTCTACACGGTAGCGGATTTGTTGAAGGCAAACAACGTATTGTTGATTTTTTATCGGAAGACCACACATCAGCCGAAAAGAATAGCTTCTTTAAAAACGAATATGGCATTGGTGGTTGGTCTGATACTTTCAGTAATGACTACCATGGATATACTAATCATGATGGAAAAGGTATTGAGATATTTAACAATGGTTTTGATAATCCCAGCATCAAGCTTAGCTATTCAAAAGTTGCCAAAGGCATCGAATCACTGATTGGAAATGGTAAGTATTTTGAGAAGCAGCACCAACATGAAGTGCCGCCAGTAAGACGAAATCAAGAATCAACGTTGCTTAATTACGTTGATACCGATATATCACTCAAAGACTATGGGTATCTATATGAACGAATAGAGAAAGTATCGAACGATGAAGCACTCACAATGTTTGATAGTGGTGATGAACTTTTCTTGCTATATGAAGACAATACTGAAAGCCTAGTCGAAAACAAACAATCATTGATTAAACATATTGAAAATGGTGGATTGGTTGGCAGAGAAATAAGTGTAGTTTCCGAAATTGCAAATAAAACAACTATTGCTGCCACTCCCCTCTCACCTTTAGCAGAAGAAGTAATACAAAATCAAGTTGGCACACCAATTGATGCAAATACAGAAAGTATTAATTTTGATAAGCTTCCTGCAAATAAGCAAATATATCAAAGGCTGAAATCACTTGCACCCCATCTTTTTGATGGCAGATATGATTATCAAAAAATGAGCACGGCTGGTTTTATAGATTTGAATATTGAAAAACTTACATCTGATAGAATGGCAATTTCACACAACTTTATTCAAAACGGTGATGTGATGGCTGATCCAGATATGGAGCTGATCATCGATCATGAGAATGAGGAAATAAACCCATTTTCATATCAAAATGATGCGCTTGGAATCTATCAAAATATTCTTGATACAGATGGTGATTATATAGCGCCAATAGGAAATAATTTGCCTTCTTTTCTTGTTGAATGGCTTAGAAATGTCGAGCAACAAGGGCATGTAACATCTAAGGCGGTTTACTCATTTGAATCTGAATCAAACCCTCAGTTTGATAGCCAAGGCAGAGAACTTGGGTTTGATGTACCACATCTTAAGTATGATTATTCGTTTAATGATGATTTCATAGTTCCTAATGGTCAAAAAACAAGATTCAATATTAATGTAGATGCCATAAAGCTTTTAAAGCAAATTGAGTCGGAAGGTCGAATGGCAATGCCAGAAGAACAATCAGTGCTTTCTCACTATGTTGGTTGGGGTGGTATCCCTAATGCTTTTGATGACACCAAACCCGACTGGGCAAGTGAATATTATGAGCTTAAAGATTTATTGAGCACAGAAGAGTATACACATGCTAGAGCATCTACGCTTAATGCACACTACACTTCGCCGCTGATTATTGATTCCATGTACCAAGCTTTATTAAACTTTGGCTTCAATGGCGGCAAAATATTAGAGCCTGCAATGGGTACTGGCAACTTCTTTGGTGCGATGCCACCGGCAATGAGAAATAAGAGTAATCTTAGTGGCGTTGAACTTGATATCATTACTGGAGCAATTGCAACTCAGTTATATCAGTCTGCTGATATCAAGATACAAGGATTTGAGAAAACTAACTTTAAAGATAACAGCTTTGATGTTGTTGTTGGTAATGTGCCATTTGGCTCATATAAGATAAAATATAAACTGATTCATGATTTCTTTATTGATAATTCCATCGACAAGGCGCGGATTGGCGGCATTGTAGCAGTCATCACATCTAAAGGAACAATGGACAAAGTTAATACTGCATTTCGTGAAAGCATTGCTAACAAAGCAGAGCTTATTGGTGCAATCAGACTTCCAAATACTGCATTCAAACAAAGCGCAGGAACTAGCGTTACATCGGATATATTGTTCTTTAAAAGGTTAGAAAAGCCACCTGCCCAAATACCATCATGGGTGATGCTTAATAAAACCGTTGATGGGATTCCAGTAAACGCTTACTACACTGAAAACCCTCATATGCTACTTGGCAACATGGCATATTCAAACAGCATGTATGGAAAAGAAACAGACACAACGCTTGAACCTTTTGAAAATGCTGATTTAGAAAAGCAACTAAATCAAGCGATATTGCATTTATCAACTGATATTAGTCCAACTTTGGATGATATCAATATGCAAGATAATGAGTTTGAACAGCTGTCATTATCGGCGCAAGATTATCCCCAAGTTAAAAACTTTAGCTATACAAATATTGATGATAATATCTACTACCGTGAGAATGATGATTTACTCAAGCAAGACTTATCCCCTACTCATTTAGCCCGAATCAATGACATGATTGGACTTAGGTCTGCTGTAAGAAAAATAATAAATGTTCAAGTTGATAGTGGCACGAAAGAGGAATTTGAGCAAGCAAAAGAAACACTAAACACCACTTATGATAACTTTGTTGGTACGCACGGCAACTTATCGAGCAGAGGTGTATCGAACGTTTGTAGGCAGGATGCAGATTATCCTTTGCTTTCTTCCCTAGAAGTTATTAACGATGAAAAGGAAATATCAAAAGCTGATATATTCTTCAAACCAACGATAAAACCGAATATTCCAATCGAACATGTTAGCACATCTGTTGAGGCACTAAATGTATCAAAAAATATCAAAGGCAAAGTTGATATTGAATACATGGCAAGCCTTATGGATCAAAGCGCCGATGTAATTGTGGCTGATCTTGAAGGTATCATATTTAGAAATCCGTTACAATTTGATGCTGATAACCCATATCAAAACTTCGAAACAGCCGAGCAATATTTGAGCGGAAATGTACGAGCAAAATTGGATATTGCAAAAGCTTATACTAAAAACGACGACAGGTTCAATATTAATGTAAAGTCGCTTGAAGCGATACAGCCAAAGGATTTAACAGCTGATCAGATTGATCTTCGTATCGGTAGCACATGGATTCCTGAAAAATATTATTTGGATTTCATCAAAGAAACGCTTGAACCGACTAGCAATTACCTAAGGCTTGAGTACAGCAATGAACTTGACAGATACGTCCTTGAAAACAAATCGATTTATAGTAATTCATTTAAAGCGACCAACGCATATGGTACACATCGCATGCACGCGTATGAGCTTTTTGAACAGACTTTGAACCTTAAAAAACCAAAGATCGTTGATTATGATGAAGATAGAAAAGCACATTTCAATGCAAAAGAAACATTTGCGATTCGTGAAAAGCAGGATTTATTGCTGAGCGAGTTTAATGACTGGATTTTCAAAGACCCCGATCGTCGAAATGAACTGGTCGAAATGTATAACGACAACTTCAATAATATTAGGGTTGCAACATATGACGGCTCATACCTAACATTGCCTAACATGAACCCAGAGATTGAGCTAAAACCACATCAAAAAGATGCGATTGCAAGGTCGCTATTTGAAAGAAATGTGCTTTACGCACACGAAGTTGGGGCTGGCAAAACGTTCGTAATGATCGGATCAACAATGGAGATGAAGCGTTTAGGGCTGATTAATAAAGCGATGATTACTGTGCCAAATCATTTGGTCAAACAGACTGGCTCTGAGTTTATGAAGCTATATCCATCTGCGAATATCTTGCTTGCTACAAAGCAGGACTTTCAAAAGCAGAACAGGCAAAGGCTTGTCAGCAAGATTGTGACTGGTGATTATGATGCGATTATTATTGCACACTCAACCTTTGCTCGGATTGGAGTTTCACCAGATCGAATGGAATCGCTAATAAACAAGCAGATTTATGACTTTCAATTGGCGATTGAAAACAGTGATTATCGCTCAACGGTTAAAATGCTTGAAACACAGAAAAAACGATTGCATGAACAGCTTGATAAACTGCTGAGTGGCAACCGTGATAACCAAGTTTACTTTGAAGAATTGGGCATTGATAGCTTAGTCGTTGACGAGGCGCATAATTTTAAGAATTTGCACATCGCAACTAAAATGACTGGCGTTGCTGGCGTACCTACTTCTGCTTCTAAAAAGGCAAGTGATATGTTTGCAAAGATTGAAATTACCAAAGAACAAGGCGGGCGAGTGATCTTTGCGACAGGCACGCCGATTACAAACTCGCTTGGTGAGATGTACACGATGCAACGATATCTACAAAGCGATGAACTTGAAAAACGTGGTTTGCAGACATTTGACCGTTGGGTTTCAACATTTGGCGAAGTGCAAACAACCATGGAAGTTGGGATTGACAACTCTTCCATTAAATCAAAAGAGCGACTTGCAAAGTTCAAAAACCTACCCGAAATGATGAACATGTATCGCATGGTAGCAGATATTCAAACACAGGAAACGCTCAACCTACCAAGACCAAAACTGAAAACAGGAAAACCGATTATTATCGTTGCTAAGCCATCGCAGGAGCTTCTGGACAAAAACGTTGAGTTTACTGGGCGTAATGAAAATATCAAAGACGGTAGTGTTGACCCTAGAGATGATAATGCGCTGAAGATTACTTATGAGGGAAGAGCAATTGCTACAGACTTGCGCTTGCTTGACCCAAATGCAAATGATTATGAATACAGTAAGGTTAATCTATTAGTACGCAATGTTTTTGATATTTGGCAAGAAACATCCAAGGATCGATTGACACAGATGATCTTTTCAGATCTAGGTACTCCAGGCGGTAAGAGTTTTAACCTCTATCAAGATATAAAGGATAAGTTAATCAATTTAGGTGTTCCGGAAGACGAAGTTGCTTTTATACATGATGCGAATACGGACAATCAAAAGGAAGCGCTATTTCGTGATGTACGATCCGGCAATGTGCGTGTGCTTCTTGGATCAACTCAAAAAATGGGGACTGGCACGAACTGTCAAAAGAAACTTGTGGCATTGCATGAGCTGGATTGCCCCTGGCGCGCCGCTGATGTGGCGCAGCGCGAGGGTAGAATCTTGCGCCAAGGTAACGATAATGAAGAGGTTGCGATCTATCGATATGTGACCGAAAAGTCGTTTGATGCATACAACTGGAACTTGGTTGAAGCAAAGCATAAGTTCTTTATTCAGATTATGAATGGGAGTGATACTAGCACAAGAACCGCTGATAATATTGATGAAGTCGGGTTGAATTATGCGGAGATTAAGGCGCTTGCAAGTGGTAATCCACTACTTAAAGACAAGGCAATGATTGATGTTGAGGTAAGCAGGCTTGCAATTCTAAAACAGCAGTACAATGCAAATCAGTACAGACTTCAAGATAGCATTGCGATACACCTGCCCAAGCGGATCGCACAACTGGATGAAAACATTGAGCTATGGCAAGCGGATATTATGAAAAGAAATGAAAATAATATTGAGCCTTTTAAAATCACTCTAAAAAGTATTGAGTATGACGACAAAGCGGATGCTGCATATATGCTTCAAGGGTATATATCATCTTTACCTTTTAACGGAAGTCAGGTGAGTATTGGCTCTTATCGTGGGTTTGAGCTTACTGGTGAAAAGTCGCTGGACTTTCATCAAAATAGGATAACACTAGAAGGTTCTGCCGATCATCTCGTAGTTCTTGGATCAAGCGGAAGCGGAAATCTAACTCGGATTGATAATATGATTAATGGGTTTGATGAGAAAGTTAGCGGTGGGCTTAATGACTTAGAGATGTATAAGGATGAGATTGAAAGCGCAAAGACAGAGCTTGCAAAACCCTTTAAGCATGGAGATAAGCTGAAAGAGATGCTTTCTAAACAAAGGGATATCAATCATAAGCTCGGGTTTGATAATGTCAAAGTGGATGAGATTGGGGTTGAAGTTGAGCATGAAATTGAGAATGGGCAAGAATCAGAGAATGATTTAGAAAGGTGATTATTATGGAAAGAAAAAACAGGTTTACTGAAAAGCAAATCAGTGAAGCAAGGCAAATAAGCATCATTGATTATATGATAAAAAAGGGCTTCAAATTCTACCCTAAGGGTGCATATATGGTGTGCGATCTGCATGATAGTTTTGTGGTCAAACCCAATGGATCATGGTTTTGGAATTCGAAAGGCATCTATGGCAACAACGTCATAGACTATCTTGAAAAGGTTGAGAATATGACATTTACGGAGGCGATAAAACATCTATTAGGTGGCAATATTGAAAAAACTAATCATGAGGTGGCAGTAGAAAAGCCACCTTTTATTTTACCCAAAAAAGCTGAAAACTTTAAGCGAGCATTTGCATATTTAAACAAAACTCGTGGTATCGATGGACAAGTTATTTCAAAGCTAATGCAGGAGCATAAAATCTTTGAAACTTCTGATTATCATAATTGTGCGTGTGTGGGTTTTGACGATGATGGAACAGCAAAACATGTTGCTATGTGGGGTACATATTCCAAAGAAGGCAAGAAGCCTTTTAAAGGTGAGGTAACTTCATCTGATAAAACATGTGGCTTTCATATGACTGGCACATCAAAAACCATATATGTTTATGAATCACCAATCGATGCTATGAGCCATGCAACACTGATTAAAATGGATGGCGATAAATATACACATCATCATAGATTAACATTATGTTGTACTTGGAATGGTGCGCTTGATCGGTTCTTAAAACATCATAAAATGGACAGGATTATTTTTTGCCTTGATAACGATAAGGCTGGAAATGATGCAACCGAAAAGTATATGAAGAGCTACTATGAACTTGGATATGATGTTGGAAAAGTCAGTCCTAAGGCGAAAGATTTTAATGATGATTTGTTAAATGAGAGAGAAAATCATAACATACAGGGAGAAATGGATAATGAAAGATAAAAGAATATGGCTGCTAGCACTCGGTATACTCTTACTATTTGTGGGAGTATTCTTTGCTTTTAAGCCGATGGTAGAAAGCAAAGTGGACGAAAAAAAACAAGATGCAATCCTAAACTTAATCGAAGACGGGCACAGCGAGATATTGGTTAATATAAGCTCAAATGATGAAGTTGATTATTACGATCTTGATGATGAAAAAGAAGCTGAAATATCTGATGAAACAGAAGTGATTAGTAGCGTTAACGGAATCGGGGTTCTTGAAATTGAAAGGATTGCATTAAAACTTCCTGTTGTAGAAGGTGCAACAAAAGCAACGTTAAAAGTTGCACTTGGTCATGTCAGTGAATCAGCAACTATTGGTGAGATTGGAAACTGTATCATTGCAGGACACCGCAAGTATGAATATGGACTGATGTTTAATAGATTGGACGAGATTGAGGTCGGTGATGTCATCAAATATACTAACGTTGATGGAAATGCACTTAACTTCAAAGTCTATGCAACGACTGTTATAATTCCCAACGACACTTCCCTATTCGACTACGATGATGGTCAAAAGAAACTAACTTTGCTCACATGCACACCGATCAAAAAAGCGACTCACAGGCTGTTAATCCAAGCAAGTTTAATTGAATAATTTTATTTTTCTTGATGCAGATAAAAGCGACCGTAAGGAAGCGTTAATACGAGAGCGTAGCTATCGCCATATGTGAAATCCGTAAGGGTTTCTAGCATATGCAAGATAAGGCATCGGATTTTCCTCGCCAATAACAGCCGAATCGCCCAGCGTTTCGCGTCAAAATCCAATCGGATTTTTTAGACCATATCGGATTTTCATCCGATCCAAAAAGGAGTGAAAAATGGATAAAAAAGATGTTAAGAAAGTGTCTTTCCTTTTGCCCTTAGATACATACACCTCAATTAAAAAACTATCCGTTAAAAACTTAATCGTACCAAGCGAGCAGATCAGGCGATTTATTGACAAAGGGTTATCCATTGAAGCCATCAATGCAGATATGGATAATATCCAAGAGTTTATTGATGTTGCAGTAAAAAATGCTGTGTCACCTTTTATGAATAGAATCATTGCTTTGGTAGTCAAGAATACAATCGTCGGTGCATCATCTTGGTTTATGAACGTTAAGGCTCTTGAGAATTTAATAGCACCTCATTTACAACAAGAGTTTAATGATAACTTAGCTTTTAGTAAAAAGGCTGGTGTTGCGTACCTTAAGATGAAAGATACCAAAGAAGGCGATATTCTAAATAAGATTTATGAAGAGGTTAAAAATGAGCATAAATAGATTTACCTTTAAGTACACGATAAGCGGTGCATCAGAAAAACTCATTGTTAAAGAGTTTAAATCATTTATTGCGATTGATAGAAAATATAACAACGGATACTGCTTACTAGATTTGGCATTTGATCAAAATATAGTGCCGATTAGTAAGGATATCAAAAACAGAGTGACGAAGTTCAAAACAGCATATCGTAAGTATTATAAAACAAAAAACTATGACCTTATTTCAGACATGATCATTCATGCTGCAACTGATAGGATGACAATTGGTAGAGTTATTGCGGGGATACCGATGTCGCTGGAAACTAGTGATATTGACAAGCTAATTGATTTTATCATGGTGCAAGTCTATAAGAATGACTTGATGATGACTTACTGATATGGTAATTCCACATGATATATAACCAACGATTCTTACGCCCGCAAAGTAAGGATCTCAAAAAGTACATTGGTAACTATGTAAGGTATATTGCTGGGAACAGTATATCAAAAGTGGTGTTTGCAAAAGGCGAAGATCATGGGCTGTTTGGCTCAATTGGCAGTCCAAAGGTGAAGCATATTGAAGATATTAATGAGACGATTAGATATATACAGAAAAAAGCACTGAAAGACAGATCCATTTTGTATCATGGCTTTGTTTCATTATCTGCTGATGAAATTAAAAAAACAGATTTTCAAAGTCGTGAGCGTTGGGAGCAATTGATATCATCCAAGATGAGAGTTATAGCTGAACAAAATAACATCAAAATTCAAAACTTGGAGTGGGTATCAGCCCATCACATCAAGGAAGAGCATAGTCATTGTCACCTTATCTTTTGGGACAAAAATCAGCAGATCAAAGAGCCTTTTATACCACCACATATATTCGAAAAAAAGATGGAGAATATTAAGCGCAGTTTTGCAAGAGAAGTGTTCAAAGAAGAATTAAAGGACCTATATGAAGTTAAAGATTTGGCCTTTAAGAATCTAAGCAATGAACTTAAATCATCGCTTGGTGGGTTTAGCGAGATCATGGCAGACATAAGTGTTGAAGAAGTGGCGAAAGTACAAAAGATGTTTTCTTCTGCCAATGCTGATTATTCTGATTATGACATGATTAACCCACACTTTTCTGATAAACAGTTAGCAATGGTTGTTGAAGCGATTATGAAAATCAAAGGTATCATTCCTAAAACTGGTGCTCTTAAATATGGGTACATGAGCGAAGATGTAAAAGCAGAAATTGACAAGACTGTCCAAAAGATACTTGAATGCAATAAAGCTTGCAGTCGTGCATATTACAGCTACTTAAACAGCGCGGTTGATATACGAAAAATATTTGACGATAGTCCTGATAGTCTGGATGAAGCAAAAATTGATGCAAGAAAAGTGGTTAATAAGAATATTGGTAATATGCTTTTAAAGGCGATAAAGGAATTGAAAAGTGTTGAGACTGGTAGTACAGCCAAAGATTTTGAACAAAATAAGGAATTATATAAGCAAGAA
>Ga0208771_1001214_pt1 | contig 13965 bp, 9 predicted proteins | sample AntAceMetag02UKX_FD_184775 | JGI IMG/M metagenome (GOLD analysis project Ga0208771, IMG submission 184775) | Saline lake microbial communities from Ace Lake, Antarctica - Antarctic Ace Lake Metagenome 02UKX (SPAdes) (version 2) | ecosystem: Environmental > Aquatic > Non-marine Saline and Alkaline...
CAGTATCTTCTTGATAGAATTACTGGAACATATAATTTGCCACCGTTGTCTCAAATTATTAAGCAAAAACATGCCGAAACATGTTATGCATAGAGTATGTTGTTACAATGTATTATTGAGCGGATACGAATAAATCTTCTTTCAAAATAAATTGGAGCCTATAATAATGACAAAAGAAAAAATCATTAGTGAAGGAATTACCTTTGATGATGTATTATTGATTCCTGCTAAATCCAACATTCTTCCCCGGATGGCAGATGTTCAAACTCGAATAACAAAAAATATAAAGTTAAATATTCCGCTTGTCAGCGCAGCTATGGATACAGTTACAGAATCTGAACTGGCGATTGCCATTGCCCGTGAAGGCGGGATTGGAATTATTCATAAAAATATGTCCATCGAACAGCAAGCGGAAGAAGTTGACAGGGTTAAGCGTTCAGAAAGCGGGATGATTTTAAAACCAATAACCATGACGTCTGAAAAAAATATTGGCGCTGCGATTGAAGTTATGCGCCAATTTCATATTTCCGGAATCCCGATAGTTGATGGAGATAAATTGGTGGGAATTTTGACTAACCGCGACCTTCGGTTTGAAACAAATTTAGATTTAAAGATTAGCGACGTTATGACCAGTAAGAATCTCATCACTGCTCCAGTCGGGACAACTTTGGAACAAGCAGAACAGATTTTACAAAAACATAAAATTGAGAAACTTCCTGTTGTTGACCAGAATAAGAAACTTTGCGGATTATTTACTGTTAAAGATATTCAGCAAAAAATTAACTTCCCGTCAGCGGCAAAAGATATCCACGGCAGGCTCAGAGTTGGGGCAGCAATCGGCGTAGGACCTGACCGAGACACACGGGCGCACGCCTTGATTGAAGCTGGTGTCGACGTGTTAATTGTCGATACTGCCCATGGGCATTCTCAAGGAGTTGTTGAGTCTGTTAAATATTTAAAAAAATTATACCCTGATTTTGAAATTATTGCCGGAAATATTGCAACCGCGGAAGCGGCACAGGATTTGATAAATGCAGGCGCCGACGCTGTTAAGGTCGGAATTGGTCCCAGTGGTATTTGCACGACAAGGGTTGTTACTGGAGTCGGTGTTCCTCAAATCACGGCAATCATGAACTGCGCTGAAGTGTGCAGAAAAAATAATGTTCCCTTGATAGCTGACGGCGGCATAAAACAAATCGGAGACATTTCCAAGGCGTTGGCAGCCGGCGCTGATTCCGTGATGATCGGAAATTTATTCGCAGGCACAAAAGAGAGTCCCGGCGAAACAATTTTTCTGGAAGGTCGCAGTTACAAAGTTTACCGTGGTATGGGTTCAATTGAAGCGATGGAAAAAGGCAGCAGCGACAGGTATTTTCAGGATGCATCTGATGCGGGCAAGCTGGTGGCGGAAGGTATTGTTGGTCGTGTTCCTTATCGAGGTCCCTTGAGCGATACAATTTATCAGATGATTGGCGGACTAAAGGCTTCGATGGGGTATTGCGGAGTAAGGACGATTTCAGAGTTAAAAGAAAACGCTAAATTTATTCGAGTCTCTTCGGCATCTGTTCAGGAAAATCACCCGCATAGTGTTATCATTACAAAGGAAGCTCCCAATTATAAGTTGATGAGTAGATAAATTTATGTTGGAGCTTATTTAGCAAAAGAATTTTTAATCAACCACTGAAAACACCAAAATTCACCGAATTATTTTTTTATTTTCTAACCTGAATTATTCTTATCGCAGCAAAGCCGCAAACAAAATGCAACAATAATGAAATGGATTTTTACAGAATAAAAATTTAATATATGACAATTATATCACAGAATGATTTGTAGCAGAATGATAAAAATCAATTATTTTAAATTGAGCATTTGTCAACATAGTGCTTTCTATTTTTTTATTATTCTGCTATTAATTATTCTGCCCAACCGTGTATAAAAGTTTTGTTAAAAAAACAAAGTTTTTGAGAGCAACAGCATAAATTTTTGCTACAAAGACACCAAGAGACGAAGAAACAATAAGATAGGGGCTAATGGTATTTCAAATACAGTTTTAATTTACAAATTCATGTATGATATTCTTATTCATCGTTTCTTATCGCTTTGTGCCTAGTTGTGGTAGCGCAAGAATATTTCAGGCTAAATAGTTTTTTCAGTGAGATTCGGTGTTTTTCGGTGTTTAATTTATGCGCTGGCTCTCCAGAAAAAATGAGCTTAAATTTAATTTTTAAAAGTTAATTTAATATTCACAATTTCAGGGTGGTTGCCGGTACGTATTGGCGGTCCCCATGTTCCAACGCCGCTTGAAATATAATAATTAGTGTTTCCTTTTTTTAAATAGCCCCAGCTTTTTTCATAGATCGCTGCTGTTAAATAATTAAACGGAAAAAGCTGTCCATGATGTGTATGACCAGAGAGCTGCAAATCGACTCCATTTTCCATCGCTTCGTTCAGACCAAACGGTTGGTGATCCATTAAAATAATTGGACGGCTTTTATCAACCTGGCTCATTAATTCTTCAAGTGATTTTCTCTTCTTTCCCATAAATTGATGTATGCTTCTGTCTTCTCTCCCAATGATGTAAATACTATCGCATATTTTAATTACAGTATCACTGAGAATTTTTATGTTATGATCTTTCAGGTACTGTGTAGCAACCTTTACTCCTCCAATGTACTCATGATTTCCGGTAACTGCGTAAACGCCATAATTGGATTTAAAACCTGTTAAAGCTTGTCCAAGATTTTGTTTGACAACGGGTGCTATATCTTCATCCACAATGTCTCCCATTAATAAAACTAAATCTGGATTCAAACTATTTATTTTTTTAACAATTTTACAAAATCGGTCTCGTCCTATTATTGTTCCCAAATGGAAGTCTGAAGCTGCAACAATATTGAGTTCTTGTAAGGATGTTTTTTTTGGTATGTTTAACTCAAGTGTTTGAATCCTCGGCTTGAGCGCATTTTTATAACCAAATAAAATTATAAAAAACACTATCCCAGAAATAACCAACAAGGTAACTTGTTTTAATTGCCAATAATTTGAGGTTATTTTTGAGAAAAATGGAAACCAATAATTGACCAATCTAATAACATCAATTATAATAATCGCTAAAAAGAAATAGAGCATTGCTGCCAACCAGAAAGAACCTGCCCAAACGAATAAACTGCTGATTTTTGAAAGCCATTTCTTTCAAGAATTCTACCTAAAATAAAGGAAGAAGCCAAGGTTAGAAAAATAATTTTATAAAAAACGCGAATGTAAGAATGAGGCGAAAAACATTGAAGCCCGCGGATATAAATATAAAAATTAACTGAAAAATAGATGAAAAGTACGATGGTAAAAAATATAATGAACTGGAAAATTTTCATATATGCCTCGATTGCAATTCGATTTTATTTGTAGTTTAAATTAAGGTTAAAAAATCAAGAAATTCAAAATAATCAAAATTATTTTTATAATCAACTGAAATTTTTTTGGTGGCAATAACTTTACTAAACCTTAAAGGTTTAGTAAAGTTGCAAAGTTGCACTATCACCAATAAATGCTGACCCAAAACAGAGCTATTACAATATTAATAAAATTCTACTTGATTTTTACTCAAATTTCTTTTATGTTTGTAACTTCAAATTGATCAAATTGCAAAAAGGAATATTAAGCACATGGTAAAAATTCCCCAGGGATTTATCGATAAATTAAAAAAGCAGATCGGTGAAAGATTCGTTTATTCCCTTCCGGAAAGATTAGAAGGCTATAATTTTGACGGTACAGATTTCCACTATTTACCAGACCTGGTTGTTGAGCCAGAAACAACTGAGCAGGTTTCCAACTTAATGAAATTGGCTACTGAATATAAAATTCCAGTTATTCCCCGGGGAGCAGGAACTGGTGTTACCGGCGGCGCTTTGGCAATCCATGGCGGAATTGTCCTTTCATTGTTAAGGATGAATAAAATTATTTCCATTGACGAAATCAACATGACAGCAGTGGTAGAACCGGGGGTTATCAATCTTGATCTACATGAGGCGGTTGAGAAAAAGGGTCTTTATTATCCACCTGATCCGTCTTCCTACGAAACATCTTCAATCGGAGGAAATATTGCCGAAGACGCCGGCGGTCCACACTGTTACAAATATGGGACAACCCGGGATTATGTTTTGGGAATGAAAGTTGTTTTGCCTGATGGTACTATTATAAACACTGGTGTCCAAACCAGAAAAGGCGTGGTGGGATTTGATTTGACCAATCTCATTATCGGCTCCGAAGGTACACTTGCAATTGTTACTGAAGCCACTTTACGGCTCATTCCATTGCCCGGTAAGATCGTTACTTTACTCGCATTTTTTCCTGACATTCACGAGCTATCAGCAATGCTTTATGGGATTACAAAAAGCAGAATAGTGCCGGCTGCGCTCGAGTTTTTGGATCCAGCCAGCGTGGACATAATCAGAGATCAAATTACTATTAAAATTCCCAGGCACGCATCTATTCTTTTGATTATTGATCTGGATGGGGATGCTGAGGAGTTGGATAAACAAATGGAAAGAGTCGGTGAAATTTGTTTGGATAATGAGGCGCAAGATGTGTTAGTCGCTGATAGTTCCCTAAAAAGACAGGGATTGTGGGATGTGAGACGCAAATTGAGAGATTTTATTAAAGAAGGGTCGAAATTTAAAAGAGCGGAAGATGTAACTGTCCCAATTCGTAAAATTCCTGAACTCATTGAAGGTTGTGAACAAATAGCCAAAAAGTATGATCTTATTAATCATAATTTCGGTCATTTGGGGGATGGCAATGTTCATGTTAATTTAACGCATAAAATGAAAAATGAAAAAGTTATCCAACAGGCAAAATATGCGGCAAAAGAGATTTTTGAATTGACGGTAAAATTGGGCGGCACCATTTCTGGAGAACATGGCATTGGCATTACAAAACAAGAATTTTTAGATATTGAATTATCACATCCATCAATTGCGTTGCAGAAAAGAATCAAGCACGCTTTTGATCCGTTGAATATTTTAAACCCGGGGAAAATATTTCCCGGTTCGTAGCGCAAGTTTTAACTTGTGTTACGTTTGTTTAGTCGGATTTTTTTGCGGAGAAGGACGCGATGAAATTAGTTAATGATACTGGTTACTTGACGTGTGATCCATCTTTCCACCAATATCCGGAATCGAGCATCCAGCATCCAGTATCATTTTTGTTTATACGCTATTGTCAATATTTATATAGCCTTGAATCCACCAATATTTTTTGTTTTCTGAAAATTATTTTAAAATTAAATTAATACCACCAAGCAAAGAAAAATAGCTTTCTTTTTCAATGAACGTCCATCTTGCCTGGATATAAGGGTACATCACAGGGCCCCTAATTCTACCAAAATCAAGACCGAGTATTAGATTGCCTCCAAAATTTAATGGTTCGGTGATATCTTCTGTGTTCAAATATTCAGCCGCAACACCAGCGCCACAATAAAAAATAGCGTTTGGATTTGGTTTGAAAAGGAAATCCCCATTGAACTGCCATCTAATAGAATCATTTTTTATGAAATAGTAATCAGCGCTGGGAACAAATTTCCAGAAAATACCCATTGGTAACAAAAGATGGGCGCCCGCTAATAACTGGTCATTTTTAAAATCATTTCCAACCCGGATACCAATTGCAGCGCTTTGTTTAACCGTTGGTCGTGGTTTGCGGAATCGTCTTGAACGGGGTTGAGCCAATAATGAAAAAGCTAAAAATAGTGAAATCAGTATCATTGAGATTCCAATCAATAATTTATTTTTCATGATAATACCTCCTGAATATTAAATAATAAAATTATTTTGTGATATGTTTTTGATCGTTACCCGATTTATTACAAATGCTGTACCAAAGAATGAACGCTAATATTGACTACAATATGTTGTATTGTTGTATTCGTAATTTTACAATATATTGGATATTAGGCATAAAATTTGATTGAAATTTCTAGGCAAGAAGAGAAAAAAAATATATTTAATTTAGATGTTTTGTTCTGAAAGGTACACGATTTGTACCGTAATGTTCAGTTTTGTACTTTGGATTTATTAAGCAGAGAGAGTTTAGTGAAGTCTTTTTTGAAGTATTGAAAGTTGGAGGTATATAAATGTATTTAATTGAAATCCTAAAACCACTTTGCAAAAAGTATATCAAAAAAAAGCCAGCACCAATTATAAATCAATGCTGGCTCCCCCCTAATTCTTATCTGATTAAGAGAGTTCCCATTTCTCTTAAACGTTAGAGGTTATCTTAATTATTCAAACTTTATATATCAACATGTAGATTGATTTGCGGAAAATTATTTAAAAAAAAATATTTTTTATAATAATATTTATTCGTTTCCGCAACAATAATTCCAGATAAAGCTAATAGCCCGATCAAATTTGGAATTTGAGATTTATTTGTTATTTTGTAATTGTAATTTATTATTTGCGCATGTGCGAATTGGTATCAAAATCTTTCATCCGTCCAAAATAATCCTTTGCCAGTTTTGCAACCACTGGAGAAAGTGCTGCCAGCGCTATCAGGTTTGGTATTGCCATGAGTCCATTCATAGCATCGCAGAAATCAATAACTGTACTGATTTTCATAACAGCTCCGAGGACAATAAAGCCGAGATAAATAAAGCGATAAGGACGCACTGCTTTTTTGCCTAAAAGATAGTCAGCGGCTCTATCGCCATAATAAGACCAGGAAATAAGTGTCGAGAAAGCGAAGAAGACGATGCCTGTAGCAATGAGTTTTGCACCGAGACTGCTCCCAAGTCCGAGTTCAAAGGCTTTTCCTGTTAGTTCCCCTTCTACATGACATACATTATGGGCGCCTGTTATAACGATGACCAGCGCTGTAATTGAACAGATCATAATTGTATCGATAAACGGTCCCAGCATGGCTACCAGCCCTTCGCGTACTGGCTCATTGGTTTTTGCGGCGCCGTGTGCCATAGCAGCCGACCCCAGACCGGCTTCATTGGAAAAGAGACCACGGGCAACACCTGATCTGATTACAGTACCAAGAAGTCCACCGCTTATAGCTGCCGGAGTATGAAAGGCGTGATAAAATATAGTTTGTAAAGCTGCGGGAATAACAGCAATATTTTTAAACAGAATAATCAAGCCCCCGCCGATATATAAAACACACATTAACGGGACGATTTTTGAAGCAAAACGTCCAATGCTCTTAATGCCTCCCAAAATTACAGAACCGACCATGATAGCGATAATAATCCCAACTGAGAGATTGAAAACAGTACTGGGAGCACTGTTTCCACGGAAGATAGCATTGAGACTGACTGCGACATTATTAATCTGGAACATATTGCCAATACCAAAGCTTGCGGTAATAGTAAACAACGCAAACAATACTGCTAACCACTTAAATCGATGACCCATGCCAATTTCGATAAAGTGCATTGGTCCGCCGTGTGCTTCTCCGGTTTCATCGATGTGTCGAAAATGAACTGCTAACGTACATGAAGTAAATTTTGTTGCCATTCCCACAAGTGCAGTAATCCACATCCAGAATACAGCGCCCGGTCCGCCCATGAGTATCGCTGCAGCGACTCCAACGATGTTGCCAGTTCCAATTGTTGCTGATAAAGCCGCCGAAAGAGCTTGAAAATGACTTATTTCGCCCGGGTCTTCGGCTTTATCGTAATGACCACTAATAACCCTTACTCCGTGTCGAAATCCCCTGAACTGAACAAGACGCATACGTATTGATAAATACAACCCCGTACCAACGAGAAGAACCATTAAAGGAACGCCCCATATATAGCCATCAATAGTCGTAATGAGATTTGAGAATGTCATATATTTTTCCTTTTAATAGTAAATTATGGTCATCCGATATTGCCTGCTAATTGATTTTTTAAAATGAGATAAATTGATTTTATTTTTTTCAGCTAATCTTCAACATATTAATAAGCCTTTGCCACCACAACTCTCTCTTTCGATGGTTCACCACAAATCATACATTTCCCTTCTTCTCTATGCGGATTATCCAATGGAATTGCGCGGATCGTGGCTTTTGTTTCTTCCTGCATTTTCTCCTCGCATTCACCATTACCACACCAGTGAACCCAGAAAAAGCCGCCCGGGTCGTCATTTTTTGATTTGAATTCCGAATAATCATCCACAACAAAAGAATTCTGGTCTCTGATCTCTAATGCTCTTTTAAACAAAGCGTGTTGGATTATGTCTAACGTTTTTTCAATTGTATCAGTAAGTTGTTCAATGGAGACTGCTGTTTTTTCACCATTATCTCTCCGAGCCATTATTACTTGATTTTTCTCAAAATCTCTGTGACCAATTTCTAATCGCAACGGCACACCCTGCTGTTCCCATTCGTTGAACTTCCAACCCGGGCGATAACCTTCCCGGTCATCCACCTTGAAAGAGAATTTACTATTCCAGGAAATAGTCATCTGTTCGATATATTCCAGAATTTTGTTTCTTTCTTCTTCTCCTTTTGTGATTGGAATGATAACAACTTGCGTAGGTGCCAATCGCGGCGGCATAATGACACCCTTATCATCACCGTGGGTCATAATGATTGCGCCGATCAAACGTGTGGAAACACCCCAACTGGTCGCATAAACGTATTTATTTTTTTCATCAACATCCTGAAATTTGACATCAAAGGCTTTAGCAAAATTTTGTCCTAAATTGTGCGATGTGCCGGCTTGAAGCGCTTTGCGGTCCTGCATCATCGCTTCGATGCAATAGGTTCGGACGGCGCCGGCAAATTTTTCGTTTTCTGTTTTAAGTCCCTTAATAACCGGAATTGCCATGTATTCTTCAGAAAATTTAGTATAAACTTCAAGAATTTTCAATGTTTCTTCTTCAGCTTCTGCCTCGCTGGCATGTGCTGTGTGTCCTTCCTGCCACAGAAATTCTGTTGTTCTTAAAAATAACCTGGTGCGCATTTCCCAGCGTACTACATTTGCCCATTGATTAATTAAAATTGGCAGATCGCGATAGGACTGGATCCATTTTTTATACATGCTCCAGATAATTGTCTCGGAGGTTGGTCTTATCATTAATGGTTCGTCTAATTTTTTACCACCAGCGTGAGTAACCACAGCACATTCCGGGGCAAATCCTTTCACATGCTCTGCTTCTTTTTTCATAAAGCTCTCTGGAATGAAAAGCGGGAAATAAGCATTCTCATGCCCCGTATCTTTAAACATTTTATCCAAAGTAGCCTGCATTTTCTCCCATAAAGCATAGCCATTTGGTCGAATGACCATGCATCCTTTTACAGGGGAATAGTCAGCTAATTTGCCTTTTTCAATAACATCAGTGTACCATCTTGAATAATCTTCTTCTCGTTTTGTAATTCCTTTTGCCATCTTCTGTTTTGAACCTCCAACTTGTGTAATTCAAAAATTGTTATAATTAATTTTTATTAGAAAATAATAAAGAAGCTTAAGATCGAGATTAAGGTTAAAAAATAATGCAACTATTCAGTGTTTTTAATAATGTCATAGTGAGCTTTTAACGATTATCATTGTTATAAATGAAGTGAACCAAAAATGTCATGCTGAGCGGAGCGAAGCATCTCGTTCGTTTAAGATAAGAGATTCTTCATCCCGACAGTTTCTGTCGGGATGAAGAATGACATTCATTCAAAAAATATTTCGTATATTACGAAATAATTTTACTTAACCTTAATCTTAACCTAAACCTTGATTGTAATCTTTACCTGTTTTTTAATCCGGACAAGAATCAATCAAATCAACCAGCTTTTCCTCAATATGATAAATACAATCCTTAGGATTAGCAACCGATTTTAAACAAATTAATTCCCTGCTTCGCTCCCATTGAGGAAGTGATTTATCGATAACATCGATCAGCATTCCGTGCCGACATTGAAGACACTTTGTGGGTTGGTTATTAAATGCGAAAGTCGTAAATTTTGCTACCCGCGCTTCACTATTTTCCCAGCTATGTTTTCCAGACCGCTGTAAAAAGTTGACTGAATTCATTTTTTTAAACACAAGTCTTCCCTGATCCAATTCGATTTTAGCTCTAAAGTCAATATGATCGCCAGGAGCAAATTGATACCTTTTTTGAAAATCGGGATAAATGAATGCGTAGCAATGGTCTTCCCAATGAACCCGATCAATGAATGCTTCGTTAAAATGAATAAAATATCCGTTTAGATTAAAACGGCTACTATTATTTTGAATCGTTTTTGTTAAAGCCGGTTTTACGGACAGGATTTTTCCTTCATTATCAATATATTTTTGATTTATTGAATCAAGCCAGTCTTTAAATTCATCCATGCCGTCTAAAAATTCATTGTATTCAGCTTCAGAAATATTTAAAACCGGCTGGTTATGAATTTTTTCATCATAATAATATTTACAACCGAAACATTTTTTGCCGACGTGTTTGTAACCTCTTTTACATGTCTTGCCTTTATTTAAAAGTTCACAATACCATTTAAAATAGATGCACCCCTGGGGATAACATTTTTTAACTTTCAACACATGATATGCTGAAACCCGATTCTCAAACTTTGCATGTCCGAAAGATTTGCATTTGAAAACATCAGTGCGTTTGTATGGATTGATCATTAATGTGCTGAATTTTTGCTAGATGAATTTTTATTAATGTAACCAATTACAAGATTGTTGAAGCAAGATGTTTTTAAGCGCAGCATAGCGCAGAGAGCTTAGCGCATGGCGTGAACCAATCGCTTTGCGCCACGCACTTTGCAAATTGGTTGTTAGTTCATATTAAAAATGTTTTCTATCTTGTGATGAGTTACAAACTATTAATCCAACTTTATAAAAAACAATATAACAAATTATTCATCAATAAGTCAATAAAAATCTGTTAACTTTTCAGTTGGTTGAAAACAATTTTATGGATTTTATCTGTTGCATTGTTTCAATTAGTTGGGGATGAATCAAGCAATAGACAGATTAATTTTAAGCAAAATAACTACAGATTTCATCAAACAGAACAAAACCTTCCCGTGTTAGTCTGAAGTGATTCCTTTCTAATTTAAAAAGTTTATTGCCAGGATAGCCATTCATTTTTTTAATCGCATGTTGGTATTTATTTTTAAAAGATATGTTAAAACTTTGTTTAAACTTACGAATATCTATCCCTTCGGAAGTTCTTAAATGAAGAAAAATATATTCCAATATTTTTTGCTCTAAAGATAAATTTTCTTTGTCGCCAAGTGGTTTTTTATTATTTTTCAAGGAATTTAGATAAACAGCTAAACTTTTTACATTCCATTGTCTTTGATTTTCCCAATACGAATGAGCAGCAGGACCGATGCCCAGATAGGGCGATAAATTCCAATACATTTTATTATGGCGGCATTCGTATCCAGCTTTTGCAAAATTTGAAATTTCATAAAAATCAAAACCATATTCGGAAAGAATCTCTATTGTTGATAAATACATTTTCCGTTCTGTTTCTTCAGATGCCTTTTCTTCCTGCCCGTTAATTATTTTTTTTTCAAGAGGCGTGCCAGGAGCAATTGTCAAACAGTAAGTTGATATGTGCTGCGGATTTAATTCAATCGCCTGTAAAAGATTCGATTCCCACTGAGCTTGTGCTTGACCGGGGATAGCAAATATTAAATCAATACTGATATTATCAAATCCTGCCTGCTGAGCCCATCCAACAGATTTTATCGCTTGGTTTGAATCATGGAGGCGGCTGAGCCTGTTTAATTCTGAATCGTTGAAAGATTGGATACCGATGCTTAACCGATTAACACCAATTTTATGGTATTGTTTAAGTTTTGCTAATGATAAAGATTCTGGATTTGCTTCGATGGTGAATTCAAAATTAGCTGTAAAATGAAACTGCTTTTTTATTTGTTCTAGAAGACGACTTATCTGATTCGAAGTTAATAAAGAAGGGGTTCCTCCGCCAAAATAAATTGATACAAATTCTGCATTAGAAAAAATTGGATGATCTGAATAAGAAATGAGTTCCTTGATTGCAGCATCGAGGAAATTTTTCACAAGAGTTGAATTTGTTTTGATTGAATAAAAATCACAGTAGTTACATTTTTGAGTGCAGAAGGGAATATGTATGTAAAGTCCGGCTTTGTCCATAACCTGAATTACTCCCAGCGTGGCAATCCGCAAAAGTAAACACCGAAAAACACTGAATCTCACTGAAAAAACCATTTAGAAAATAAAAACCACGGATTGTTCAATTCCCTCGAGCAACCGTGGCATTATTTAAAATTTTAAGTCTGTTAATGATTCTAAAATGGTATTAGCCACTAATCCGCTAAAAAAGAAGTCGGACTTTCAGTTCACGAATTTCAATTAAATGATTTCAATTACTATTTGTGTAGTTTCTCTTTGGTAGATATCGCTAGTTTCAGCCGCTGCCGACACATTCGCACAGACTATCGGAAAAGCACAGAGCGTAATTAACAATCAATTTTCCAGAAATCGTGCTAGCGCGAGGCAGTCGGCTGCAAACTTTTGTTAGGCATTTAATACACTAAAAAATAGTGAGTTATACAAATTAATTGTTCTATTCTGACAGAAAATTTACTGACTTATTTAACTGCTTTGTTAGGTATAATATTTTAATTCTAATTATTTTTAGTAAGATTTTTCTGATTACTTCCATCAGAATTCATTATACAAATATCCTGATTTCCATCTCTCTCTGCTTGAAATAGAATTTGTAAACCATCTGGAGAAAACCGTGGATATCGATCACATTCATTATTACTAGTTAATCTGGTTTGTTCACTACCGTCAGAATTCATAATATAAATTTCTGGATTCCCATCTCGTTCTGAATAAAATACAATTTTTGAACAATCAGGTGAAAATTTGGGAACAAAATCAACTCCAATATGATTGGTAAGATTTTTTTGGTTTTCGCCATTAATGTCCATTGAATATATATCCCAATTTCCATAAAATGCAACATACAATATCTTAGAGTAATCTGGAGAGAATTCTGGATAATAACCTGTCTCATCGTTAGTCATTAGTTTTTTTAGATTACTGCAATCAACGTCCATTGTATAAATTCTATTCTTTTGCTCTCTGTCTGAACAAAATACTATTTTTGATCCATCTGCTGAAAATTTGGGTTCTTCATCAGTATCTGGACTGTTAGTTAATCTGGTTTGTTCACTACCGTCAGAATTCATAATATAAATTTCTGGATTCCCATCTCTGTTTGATTGAAATAAAATTCTTGACCCATCGGGTGAGATATGGGACATGATATCACTCGCTGGATTATTTGTAAGATTTAATTGATTACCACCAGTGATATCCATATTATATATTTCTATATTTCCATCTCTGCTAGATTGAAATATAATATTTGTTCCTTCAGGAGAAAAATTAAGATTAGTATATGAATTTTTATTTTGTGTTAATCTGGTTTTTTGGCTACCATCAATATTCATGATGTAAACTTCAGCGATATCATCAACACCACGTAGGTTTCTTTCTATAACTTTGGTGAATATGATTTTTGAACCATCAGGAGAAAATTTTGGTGAGTAATTCAATCGTAGTGAATTTGGCTCCAAACTGTCTGGTTCAGTTATTTTTTTACAGGAAAATAAAATTATTCCCAAAATAATTAGTAACAGTTTAAAATTTTGTAAAATATTTTTTACATACATAGTAATTTACTTTCTATTTGTATTGGTAAAATAACTATCAAACTTTACTATTTATGCAAATACTTATCGTTTATAATGTCTTGTTTGCACTGATTTTCGTAACGCCTACCCCATAAACCCCGCAGTTAGAGTTATACGCAATTAGAAATTGTTAAAAAAATAGTTGAAGCATAAGGAAACCAATTGTATATTTATTTGGATTCGATAAATATTGTTAAGGAGGTTATCCCTATGCTTCAAAACAATGTAACAAATTTTTTAGACTATTGCAAGAATTCCGATTTTTCTAAACGCTCGATT
>Ga0208771_1001215_pt1 | contig 13963 bp, 12 predicted proteins | sample AntAceMetag02UKX_FD_184775 | JGI IMG/M metagenome (GOLD analysis project Ga0208771, IMG submission 184775) | Saline lake microbial communities from Ace Lake, Antarctica - Antarctic Ace Lake Metagenome 02UKX (SPAdes) (version 2) | ecosystem: Environmental > Aquatic > Non-marine Saline and...
AAGCTATAATTGCTTTAAGTTTATGTATTTATTGTAATAAACCGGCCAAATTTAAAAAAGTTCCATACTTTTTCGATTTTTTTTCATATAGACATAATTTATTTACCATTATTTATTGAGCGGATACTAATTTCTCATCATACCAACAAATTTTTTAAGGAGGTAGCAATGGAAAAAGCAAAAGAATTATTTATAATTCTTGAAGACAAACCGAATGCTTTAGGTGCATTGTTAGGTATTTTATCAAAAAACAAAATCAAGGTCGAAAGTGTTGCCGTTTTTGTTGACAGCGCTAAATTGTTGGTGGATAATGTTGAAAAGACCAAAAAATTGCTGCATGAAAAAGACTACGCTGTTGAAATCAGGGAAGTGCTAAAAGCAAAAATAGAAAATTCTACAAGGGAATTGGCTTACATTACTGAAAGAATAGGACACGTTGGCATTAATATTTCCCACGCTTATGGTACGAGTAATCCAAAAGATGATAAGATAACATTAATTTTAGACGTTTCAGATGTTGATACGGCTCTTTCTTTATTTACGTAAGAAAAATTATTCTGGAGGAAGAATTGTGTACCTTAAAATTTTAAAATTCTCAATCGCAGTCGTACTTATTATGCTTAATTTTTCCTGCCCAAAAAATGAAAAGGAAAATTTTGCTTTATCAAAAACAAGGGCATTAAAGGACACAGTTGGCTTTTCATTTACTAACACACAAATTAAATCAGTAATAGAATTGTCCGGAAAATTAGAACACGGGGCGATTCAACAAAATCTAAAAAAATATGGACACGATCGCTGGATAGCTGGTGTTTGCCCGCATGATGACCATCTTCTTGCTGGCAGAGTTTATGTCCATTTGTTTCAAAATTTACGGGCACAACGATTTGTAGTTTTTGGCGTTGCGCATAAAGCCTGGAAATGGGGAACGCAGGATTACTTGATTTTCGATTCGTTTGATTACTGGCGCGCGCCATCTGGCACAGTGAAAGTTTCTGATCTACGAGAAGAGATTATTGATTTGCTGCCGGATAAGGATTTTGTAATCAACAACGAGTGGCAGTCTGAAGAACATTCAGTTGAAGGGATTGTCCCTTTTATTCAATACTATAATCCACAAGCTGAAATTGTCTCGATACTTGTGCCATACATGAATTGGGTGAAAATCGAAAAACTTTCTCAAAATTTTGCTGCGGCGCTTGCTAAAATTATTAAAAAGCATAACTGGAAACCGGGAGAAGATATCGCTTTTATTTGTTCAAATGATGGAAATCATTACGGCGATTTGGATTGGGGCGGAAAAAATTTAGCGCCTTTTGGAACAGATAAAAAAGGTTATTTAAAAGCAACGACACAAGATATAAACCTTTCAAAATCCACTCTCCTTGGTACACTAACCTCTGAAAAATTACAAAATTTCTGTAATCGAGTCTGGGGAGAAAACGATTTAAAGGAATATAAAATTTGCTGGTGCGGCAGGTTTGCCATTCCTTTTGGCTTGAATACAGTAAAAAAAATGATCGAAAACCTGGGGCAGGCAGCACTCAATGGATATTTTTTGCGCTATGACACAAGTTATAATTTAGGAAAACTCCCGTTAGAAAACATTGGGATCGGAACAACAGCACCAAATAACATTCATCATTGGGTGGGATACAGCGCTATTGGTTATCGATAGATTTTAGATTATTATTTTTAGCCTGGATTATTCATAAATTTTTGCCATCCGCCCTGACGGACACAAAGACACGAAGAAACAATAAGATAGAAGCTAATAACAATGTTAGAAGAAATATTATTTCAATATCAAAATTTATTACATAAAATTGAACGAGTTTGTAAAAAGTTGGGAGAATTTTATGATGGGCATTTAATATGCAAACCAGGATGCAGTCGATGTTGTGAAGTTGAACCAACAGTTTTGTCATTGGAAGCTTTTTTTGTTGGGCAACAACTCTTAACGTTATCGCCTCAGCGCATAAAAAAAATGCGCGCCCGCCACCGTAACGACACTGAAAAGTGTCCCATGCTATGGAACAATTTGTGCGTCATTTATCCGGCTCGCCCCATTATCTGTCGAACTCGTGGTTTTCCAATTTATTACACTGAAGCAGAAATTACCTTTATTGATTACTGCCGCCTTAATTTTACAACACTTTCTAAAAATTATAAATTTAGACATGAATATGTTTTAAAAATGACAAGTTTTAATGAAACGCTTGTTCAACTGGACCAGCAATTTACTGAACAGGTTTCAGGAAAATTATGGCATCCAGATAACCGCATTTCGCTTAGAAAAATTTTGAAAGATTTGGATTTAAAAAATCTTTCTTGTTAGAATTAAAATTTTTCTTCAAACACAAACAGCATACTTTCTGCAAAAATATCCTGAAAATCACTCTGGGAAGACAATTCAATATATTCAGCAAAATCAATTATTTTTTCTGCTTCTTTTTGTGCCTTTTTTGAGACCAGAAATTTTTTTGCTCCCAGGCTGGCGGCATTACCTACAAATTTTACTCGATCAGCAGGAATATCGGGGATCAACCCGATTCGTTGAGCATTAAATTTATTTAGATAACTGCCAAAAGCGCCCGCGATGAGAACCTCCTCAATATCAGAAATTTCGATTTTTAGTTCGTTGCACAAAATTTTTATCCCAGCCGCAATTGCTCCTTTTCCCAGTTGTAGCTCACGAATGTCTCGCTGGGTTATCATTAATTGATTTCCCCCTGAAATAACTTCTTTTGGCACAAGGATAAAAGAGTTGTTTTTCTCGCCTTCTATCAAATGCTTACTAAGCCAGTCAGGTATATTCCCTGATTGAGGAATTTCAATTTTTCCGGTTATATTTATAATCCCATAGCGCAATAATTCTGCAACAGCATCAATCAATCCTGTGCCACAAATGCCTTTAGGCTCACCTTCCCCTATGACGTGTAAAAATGTTTGTTCATAATCGATTACGAATTTATCAATGGCGCCTTCCATTGCCCGCATACCGCAGCTAATATGTCCGCCCTCAAACGCTGGTCCAGCGGCTGCTGAACAACATAGCAATCTTTCTTTTGAACCAAGCACTATTTCACCGTTGGTTCCGATATCAATTCCCAAAGTTATCTTGTTGCTTTTATGAATCTCGCTTGCTAAAATAAATCCAGTAATATCGCCGCCAACATAACCCGAAATATTAGGAAGCGTTAAAACAAGTCCGCGCGGTTGAATAGTGATACCCAGTTCTTCCGCCATAAATTTTTGGCTTGTCCTAAAAGCTGGGATGTATGGCGTTTCAGCGATGAACTGCGGTGTAACACCAAGGAACAAATGGTTCATGATCGTATTTCCTGCCAGAGCCAATTTATAAATTTCCCGGAATTTCACTTCAGACTGGTCGCAAAGCTCTTCAATGATTTTATTGATGGCATTAATAACGCTTGTTTGTAATTCCACTAAACCGCCGGGTTCGGATGTGGCATAATTAACACGGGAAATAACATCTCCTCCCTGTTTGGATTGAGGGTTCGTACAAGCACTTATTGCCAGAATTTCCCCAGATAATATATCAACTAATGAACCGACAATGGTCGTTGTGCCTAAATCAACTGCGACTCCAAACAGTCTATCAGTTGTGTCACCAGCCTCAATAGAAATAAATTGATCTTCATCAATAGCAAAAGTTGCTTTGAAGTTGTTTTTCCTGAAGAATGTGGGCAGGTTCTGTAAAACCGGCAATGGCGTGAATAAATGTTTTTTGTTGAGTAAGGCGCTCGATTCGAGATTGGAAAAGTCATCAACCTGGTTATTGATGTCCGGCTTCACCATTTCAAGATAGACTTTTTTTAAATGACCATCAACTTTAATTTTATCAGCAAGGTCATAGGTTAAGAAACTTGTAGTCGTTGTTTTTTCTTCATTAAGAATTTCAACCAACAAATCCGTGGTAACTTGAATTTGGCAAGCGAGATGAATGCCGACGCTTCTTTCTTCTGGCGAAAGAGTTTTTTCTTCCTCATGCGTGTAAGGAATTTCCTTCTGAAGTATTTTTATTTTACATTTACCGCATTTTCCTCTGCCAGCACAAACACTAGGAATAATAATTTTAGCTTTATCAGCGGCCTTAATTAAATTAGTTCCAATTGGGACTTTAGCACTTTTATTTTTATGTTGAAAGATTATTAATACTTCTTCTGTGTCCAATTTTTCCTCCCTCAAGTTTTAATCAAAATATTGTACAGCAAATCCACAAAAAAGCAAAGCACAAATGATATTATTGAAAAATAAATATTAGCCTTCTAAATCGAATAAGGTAATTTGGGGATTAGCTTATTAGGTAATTGGGTTAATGAAAAAAACCGATTTGGTTATTAACCAGTTACCCAATTACCCCGTTACCTACCAAATTTTAATTTTTCCAATTTACAATTTTTCCCTACTCACAGTAAAAGGACTTAACTTATTAGTAACCATAAGACTTAATTTGTTGCGCAATAGCTTTAATATGGTCCGGACGTGTTCCACAACAACCGCCAATAATATTTGCGCCAGCTTTAATTAAACCGGGAACATGTTTCGCCATATCATTTGGGGTTTGATCGAATACGGTTTCTCCATTAACTAATCTTGGCAAGCCGGCATTGGGATGTGCGATTAAGTATTTATCGGTGTATTGTCGGAACTCAGCTATTATCTCAACCATCTGTTCAATGCCATTACCGCAATTTGTGCCTAAAACATCAACATTGTTTTCAACAAGAGTATTTACTGCTTGCTCGATTGTTGTGCCCATCATTGTGCGATAGCCCTGCTTACCTTTGTCAAAAGTCATCGTTACGAATACTGGTAGTTCACAGATTTCTCTGGCAGCTTTAACAGCAGTTATTGCTTCGGTCAAATCCGTCATTGTTTCAATCAATATCGCATCTACCCCGCCTTCGGATAATCCTTTTATTTGAATTTTAAAATTAGCTATCATCTGGTCTTCAGTTATTGTCCCTAATGGAGCGAGCAAATAACCTGAAGGTCCAACTGATCCAAAAACAAAAATATTGTCTTTTGCTGCTTCTTTAGATAACTGCGCAGCGGTTCGGTTAAAATTTTCAGTTTGATTTTCATATCCAAATCCGGACAATTTTAATTCTGACCCACCAAATGAATTAGTGAGAACAATATCGGCTCCAGCTTCAATGTACGCTGCTGCGATTGACTTCACCTCTTCCGGGTGAGAAATATTCCACTCTTCCGGACACTCGCCAGCTTTTAAGCCCTTGCTCTGAAGCATAGTGCCCCAGGCGCCATCGGAGACAAGAATTTTTTTCTGCTTTAATTTTTCAAATATAATATTCATTTTGACACCCCATTTCCCTGTCTCAATTATTCTTTACGACTGCCGGGCTTCACCAGCGGAATGTTATTTTTACACATCGGGCAATTTTCAGGTTCATAAGTGATCACTTCCATTTCCAAAACCGAAAATTTGCGAACCGGGAATTCAACTTTGCCCTGACTTCTATCAACTAAAAAGCCCACTCCTATTAAATCAGCATTTGCAGATTGCACCAAATTTATCACTTCTTTGATTGAGCCGCCAGTTGTTACCACGTCCTCTACGACCAGCGCTTTTTCATTGGGTTTGATCTCAAAACCGCGCCGTAATGTCATAGCGCCATTTTCACGCTCAGCAAAAATTGCCCGGGCATTTATTAGCCGGGCTACTTCCTGGGCTACTACTATTCCGCCGACAGCCGGCGCTATTACAACGTCAATTTTATCTGTCATAAATTGAGTTGCAATCTCCCAGCAAAGCTTCTGAGCTTGCATAGGATCTTGCAGCACCAGCGCGCATTGAAAATATTGCGGGCTGTGCAAGCCAGACGTGAGTCGAAAATGTCCATCAAGTAGTGTGCCGGTATCTTTGAATATTGTTAAAACTTCTTCTTTGGTCAAAATATTTCTCCCTTTTAATTTAATGCAGCAAGCTGTAAAAATTAATTTTTCAACTTAAATGGTGCAATACTGATTTATTTCATCGCGCATCTGTTTGGTCTTTTTGCCAGCAGCTTCGGCAAAATCATTTTCTATTGAAGCATAAATAATACTGCGGCTAAAATTAAAAATCGCTCCACTGCCTGTTGAAGCGTATTTCACAGCTAACTGGAAATCGCCTCCTTGCGCGCCTAACCCCGGCACTAAAAACGGAAGCTCCGGTGTCAGGTTCCGGACATGCTTCATTTCGTCCGGAAAAGTCGCTCCAACTACCAGCCCGCAATTGTTGAGGCTGTTCCATTGTTTAACGCGCTCTGCAACAATTTCAAAGAGCTTGTTCTTGCCATCTGAAAATTTTTGAAAATCTTCCGCGCCTTTGTTTGAAGTGTGACACAAAACAAAAACACCCTTTTCTTCTTTCTCAATAAATGGCGCCACACCATCAAACCCCGGATAAGGATTGACCGTAATCGCATCAAAATTTAATTTTTCAAAAAATGCCTTTGCGTACATTCTTGAACTGTTCCCAATATCACCGCGTTTGGCATCTGCAATTTTAATCACACTGTCGGGCAGGTAGTTGACAATTTTAGTCATTGCATCCCAGCCGGCTGTGCCGCAAGCTTCAAAAAATGCAGTATTAATTTTATAAGCCGCTGCATATTCAATTGTGGCGTCAATGATAGCCTGGCTGAAATAAACATGGGGCTCATTTTTTTGTAATATGAATTCAGGAATTTTATTCAGATCCACATCTAGCCCGACGCAAACGAGACTGTTTTTTTTTGCACAAATATTTTTGAGTCTCTTGTTAAATTCCATCCCTAATTCCTTAAAATAAAAAATAAAATAAATAAAAATAAGAAGCAATAAAAAAATTATTTAAATTGCAATTAAAAATCCAATCACGCCAATGACCAAAGGCACTGTCAAATTGTCCAAATTTTTGGGAGAATAAAGTTCGATTATCGCACCAAGAAAAGCAGTTATCAAACCAGTTAATAAAACAGCCCATGTACTAAATATAGTTCCTGCAATTAAAAGATAAACGATTACGGCAATGAAAGCAAAAATAAAAAATGAACCAGAACCGCCCAGTGATTTGCCCGGTTTTAATTGTTTTATCGGAAATTTTTTTCCAACCACTGCCGCCATTCCATCTCCCCATGTCATTGCCATAATTCCGAGGAAGGGTAAAACAAGTAATGGCGATTGGTAAAAAGTAAGTAATGTACAAATTGTAAGTGAAACTGAATAATAGACTGTGCCCGGATTCTTTTCTTCCAGTTCCATTGCTTTAAAAATTGTATATTTATACGATAAAAAATTGATAAGGATAAAAGCAACCGGGCCTATTATTGCGTAGTACCATTCAGTAAAATAAAACAAAGCGATAAAAACCCAATTACCAACAGCAATGTGGATTATTTTTCTGCTGAAATCGTTGCTCAATTTAAAAAGTATTTGTATTGCAGTAGCAATAAAGATCATAGCAAAGACGAAAACAAATCCGATAATAACGCCAAGTAGGTTCCGTTCCATATTTTTCTCCTATTTTTTCTTAGATAATTCCCAGCGCGACAAGTTGCAGATAATTTAACCACAAAGAACTCAAAGGAGGCACAAAGGTCACAAAGTTTTTTCTTTGTTTTCTTTGCGTCCTTTGCGGTTAGATTTTTTTTTCACAAATAAAAACAAAAACTTTTGCAAAAAAAAAACGAAGATTTAGCTGACAATAAAATAGCGCGACAAGTCGCAATTGAAAATAAAAAATGTAATTCGTGCATTCGTGGCTAATTCATTTGTAAAAACAACAAAATTATTAAGTGTAATAGAATAACGTAATGCTACAAAATACAGGAGGCGCTATATCTGCTTAACGATTCCCTGATAAGAATAATACAAGTAAATATTTCTTTTTTGTCAACAATTACCTTTACAAAATTTTGAATAATGATGAATTGGGCAAGGTATTTTATCGTTTTGCCCTGCCAGGTGAAATATGGAAAGAATAATTCTGCATAAAAACATTGACTTTTGCTAAAATAAAAATTATATTTTAAAATTCAAATTGCAAAACTATAAAGATAAATTACATTAAAATATGACTGTTTTTAAACCTCTTTACCGATTAAAAAAATACATCTCTCTACACAAACGTGATTTAATAATTGGTTTCATTCTAATTGTTTGTGCTAATGTTTTATATTCAATCCTGCCAAAAATTTTACAGCTTGCAATTGATAAAATTGAACAGGGGATCAGCACGAGGCAATTGATATTTTATGCGGCGCTGCTGGTCATTGTAACGGCAATGCATTCCGGGTTTAGCTTTTTAATGAGAAGGATAATTGTTGGGGTTGCCAGAAAAATTGAATACCAACTGCGGAATGATTATTTTGAACATTTGCAAAATTTGTCACAAAATTTTTTCGTAAAAAACAGAACAGGCGACCTGATGGCTCGGGCGACAAATGATGTCAGGTCTATTGCCATGACTCTTGGAAGGTCGTTTCTTTTCTTTTTTGGCAATGTCATAGTATTTGTTGTTGTTTCTGTTTTGATGATCACAACAAATGTGAAATTGACTTTATTAGCTCTTATCCCATTCCCATTAGTAATTTTCATTGTTTATAAAAGCATGACGTTTTTCTTCAACACCTATGAAAAAATTCAGGCTAAATTTTCCGACATTACAGCCAAAGTTCAGGAAAATATTTCTGGCGTTAGAGTTGTAAAAGCTTATGTTCAGGAAGAACATGAAATCAACCGCTTTTTGAATCTAAACCAGTCCTATTTAAAAGAAAACTTAAAACTCGCCTGGGCAAAAGGACTGCTGAGCGCTTCGTTGGAAATTTTATTCGGTCTGGCTTTTGTCGTCCTTATCTGGGTAGGCGGCAATGCAGCAATCAAAGACCAAATTAGTATTGGTGATTTTGTTGCGTTCACCGTATGGCTTGGTATGTTAGCCTGGCCCATTTTCTCTTTTGGATGGGTGATCAATCTGCTTCAACGCGCTTCCGCTTCAATGAAAAGAATTAATAAAATTATGGATGAAAAACCGGAGATCCAAAATACAGAGATTTGTGATAAATCAATAGTATCAATCGAAAGCGAAATAGAATTTAAAGAGGTGAGTTTTTCTTATGATGACAAGCCTGTGTTGAAAAATATTAATTTCAAAGTGCAAGCTGGAACAACTGCGGCTATTGTCGGGCCCACTGGCAGCGGTAAAACGACATTTGTTAATTTAATTCTCAGGCTGATTGACTCTATTAGTGGTCAAATATTAATTGGTGGAAAAGATATACGTTCGATTCCACTCAATATATTACGCAAAAGTATTGGATACGTGCCACAAGAAACTTTTCTTTTTTCTGATACGATTGAAGAAAACATCTCCTTTGGCGTTAAAAATCCTCAATTTAAAGAGATTGAATGGGCTGCCAAAATATCCACCATCAGCGATGACCTGATGAATTTTCCTGAAAAATATCAAACTCTAATTGGTGAAAGAGGCGTAAATCTATCCGGCGGGCAGAAACAGCGAACAGCAATTTCAAGAGCCCTGCTCAGAAAGCCAAAGATTCTTATTCTGGACGATGCTCTCTCATCAGTGGATACTTACACAGAGGAGAAAATACTAAACAGCTTTGAAGAAAATTATTACCAACAAACGAATTTTATTATTTCTCATCGAATTTCCTCTGTTAAACATGCTGATCTAATTTTTGTGCTTCTCAAAGGAGAAATTATCGAAAGGGGAACACATGAAGAACTTCTCGAAAAAAAAGGATTCTATGCAGAGCTTTATCAACAGCAATTGTTAGAAGCTGCTTTGGAGGAAATTTAGATTTTATCATACAGCTTTACTAAACTTCAAAAGTTTAGTAAAGCTAAATTTGGAGATAAATTTTTGAGTCACAATTACCATGAAGAAGAATCACTGGGAAAAGCTTATGACAGTCGGCTGTTCAAACGACTGTTAAAATATTTGAAGCCATATCAGTGGCAGGTGGCGTTAGGAATTTTGTTACTGTTTTTGGGAACCATTCTCGAATTGGCGGGTCCCTATTTAATTAAGATTGCCATTGACAAACATATCATTACTAAAATCACCAGCGGGCTAGTAACGCTTGTAGCAGCTTATATTGTTGTTCTTGTTTTGCATTTTGTTGTAGCTGTCTGGAGAACATACATAATGCAGTGGCTCGGTCAACATGTTATTTTTGATATTCGAAAGCAAATTTTTCGACATTTGCAAAATTTGTCTCTGTCGTATTTTGATAAAAATCCAGTGGGCAGATTAGTAACAAGAGTTACCACTGACGTTGAAACTTTGAACGATTGGTTTTCCGCCGGTCTCGTTTCCATTTTTGGCGATGTGTTTCTTTTGACGGGTATTATGATCGTTTTGATCAAAATCCAATGGAAATTGGCACTGGTAACTTTCTCGGTCCTTCCTTTGTTAATTTATTTTACGATATTTTTTAGAAAACGAATTCGGAGTGCTTATCGGGACATTAGAACTCGGATTGCAAGAATTAATTCCTATTTACAGGAAAACATATCCGGCATGATCATCGTTCAAATTTTCAATCGCGAAAAAAGAAACTTTAAAAAATTTGATGAATTGAATAAAGATCATTTGAATGCGCATTTAAGGTCAATACTTTACTATTCCATTTTTTTTCCTTCAATCGATGTAATTGAATCAATCGCCCTGGCATTGATCATCTGGTTTGGCGGGTTGCACTATTATGCTGGTGAAGTTTCTTTTGGTGTTTTAGTTTTATTCATTCAATATTCAAAAAGATTTTTTAGACCGATATCTGATCTTACTGATAAATACAATATAATGCAAGCGGCTATGGCTTCATCGGAACGAATATTTATTCTTTTGGATGAAGAACCCAACATTAAAAATCCAAATCTTCCTCAAAGGATTAAAAAATTGGAAGGAAATATTGAGCTTAAAAATGTTTGGTTCGCTTATAAAAACGACAAAAAGGGCGCTCCCGATTTTATATTAAGGGATATTTCTTTTAAAGTAAAGCCGGGTGAAAAAATCGCCATCGTTGGCGCAACCGGGGCTGGCAAAACTTCAATTGTCAACCTGCTCTGCCGGTTTTATGATGTAACAAGGGGGGAAATCTTAATGGATGGGATTAATATTAAGCAGTTGGATTTAAAGGAACTTCGCAGCCGTGTTGGGCTAATTCTTCAAGACGTTTTCATCTTTGCTGGCACTGTTGAGGAGAACATTCGGCTCGGCAACAAAGATATTTCTTATGAAACAATAAATTATGCTGCAAAAGATGTTAATGCCCATTCTTTTATAAACCGGTTACCAAATAAATATCAGGAACAAATGATGGAGCGCGGAGCTTCTCTTTCTACCGGGCAAAAACAGTTGTTAGCTTTTGCCAGGGCATTAGCATTCAATCCTAACATTCTCGTTTTAGATGAAGCAACTTCAAGCGTGGACACCGAATCTGAAATTTTAATCCAGGGAGCATTGAATAAATTAATGTCCAGCAGGACGTCTATTTGCATTGCCCACCGCTTGTCAACGATTCAAAACTCTGATCGCATCATTGTAATGCACAAAGGAAAAATCAGAGAAGAAGGCTCACACCAGGAATTGTTGAAGTTGAAGGGAATTTATTATAAATTGTACCAGTTGCAGTTTATGGATAGGGAGTTGGGTAATAAGGTAACTGGGTAATAAGGTGATTATAATTACCCAGTTACCTTATTACCTGTTTACATAAATCCCAATATTTACAAAATTACCTATCAAACTAATTACTCAATTTCCCTATTACCATATTACCAAACAACCCAATTAACAAATAACTTACTCGAATGATGATAAAACTTTATATTCAACAAACTAATGCGTCCCCTCCTCACCTTCAAGTTTTTTCATTTCAAAATGATTTCCAGTTTCATCAACAATCTTGCGATACCACGATTTCGGATAACCAGGGTGCTTAACATTTCCTAATTCATCCTTCACGTTTCCATCAAGATATTTATAAAGTAAAAATTCACCTAATTTTTTCCATCGCTTGACAGTAGAATTTCCGATATCAACTGAATATTTTGTTAAATAGTCTTGCGCATGTCGGGGAGATTGCTTGTACAAAGTCAAAGCAGTATTTTCAACTTCCGCTTGATCGGCTAAAAATTTTCCTTCTAATTCTCGTTGCACTTTTTGAACATCATAAATCATATCATTGTAACGCAAATAACAATAATTGGAGACGAAGTTAAAAACCCAAAAAGCGGATTCCCAGGTAAAATGATGAAAATCACCAGTACCAACAGCATAGCTTTTGGGAACTTCTTTTATCCCGCAGTACATTGGTACATAAACAGTGCTGTAAGTATCATCAACGCTGAACCAAAAAACACCGCCAATTGGATCAGACAGCCAAGAGCGGGCTTGAGCAACAAAAGAAAATCCCGTTTGCTGGGTTGATGTGGCTCGTTCATTGCATAGAGAACGCTGTCAACCTCCCATGTTAATGGACGCCAGCGGTAGGGAAGTTTGTAAGGACCAGCGCCGATATCTTTTGTCATGTCAAAATCAGATCCTTCAAAATGATCACGCATCAATTCCATGACATCGCGGACGGAAAGTTTATTGTCTGGTTTGATCCATAATGGTAATGGCTTAGCACCTTTAACCCCTTTAACATAATCCATTGAGAGATTCAGTGATGGAGCAGCACGGCGAAACATGCTCCAAACTCTGGCTTCGCAAAAACGTAAAGCACCATAATCCAGGGGAGCGTAAGCATCGGCGAAACTAAAGTCTTTATCATTACCGTTGAACCAGCCTTTTTCCCTGGCAAGACTGATGACATTTTTTTCGTAGAGACAATTTTTAGGATCATTCAAAGGGAACTGTCGAATACGAGCTTGATTGGCATGTCCACAGATATATCCATCGGGAACCCGACGAGCAACCCAAACAGCGCCTTTTTTATTCGTTCCCTTTCCAATTATTTCCATTATCCAAACTTCATTGGGATCGGAAACAGAAAAGGTTTCCCCCGAGCTATAATACCCATATTCTGCAACGAATTCACCCATAATTTCAATAGCATGACGAGCCGTTTTTGCACGCTGCAACGTTACGTACATCAAACTGCCATAATCCATAATCGCCTTTTTATTTCTTAATTCATTTCTGCCGCCCCAGGTTGTCTCACCAATAGAAACCTGGTGTTCATTCATATTCCCAACGACTGAATAAGTATGGAGAACCTGTTTAATTTGACCGAGAAATTTTCCCGAATCCCACTCATAAATATCAAGCATTTGTCCGGGAAGATGGTCGCGCGCAGGTGTAAAATAAAGTTCACCATAAAGTACATGTGCGTCAGCGGCGTAGGTAATCATTGTTGAACCGTCTTTTGAAGCGCCCTTGGAGATAAGGAAATTAGTACAGGCGTGTAAAGGAAAATTGACCGCCATTAAAAGCGTTATTAAAACAAAAGTCACAAGTAAACTAAATCTTTTCATAAAGCAAATGTTCCTCCAGTTGATTATTTTGATAAACAATTTTTTATATTCTCCAACTAATTTTCAATTTCTAATAAATTATGAATACCTAACCTGGACAAGCCAGAACAAAATATTTTTCATGGTTCTATGCCCAATATTAACAATGGAACTGGAGGATTGTTCCTGCCTTGTCTCATTACATTATAGACTTCACCTTCGTAGTAAGCAACACCTGATGACATTTGAGATTGCATTTTCTTTGTTGGCAATATTTCAATTCCTAAGTTTATTACTCCACCAGAATAAAATAGCATGTGCTTGACAAATAAGTCATAAGCTACAAAAGAATATTTTCCAAATTGTACTTCAACAGCTATCTTATCTTTAACAAAATCAGTTTGATTATATGAAAAAATTGGTGCTTTCTCGCCATGTGCAATTAAAAACTCTTTTTGTTGCTTTG
>Ga0208771_1001220_pt1 | contig 13927 bp, 14 predicted proteins | sample AntAceMetag02UKX_FD_184775 | JGI IMG/M metagenome (GOLD analysis project Ga0208771, IMG submission 184775) | Saline lake microbial communities from Ace Lake, Antarctica - Antarctic Ace Lake Metagenome 02UKX (SPAdes) (version 2) | ecosystem: Environmental > Aquatic > Non-marine Saline and...
GTCTAACTCGAATCCAAAAGTACAACGAAAATGCAATTGATTACCCCCCGTCAATTGCCCCCATTACGATGCTACTATTCTACAGGTTTTGGCTTGTCAAGTCAAGCATAATCCGGAGGCAAGTGCGGTATCTTTCGCGAAAAAGGCTCTTCAAGTCACCGTGTCACGTTATTCGCAGAAACACGAGCCCAATTCATTGTTTTCGAGCGGCTATTACCGGACTTTTGTGGAAAAGCAAGTCAGGCGGTTTTTTCTCACGGGGCGAAATCCTGGTTTATTTCCTTTTCCAGCTTTTCGAGTTCTGCGCTCATATTCTCTTCGGTAATATCGTCTTCGGCTTGAGCCTTGTACTCGGCCTTGGTCAGAACCACGACATCTTCCTCGGGTTCTTCAGATTTATCCTTGCACCCGGTCAGGGAAAAAAAGCTTACAGCTGCAGCTACACAGATAGTCAGAATTTTTCGCACCATGTTATAACCTCTTTGTGTTCAATATTGCTTTTTATTGTTATCTCAGCTTCAGGCGTTAGTTTCAGGGTTCCTTATTTACCGCTTTTCTTCTGGTTCTTGTTGGGCGCCTGCCCATTTTTTCCTGTCCCTCTCTCCTGATGTATTGGCGGGTTTTTTTCTTCGGCTTGTTAACGTCATCGCCGGCCTGGGGCTTTCGTTTGCCGCCGCGAGTGCGTATCTGTTTGTCCATATTCATACGCTGCTGTTTCATTTCATAGCGCATCAGTTCTTTTTGTATCAGCTTGTCAATACGCTCAAGCTTTTTGCTGTCGTCTCCAGCCAGTTCGCGAATCCGCTCAAGCCTTGCGGTGCGTTTGAGATGCTTCGCCTTTTCGCGCTTCATTTGTTTTTCGAGTGATTTTAGTTGCTTCCCTTTTCCAGCGCCTTTGGCTTTACCGATGCCTTTGCTTTTGCCTTTGCCAGCTCGGGCGGCGTTAGGATCGCGCACTTTCATCATTTTCTCCCGCTCTTTCATCCGTATTTGACGAAGTCTATCTCGTTCTTTTCTTCGTACCTCGCGAAGCGCCCGTTCCTCGTCTCGGTTCCGATGCGGCCTGGTTTGGCGGTAACCACGCGGTGAGTTGGCGTCGGCGCTTGTGCTTCTGTATTTGCTTGAAACTCTTGGCGGCCGTTTTGGCCTGGTGCGGGCGTCTGGATCAGCGCCTGCGTCTTTAGCAAGAACTACTGTACTGCTTGAGAACAATGTTACGAACAAGAAAATATTTAACACTAACTTCTTCATGATATATTCTCCAATATTAGCTGTTCCAAATCAGCTTAGACGATAAATATCATTAATCTCCTGACCACAAAAACCCTCTTTATTGCGGCCTCCCATAAAGCCAATACTCTGTTCATTCAACATACAACAAAGACCTCAAATTGTCAAGTCCGGCTGCCTGTCATCATGTCGCGGTTTTTCATCCGCAACACGGCAAAAACGGCTCTTATCCCTTTTGTCGACCGCTAAAGCATCGCCCTTTGGGATTTGTATAGACTTTTTACAGTTATCCGTACGGTGCCCCTGACACACATGTTCGCTCCGACGGGAGTCCTGCTCTGGCGCCGACCGATAAGCTATTTGGCCGGGCTCAGATATTTGAAGAACTCCGAATCGCTCGGAAGGACAAGTGTCGTCTCTTTGGTCAGCGATTTCTCATAGGCTTTCAGGGTCCTGACAAAGCCGTAAAACTCCGGGTCCTTCTCAAAAGCCTCGGCATATATCCTAATCGCATTGGCGTCGCCATCGCCTCGCAGCTTCTCGGCTTCTCGCCGGCTTTCCGCAAGCAAAATCATCTTTTCCTTGTCTGTTACCGCCCTGATCTTCACCGCCTCCTCCTCACCTTCCGAGCGATATTTCTTAGCTATCCTCTGGCGCTCGGCGTTCATTCTGTCATAAACAGAGTGAGTTACGTCCCCCGGCAGATCGGCACGCTTTATTCGCACGTCCAACACCTCGATACCGTAGTCGCGAGCCTTGTCGTCACACTGCCCGTGTACATCTTCCATTATCTGCTCGCGGTTGACTGATACTATCTCGGTCAGCGTATGCCGTGCAAGTTCCTCGCGTATCTCCGAGAAGACAATGTCGTCCAGTCTTGCCTGGGCGCCGTCCACATTTCCCACTTTGTTGTAGAATAGCAGCGGGTCAACTATTCGCCACCGTGCGTAATTGTCGATCACTAAATGTTTCTTGTCACTGGTAATAATCGGCGCAGCAGCAGCATCATATTCGAGCACCCTGTCCTCAAATGTATGGACAGTTTGAATGAAAGGAATCTTGAAATGCAGTCCGGGCTTCTGAACGGTTCTGACCCATTCGCCCAACTGTGTGACAATGACCTGCTCGGTCTCATCGACAGTAAACGTGGCCAGGTAAAGAACGAGTATAGCCGCGGCAACCACGACAATTGTGATAATCATCTTGTGACTCATTTTTCACCACCTTTCTCGAGGGGAAGGAACTGCAATATATTGCCGCCAACCTCAGGGTCGATAATTATCTTGCGAATACCGGGCAGAATTTTCTCCATCGTTTCGAGGTAAAGCCTTTTTCGCGTGACGTCCTTGGACTTTTTATACTCTTTCAATACCGCAAGGAACCTGTCGACGTCGCCCTTGGCGCGCTCGACACGCTCGGCCTTGTAACCCAGGGCCTCTTCGATGATCTTTTGCGCCTCGCCACGCGCCTTGGGAAGCACGTCCTCACGATAACCATCGGCTATCTTTATAACCTTGTCCTTGTCTTCCTTGGCGCTTACAACGTCACTGAAGGCCTTGGCCACCTGTTTGGGTGGCCGAACAGTTTGCAGCTTCACCACTCGTATCTTGACCCCGCCGTCGTACCGGTCGATTATCCGCTGCAGCAACTCACGGATATCAAGCTCGATCTGAAGCTTCTCGCCTATGAGCACGTCATCAATAGGCCTCTTGCCTACCACCTGGCGCAAAGCAACCTCCGCCGCGTCCATCAGCGCCCCGTTTGGTCTTTCAAGACCTTTAACATTAAACAAAAACTTATTAGGATCCTGAACCTGGTATTGGACTATTACCTGGGCATCCACTATCTGCTCGTCACCTGTGAGCATAAGCGATTCGGCCTCTATGAACTTGTACCGTGCCGGCGGCCCGGGACTTACCGTCCTAAATCCTATCCCAAGCCTTCTTATCTTCTCAACCTTGACCTTGTTGACGGTTTCAATCGGGCGCTGGAGACGATAATGCGGTCCCGGCTCGGTTATCCTTACTACTTTGCCGAACCTTCGAACCACTCCCCTTTCGTCGGGCCCTATGATATAGACGCCGGAGAGGAGCCATAAAGCCACCACCGCCATGACTACCCACTTTATCCACTGCGGATTGAATTGAATCTGCGGCCCGAACGGCGTCCGGCCGCCGCCGCCACCGCTGGTATTCGACCACTTGCTCTCAGGCATCTGCACCATAATCGCACCTCTCCAAAAAAATGTCAACGGCGAAAAACATCCACCCAACCACCTGCCCGATTATAACCAGTCGCGAAACGCCGTCAAGTAAAACATGAAAATAGCCGACTATTGCCTGCAAAAGCTCAAATTAGCGTCCGATGGGCGGCATTTTTGGGATTTATTTTGAATTTTACGGCTGTTTTTCAGTATTATAGAGAGAAATCTGTAACGTTTTCGCTGTTTCGAGCGTCTATAAGATACAACAGTAGACTGTAATAATCGGGCATAATAGCGCGGGCGTAGCAGAAAAAGAATCCGCGGACAACTGTATTCGGAGGTTAACAGAATGTGTAACTTGAAGTCTTTAAGAAATATTTTGTGCGTGGCGTTGGCTGTTTTTGCGGTATTAGCCGTTGCAGCCGGGGCCGCAGATGTTGTTTCAGGAAGCGATCTATTGAGGCAGGTCCGCCAAAGAGACCAGGGCAAGAAAAAGGCCGCTTACGAAGATAGGTCAGAGAAAGGGGCTGATTCAAACGAGCCGGTGGCAGAGCCCCAAAAGCAGGAACCGCAAGAGCCTGAGCCCGTCGCGCCGGTAAAGCGCACATCGCCGAAGAAGACTGTCAAGCCAACGCCGCGTGATCCTGCCGTGAAACCTGTGCGAAAGGCTGCGACCGACCGGGTGCTGCAAATGATTCCGGCCGATTCGTTGTTTTGTGTGCGAATAAACAATCTCGATTTTAGTATGGGCAAGATAGATCAGTTTCTCTCCGGCGTCCTGCCCATACCGGGCGGTGTCTCGATGCTTGCTCGAACGCAGTTGGTCGGTATCTTAGGGACACCCGATCTCAAAGGCGTAAATACGAGCGGCCGTTTCGCTGCCTTTGGACCTCTGCCTGGTACGGACCTGAGTGACCCGGATAACATCGGCATACTTGTGCCGGTCAAGAACTACCGGCAGTTTGTCGCCGGCAATCCCAATGTCAGCGAGCCCGACGACCGGGGGATATCAAAGATTGCCGGTGGGCCGTTCCACCCCCTGCTGGCCGTCAAGGTCAAGAACTATGCACTCATAACTCCCCAGGGAAACGATAGTGAACTGGCTGCAACGGCAAAACTCATCGCCGCCGGCAAAGTGAAATCTCTCTCGGCGGCCTTCGATCGCGATCAGATTAAACAGTCTGCCACCAAACCGGTATGGGTTTATGCGAATGTTCAGCAGATTTCTAAGACTTTCGGTCCTATGCTGTCGGCCCAGTTCGAGCAGATCAAAGCTGCAACTGAGAGCATGACTCCTCCCGCCCAGACTGCGACTGTCTCGCCGGCAGCGGCCATGAATGCCTACGCTGTTGTACTGCAGGAACTGGCCCAGCAAACAGAATCTGTGACTGTTGCAATTGATCCAAAGCCAAATGTGCTCACCATCACGAAGACCGTCACTGCTATCGACGGTACGGATATGGCCGAGATGTTCACCGCCGACGCTTCAGCTATCGGCGAGAACAAACTTCTTTCTTACCTCGGCGACGGCGCATTCATGAATTTCGCAGGCAGGATAAACGCGCCTCTTTTTCAAAAGCTCAATCCCTTTGGCATCGATATGCTCAGCGGGTTAGCCGGTGAGACAATGACACCCGAAAATGTGGCCAAAATGAAGAACCTCGCCCAAGAGAGTTTCGATTCTCTCGCCGGTCCCGTGGCCTTTTCCGCCGTGATCGATGCGGAGACCAGGCCGCCCTTTGCCTTAAAATACGTGATTGAACTTCGCGATGTCGACAAATTCAACAGCGTTTTAGATAAGTCTTTCGATTTATGGAAAAACCAGGGTTTCGGTGAACTCTACAAGACAATGGGCATGGAAACAAGTTACACTTTCGAGCGGAACATCGCCACTTACAAAGGCGTTGCGATAAACTCCTCTCACCTAACCATGAAGTCAACCGACACCAACTCACCGCAGGGGCAAATGATTAACACGATGTACGGCGAAGGTTTTGATTATCGCTGGGCGATAGTCGACAAACTCTGCGTATTTGCCATCTGCGGTGACGTCGATTCAGCCGTGCGCGAACTGATCGATAGTGCAAAAGCCGGCGGGCCAAAGCAAATCGGCGCAGAAACCAAGGCGGCCCTGGCTATTCTACCCGGTGCTCGAAACGCCGACGCGATAGCAACGATAAACTACCTTCGCATTTTCAAGATCATCTCAGCTTTTTCACCCATGCCGATGCCGCAGATGGATTTTCCGACGAAAAGCAACGTCGCCATCGCTTCCAAAGCGGCCGATGGGAAACTGCAGGTGGATATCGCCCTGCCGAAACAGCATTTAATCGAAATCATGACCGCATTCCAGATGATCCAGCAGCAGGTCATGCAGCAGCAGATGTCACAAAATAAAGAAGACAAAGCCAAATTCGAGAAGATTATGAATTCCGACGAGGGCTCTTTGACGAAGAAGGGCTGGACCTGCTCGATGCATCCCCAGGTTCAGTTGCGCCAAAAAGGCCGGTGCCCGATGTGCGGCATGGACCTTGTCTCCTCGGTCGGATTCCGCGAAGGTCTCAAACCCGCCCCGGCTAATCGCCCGCACCGCCCCGGTGCCGGCAACTTCGTGCAGGGCCAAATTGTCGGAACTGACGTCACTCTCGAAAAAGCGAAGCTGGAGAGAAACCAACTCGCTCTCTTCACGGGGCGTAGCTGGGCAGTGGGCCCCAGTATCCTCTTGTTTCTTTTCGATATAAAGGAAGGCTCCATCCCAACTAACAGATCGTTTGAAATCACCGGCGATGTCAATAAAAGTAATGCGCCGCATGTTCACTATCGCTGGAAAGACCCAAAAACGGGCAAGATGGCAGTCGAAGTCGCAACGGGCGGCAAATACACAATGACGCTCAAATTCGGCCCTGCGAACGCAGGAGTTATTCCCGGTTCCATTGTACTTGAGGTACCCGACAAGAACACCCGTCTGGAAGGCAATTTCCGTGCGAAGATCGGCGATCGGTAACAAGATATAGCACCACATTTACTAATCGGCCCAGTGGTCGCAGATAAGCACAAACATGCTAATTTGACAGACCCGATAACCGGCAAGCAAAACCTCAAAGTGTCACTCGATCAGACAGAGTTGGGTGACAGTTTTCTTTTTTAAAGCTTCGCCATTGGTTTATCATTTCTAATGACTTCGCTGCACTCTCGGCACCAAAACCCGGGCGAGCGGGGAGAATTTCAACCAAATGCGCAAGTGGTTAAAAGTAAAAATTGGAAAAGTGCGAAATTTTTTAGTCCTTTTTTATTAACTGTTTAGGTCAAAGGCCATTGTTAAAAAAGTCGTTTTTTTCGCACAAATGCGCAAGTTGGTCCAATTGTAGAAGGAACGAATGTTGAACGCAGATATACGGAGTTTTGAAATTTAACATTCGGCTATTTGAACGACAGACAGAGAGGAATTTGTATGGCATATGACCTTGCTATTTTCAGGGACCCGGAGTTTGGCGCAGATTATGTTGACTGGCTTGCGGATGAGCACTCGATTGATATTCGACTGCACTTTGCAAAGCTATGGGCATACTACACCAACAGAATCGAAGCGGTCAGTAACTCCAGCGCTTCGGGCAGAAAAGTGAATCAGTCGGGGCGCGGTTACCTTCAGGCCCAGGAACAGGGACTGCCTTCGCGGATAACGGGGCTGACATATTCTTCGGACGCGGGGGCTTTTGGCACCACGGCTGTGAAGGAAGTGCAACGAAAAGAAGTAGTTATCGAGAATGATATTGCGTGGCGAGTAAACGCCGCGGTGGATTTTTTATTCGGGAAGCCAATAAGTTTTGTTTCGAAATCGTCGGATAGCCACAAACGTGCAGAAATTGGATTACTTTTAAAGGCACTGTTTGAGGCTAACGGCGCTATCGGATTTCTCCAGGATATGGCAGTGCTCGGGAGCGTTTATGGTTTTGTCGATTGTTTAGTCAGGCCTGGCGACGAACTCACCCAACTCATTTCATCGAATTCCCATTTTAGCAGCCAAGAGCAGAATGGGAATCCCTCCTCCTCCCAGAGTCTTCCGTTTGAAGATGTGTTGAGATTGGCACAAACAGTCGACCTTGAACTGATTGAAGCGCCAAGAGCACTGCCTGTTCTGGAAGAAAACGATTACAAGAAGATCAGATATTATGTCCAGCACTTCTATCAAAGGAAGAATGCTCTGAACCGGAGAGGTTCTTTCCTGTCACGATTGCTATCGCAGCGGAGGCAGAGCGGCGATAGTCGGCAGGTAATTGCGGTGACCGAGATTATTTCCGCCGACAAATGGCAGAGGTATGAAAACAAAGAGCTTGCAGCGGAGGGTGAATTGCCATTGGGATATTTGCCTGTGGTGCACATCCAGAATGTTGCTCAGCCTTACTATTATGAGGGCTTGAGTGACGTTGAGCCGTTGCTGCCGCTACAGGACGAACTGAATACGCGGTTGAGCGACAGGGCGAGCAGGCTTACTTTTCAGTCATTCAAGATGTACCTTGGTAAGGGGATTGAGGGCTTTGAGGACAGGCCGGTGTCACCGGGGCGGATGTGGCATACGGACAATCCGGAGGCTACTATTGAGGAGTTTGGCGGAGATGCTGCGACGCCGAGCGAGGATCTGCATATCTCAGAGATCAGAGAGGCTATGGATAAAACGAGCGGGGTGACGCCTCTTGTTGCGGGGGTGTTGAAGAACAAATTAGGTAATCTTACCAGTGCGGTTGCTCTTCGATTGACACTTATGGGGATGCTGTCGAAGACCGAACGCAAGCGATTCACATACGGTGAAGGGCTCAATAAAGTCTGTTGTATGGCCCTGGATATGCTTGATAAGGGTGGCGTGTATCGAACGAGCGCTGCCGACAGAGAGATTGAGATAATTTTTCCGAGCCCGCTGCCTGAGAATGTGATGGAGAAATTGAAAGAGGCGCAGCTCAAAAAAGAATTGGGTGTTCCGACTGAGCAGGTGCTCAGAGAATTAGGTTATGAGGGTTCATAGTTTTTAGTTCATTGTTTGTTGTTTTTTGGGGCTATGAACGCAGAAGGAGGTTTTATGGGTCAGATTGACGCAGAGGAAAGTATTTTGTCAGAGACAGAAGCGGGACAAGGCGACGGCGAGAGTTTGAAGCTTGTTCCGGTGGTCGAGTCGATCCGCTATCGCAAGAGAGCACAGAGTGCGGAGAAGAAAGTCGAAACTCTTACCGAGCAATTGGCCCAGGTAAGGTCGGAAGCTGCCAGAATTTCAGAGCAATTGAATGAGACGCGGGCCGAACAGGAGCTTACACGCAAATTGTCGGCGGCAGGTGCGGTTGATCTGGAAACGGCAGTGCTGATTGCCAAGGTCAGGGCGAAGGGAGAGACGCAAGCGGATTTGGACGGTGTTGTTGAGCAACTGAAGAAGGACAAGCAATATCTGTTTGCCGGTTCAAGTGCGGCTGTGGGGTCGAAAAAGACCGCGGGGGCAAAGGATACTGTACCGCACGGCCAGGGGATTCTGGAGAGAGCAGCCAAGAGAGCGGCGACTACCGGCAATCGAACGGATTTGCATGAGTATCTGAAAGTGAGAAGAAATTTTGTTTGAAGGAGGCAAGTAGATGGCTTTTACAGGTAAGGCAACATATTCAGCTGGCACGAGTCTGCCGGAATTAGCTGAGGACGTATCGGATTTGATCGGAATAGTGTCACCGTATGAGACCCCTTTGTTAGATGCATTGGGTGATCCCGTGAGAGAGGCGATGAGCACTCATCACGAATGGCTGGAAGATCAGCTTCTTCCCAACAAGGACGCTATCAACGATAGTACGTATACCGATGCTGCCGCCGACACGGATTTTGACGTCGACAACGGCAGTCGATTCCGCGTTGGTGATCAGATTCAGGTTGAGGGGTCAGAAGAGTTGATGTTCGTGACGGGTATCAGCAGTGATACGCTGACGGTTGTTCGCGGTTATGCCGGTACAACTGCGGATAACCTGGCGGATAACCTGGTAATCAACATTCTCGGCAACGCGGCTCTCGAGGGGGCTGACAAGCCCACGGCGAGATTTACCAATCGCAGCCGTCAGAGCAATTACAGTCAGATATTCTCGGCACCGGTCGAGGTCAGCGGGACTGATATGGCTGCGAGCCAATTGGGTCTGGCCGACGAGATGGATTATCAAAAGCAGGAGCGACTACGCGAGCTGATTCGCGACCTGGAGAATACCGTTATCAATGGAGGTCAACCGGCGAGCAATCCGGAAGGCAGCGGTTCGGTGAGAAGGTCGATGAAGGGCGCTATCCAGCATCTGTCGACCAACGTTCTTCACACCGGTGACAGCGGATTCCCATCCGGCACCGACCTCGATGAGGCGAAGTTGAATTATGTGCTCAGGCAGATCTGGGACAGCAGCAACGGCAATGTTGATTTGATAGTTGTTGGCGGATTTCAGAAACGCAAGATCAATGATTTCACATCCGGAAGCCGCAGCTACGGTGCGACCGATACGACATTCACCGATATGATCAGCATTTACGAGAGCGACTTTGGTATCTGCCGGATTGTTACGACCCGGTGGATTCCGCAGGATGCAGCGTTGTTCCTAGACTCGTCTCGCGTGAGTGTATTGCCTTTGGCGGGGCGAAGCTTCCATTTCAAGCCGTTGGCGAGCAGCGGTGACTATGAGTGCGGCGAGCTAATCGGTGAGTATACCCTGGAGCTCAAGAATGAGGCGGCTCACGGGCTAATCCGTGATCTAAGTACGAGCTAACATTGAAGGGACATCAAGCGACGCAGTGACCTGCGTCTGGCGGGGGTGCCCAGGAATTGCAAAGCGTTTTTGGGCACCCAAGCCTGCCTGCAAAAGAAGGAGGCGAGAAACAAATGGCGAGATTTTCAGACGACGTAGATGTTTTGAAGTATGAGCCGATACTGTTTGGCGAACTGCACCTGTCGGGGCAGGTTTTAGCAACCGGGACAGGTGGGACACTGAGCGGGACGACATTTACCGCAGCCGGAGCGGATTTTGTTAGTGCTTCGGTAACAACCGGTGGAGTTATACACCTGCAGGTTTCCGACGGCTCGCTGGATGGCGCATACGAGGTTGTGTCCGTAGATTCTGCAACCCAGCTTAGCGTTTCAGTGGTCAGGTCGGATTCGGATGATGCATCGGTGGCGCCACCGGCGGCAACTAATGTGTCTTATCGAGTCAGTACGTTTGGGCCACAGGCCAATGAAGTTGGCTTCCAATTGACGGAGTATTTCGGTATTGCACCTGGTAATCCTGAGAGTGATTACAGTGCAGATGATGTCCTGGACAGCAATGTTTTGAGGAGAGCCTCAGCTTTTGCGGTGATAGCTGCGGCGTACGCGATGCTGGCCAGTAAGGCCGAGGACGAGAATTTCTGGAAGAAGAGCATGCATTATCAAAAGCTCTTCGAGAAAGCGCGCGAGCGGTGTCGGCTGAGTATCGATATCGGTTCGGACGGTGTGGCGGATGTCACCAGGACCGGGGCGTCTATAAGGTTGGTGCGTGATTAGTTTTGGGGGCAAGTACAGATGAGCGTGACTTTAGACGGACAAAGCTTGTTTTATGGTCCAGAATTGCGTATTGAGCCATTGACTTCTACTCGCGATTCAATTGAAAGAGTTGTTCCTGGATTGAGCGGTGTGCTCAGCATTGATCTCGGCGGGCGCGGTAGAAAGATAAAGCAGAGGGGTCTCTTGCGGGCAAGAAGTCGGCCGCACATGGAACAGATGGTCAATGCTATATTTGCTTATCAGGACGGAAACACACACACGTTGATCGGCTCTGACGGGCAGGAGTTTGACAACGTTCGGATGGATAGTTTTGAAGTGACAAATGAAAGATTGAGCGGCGGCGGCATCGTCGTTGATTATGAAATTGTTTATACACAGTTGGTGGTTTAGTGAAAATGGCACTTATCAGCGATGGGATCGACAATGTGAGGGCGTTTGAATTGCCGGCGGGCATCTGGGCCGACGGCGAGAGCATTAGTGCACCGAGAGTCGCTTTGGTACGCTGGTATTCAAGCTATAGTGACAAGTTCTACCAGGTTTATGTCAACGGCCGATATGCCGGTGCGACGGTTGACAGCCAGCAGCGGCAGATGTTTGTGCCGATGCCCACTTCTTTGGAAACCGCGGTGCGGATAGAGGTCTTTGCCGTCGAGGCGGGCGAGGCTCACATTGATTTTGGCGGTGAGATTGATTCGGGATCCGGCCAGACGGGCAGGGTTCGGATAAGCTTATTGCGCGGGCAGAATCTTCCAATCAATTCGTCAATCGAGGTCTATTCTGATAACGGCACGGGTCAAATCGATTATGACAATCCCCTGACCCATTCGGCGCTGCCGGCCTGGCCGGTGTGGCAGGATAAAGCGGGTTTTGGGATGAGCAGATTCGGCGCTAGTGACTTTGGTTATGATTCGGCCGCGGCGGCAGGATTTGGCAAGGGCAGCTTCGGACAGGGACAATTTGGCCTTGACGCCGATGCGTTTGAATGGGTGAGTCGTTATTTGCAGGCCGGTGTCTATAAATTTGGTGTGAGAATAAGCGACAAGGCAGGCAATGAGAGTGACAACGAGACCGATCCAATCACGGTCATACCGGCGGCGAAGCCTGCTGAAGATGTGAGTGTTTCTTCTTTTAACAAACAGACAAATCAATTGGTACTGAACGTATCTTAGGAAAAGAATAACGAGGAGCTAATCATGGCGGAAGTGTATCCATCTGATAACACGTTGTTGAATATGCAGTCAGACGGCGAAACCGGCGTTGAATATATACCGACTGGCACGGCTCCGTATTACCTGCAGTTTAGAAAACTTTTGTATCGGCTGCTTCTTGCGGCAAAGTTGGCGAATGATTTGCGGGTATATGACGAAGGGGGTCTGGACATCGGTGTCAAGGCAGGCAAGTTCTGGCTGGGTAGTCAATTGGTTAGCTACAGCGGTTCTTCGGCGAATACCCTGGCTGATGACAAGGCCAACATTTATGTTTATCTTGATTCAGCCGGCAATCTTGTCACCAACGAATACACTGGCTTTCCCGATATGTTGACTGCTGCTCATGTTCGACTGGCAGTGATAACCACATCCGGCGGGGACATCACATCAATAACAGATTCTCGTACGGGCCACAATTTTGTCATGCCGTATGGGGCCGGTGGGGTTAGGAAGGTTGTCGAAGCACATACCAGTGATGATACGCTTACGGCAGCGGAGTCGGGAAGTGTTCACAGTAATCTCGGCGCGACGGGGACGGTGATACTTACACTACCTTCGAATGCAACGCAGGGAACGCAGTTTACTTTCGCGGTTCAGGCGGCCCATGAACTGCGGATCGATCCCGGCTCTGCGGCTATCAGAGGTGACAGCGGCCAGACGGCCGACAAGTACAAATCAGCAAATGCTGTCGGCGAGTGTCTCACAGTCGTTGCTGATTCAAATGGTGATTGGGCAACTACAGCTAAGAATGGCACTTGGACGGAGGAGGCGTAAGAAACGTGTTTTCAGGCAATTTGCATATGAGGCGGCGATTATCAGGCTGAGCAAGACGGACTTTGATATTTGGGAATGGTTAAATGGCGATAGATCTTACAGCAAACTGCGTGGCTCAATACCACATGAATGAGGCTTCGTGGAACGGGACACCCAACGAGGTTGCAGACAGCTCCGGAAACGGCTGGCATGGGGAAGCCGATGGCGATGCGGATACTATCACAGGTGGGATACAGGGCAGCAGATGCGGACGCTTTAACGGCACGGGTGATTACGTGGACCTACCGGATATTACAACAATCGACGGACTCGACGAATTCAGCGTCTCGCTCTGGGCAAACGCCTTTAGTTGTGACCAGGATGGGTACTTAATAGACAGGTGGAGCAGCCAACTGTTGGTGTACGCCGATTACGCAACGTACAACAACTGGCGAGCCATCATGAGGAATAGCAACGGCGATACATACGGCAGCGGTGTGAATCTACAGAACGATGCGGAGATTATTTTCGATACCTGGGCGCATTTAGTGCTGCGATTCAGGCGTAATGATTACTTCAGGTTTTACGTCAACAACAATCTTATCATCGAGCAGGCTACGGCGGATTACCCGATGGCCAGTGCCAGCGGCATCATACGTATAGGCGCCGACCGTGATAACGGCAATGACAAAGAGTTCGAGGGCGACATTGACGAGCTTGTCTTTTTTAACAAAGCCCTTACACCCCCGGAGGTGGCCTGGTTATATAACAACGGCAAGGGCAGGGAATCTCTCAAGCAGCTTCTTGCTCCATTGTTCCAGCGGCATTACAGAAAAAGGAGGAACGCATAATGCAATTTTTGAGAGCAGACACGGCGGCAACTATTCTGACAGGCCCGTTTCTTGACAAAGATGACGGCGTCACACCGGCGACGGGGATCACATTGGCTGCCGCCGATTCGGCCGAGATCATGAAACATGACGGCACAACGTTTGT
>Ga0208771_1001221_pt1 | contig 13925 bp, 12 predicted proteins | sample AntAceMetag02UKX_FD_184775 | JGI IMG/M metagenome (GOLD analysis project Ga0208771, IMG submission 184775) | Saline lake microbial communities from Ace Lake, Antarctica - Antarctic Ace Lake Metagenome 02UKX (SPAdes) (version 2) | ecosystem: Environmental > Aquatic > Non-marine Saline and...
CTCCTTATTTGTATTTTCTAACTAATAAGAGTGTATCACAAAAAAATGAATTTGTCAAATAAAATCTACATTTTATTGTGATATTAGTAAAAGGTTATGCCTCTAAGGGAACAAGGTGTTGTTTTAGGGTTATCCGCATTAGTAACGAATTATTTAAAAATGTGGTTGCAGTTTTTTTGCATAGTTAAAATCTATGTAAGTATTGATTTTAAAGGCTTAGTGTGTATTTTTACACTTCTGTTCCTATAGTTTATGTAAGTAAAGTTTAATTAAAATTTCCCCCATAGGATACAAAATTTGCGTTTTTTTCTCCCATAGGATACCTTTTTTTATTGCTTACAAGTGTTGATTTTATTAGGTTTTAAAATGATTTCTTCACTATTAGTACTTATAGTATTATGAATGATTGTACTACTAAATTTCAATGTTATGTAATTTCTTTAGGTATAAAAAGTCTAACGGATGTAAAAATTCTTTTAACTCTTTATGAAAAGCTATAAACATAGTCTCTGTAACTGTCCTATCTTTAACTGCAAATAAAGGGTTCATTAGAATACACCACTTATTATTTATCTTTTCTTTGGTCAAAATACAATATTCGTCTACGTCAGGTTTTACAAAAGTACTCCATATTTTTTTAGACACATTTAAGTATAATCTTAAATCTTCAAAATTTGATATAAGTTTGTTATTCCCATATTTTAATCTTCCATCATGAGTTATCATGTGTCCTATGGAATAAATAACCCCTCTAGTATGTATTGATAAGTTTTTAATAAATTCGAAACTATTTTTAATAGTAAAAAAAGAATCTTTACTAAAGTCTATTTTAATTCTTTTTTTCAGTCTTTTTATACTCCTTAATTCTTCTAATTCCTCTAACGTCAATTCATTAGGATTATCTTTAAGTATTGAAAATAACCGTCTTACTCTATTTTTTTCATCTTCTCGAGATATACTTTTTATTATTTCTCTTTCTAGTAGTTCTCCTGTGCTTTTATCGTAGTATTCTACATTTTCTAATTTTTTCAAATTCATCATCTCCTTATATAATTTCTTTCCTTTATATAAGTATACTACAATATTTCTAAATTATCAAGTTTTATCTCACTTTTTATCACAATATTATTCTCGTCATAATACGTATAGCAATATTTTCCATCACCAATTTTGAAAACTACCAATACCAAATCATCACCTCCGTTATATTATAAACATCTAATAAGTGTAGAAACTACGAAAATTATTGTCAATAAAATTACGTCTTTTTTTGGAATATAAATGTTCAAAATAAATCCAAACCCCTATTTTTTAAAATAAGTTTCTATGTCGCCTCTGACTTCCGTTACAAACTCTTCTACAAAATTAATTGCACGTCTACTAACTTTATTATATCCTTCTCTATCTGCAAGATCGCATTCTTCTAATTCGGCAAACGCATATTTTACAAGTGAAATATAATAATCCTTATTATCATAATATATATTATATAAATCACTTTTTTTCCCATAATGAATTTCACTCAAATCAGCTTCTATAAAACCTATCTCACTATTGAATATAATATCAATGTCCTGCATTATTTCTTCCTTATTTGTTAGTAAATTGTTCCTGTTAATTATATTATTAATACGTTCACAAATTCGGTTCTTAAGTAATCTAGTCACAACTAATATTATAGGTTTAAATTGTGAATCAGTTATCTCTCTCTCGTCTGCTAATTTTGATATAACTCTTTCTATACTATTAAGCGCAGACTCAAATCTATCCGTTCTACCATTTGAATCTTTTATAAAAAATTCCATAAATTGCCTATTTTGTTCTATAATCATATCCAATTTAGTTTTATCGTCTCTGTTTTTAGCTTTTAGAGTTCCAATTATCCATTTTAACATAAATATAAAAAATACTATAGTAACTCCATAATCGTTTAACATTTTAAGCACGTACAACACCTTCCTTTAAAAATAAAAATAGTGTAAATCATCTATTTATAGTCTAATATAGCTTTTATTCCACTTATTCCAGTTACAATTAAATTTCCATTTATTATACATCCCATCTTAAACTCCCTTCGTTACTTTTTATTTTAGATTGTATTTTATCAACTATATTTTCAACATCTGATTTTTCTAATTTTAATTCATTTAAATCTATACCAATATTTTGTAATACCATCCTAGCTCCTTTTATTCCAAGTAAATCTCTTTTTTGAGTAAGTTCAAAGTGTTCAAGTTCTTCTGCTTCAAACTGTTCTCTTGTATACATAGGAATGCTTTTTACATATGTGTATAGTGTATTGACTTCTATCACTGCATCTTTAATTAATTTTTCACTATATGGTCTGCTCGATAATTTTTTATCTATCTCTAACTTTATTTTTTTTATAGTACTTAAATTTCTTCTGAGTTGAAAATTATTATTTTCTTCTTTGTTTTTAAATTCTAATTCCTCAATATCTATTTGCATTTCTTCAATTTCCGTATCTTCTATTTGTATCGTATAGAATGTATTTCTTATTGTCTCTACTCTATCTGTTAACCTTTTTAGACAATGTCCACTTGCTCTACCTTTCGTTATTTCTCTATTTGGGAGTTGATGAGTATTTTGAAAGGCAGAGTTTCCAAATGGTATTTCTTCTCTTCGAATATTTATATCTTCTATTAATTTCTCAAAGTTTATATTATTTAATTCTTTTTCTATTAATTCTACACTATTCATAAATATTACCTCCTATAAGGACTCTCTAAAGAGAGAATCCTATTATATTATTTACTTTATTTTTAGTAACAAAACCAATTTCAATTAAAAACTTCATCATTTCTTGGAGCATTTTATCCGTATTATAAAATACATTTATTCTTTCGTATATTCTAAACATAGTATTGGTAGTCATGACTAATTTAATTTTATCATCTTCTGATATTCCTTCTATTTTGTTTATAAAATATTCAGAATTGTAAAATTTAGTTAATTCATCTATCGTAAACTCTTTTTCAAATTCAGTTTTTGTATTCCAAATTTTTTCTGTTATAAATGTAGTATTTTTTATTACGTTCCCTTCTGTGTTTAAATTATCTTCACAATTCCATTCTGAAATTAATTTAGTAGACTCATCATTTGATAATTCTATAATCTCAAACCTAGTATCGTATTCATTTGGTTTTATATCATTATATGTTTTAACTATATAGTCACTGCCTCTTGGATTGCTAAATTTAACGCTGTGAAACCTATTATCAGTAGCAAAATTTGGATGTATAAATCTATTACCGTCAAGAATTTTCTTATATTTTACAAGCATATATATAACCTCCTTATAATATTCCGCCACTTTGAAACCCAGCTAATGCACTTCTAGCAGTTACTAAAGTTAAGCTTGGTGTAGTTACTGTATCGTCCGAAAACTGAATTACATTTACAATAGCACTTGTTCCTCCACCGAGAAAGTATCCATCTGTAGTACTATTATTTCCACTTGCATTATCTCTAGCTGTAGATAAGGTAGCACTTGGATTAATCGCAGTATCATCTGAAAACTGTATTCCATCAATTACATTGCTATTTGGTCCAGTATATCCACCTCCTGCATATCCATCAGAACTACTATTCACGCCAGCTGGCGCAGCTCTACCAACACTTAATACAGCACTAGGATTTATAGCAGTATCGTCTGAGAATTGAACTCCATCAATTGTAGTCAAGTAAGAACTAGTACCACCCCCCATGAAGTATCCATCAGAACTACTATTCACGCCACATGGCTGCCGTCTAGCAATGCTCAATGTAATAGCAGGATTAATCGCAGTATCATCTGAAAACTGTATTCCATCTATTGTACTAACATAAGTAGAAGTATATCCACCCCCTACATATCCATCAGAACTACTATTGACCCCACAAGTAAAACGTCTAGCTTGTGAAAGTACAGCACTTGGATTAATCGCAGTATCATCTGAAAACTGTATTCCATCTATTGTACTAACATAAGTAGAAGTATATCCACCTAATACGTAGCCGTTACTATCACTATTTACACCAGCTGATCCGTACCTTGCTGAACTTAGAACTGCTGTTATTGTAAAATTTGTATTATCTTCAAAAGTAAATGCTCCTATTTCATCATTTGATGAACCAGTTCCACCAGCATAATACCCCATACCAGAAGCATATGTATACACTAATGGTTTTCTCCTAACTGTTATAGTCCACCCATCTGAAGTTGATGTTGCTATTAATCTAACTTTATTAGAACTTATATCAGCAGACATTGTTACGTCGATAGTGCCTAGACCAGTATTGCTTACATTATTATAATCTACAGTATCTGCTGTTCCATTCCAAACAAGATAGAATACTCCACTCAATTTGTTTGCATCTTTTATTATATCGTATTCATATATTATTGAGTTGTAACTTACTGTATCGTCAAAACTATCCAAAACATTAGCCCCTGTATTTATTGTTTCATTTTTACTTACAGTCTCTGTTGGACTTCCACCTGTTAGAGTTTTCCAACTTGGATCTGCCCCAGTTCCTTGAGTTTGTAATACTTGACCTGTTTCCCCAGCGTTCAATACCACCCATGCAGAAGCATTTTTATAAATAATATCTCCATGCACACCAACAGGTAAAGAAGATCCTCCACTATTAACTTTCCATTCTGCACTTCCAGACGTTGTGTCTTTGGTAAGAACATACTCATCTGTAGCTCCTGAAACCCCTGTAAGAGCATCTATGGATGCTTGTGCTGTGGTTTGTCCAGTACCACCGTTTGCTATCGCTATAGTATCTCCTGTCCAAGTTCCAACTGTTACAGTTCCAACTGTAGCTATATTAGAACTTCCAACAAAAGTACTTATTGCTGTATTTTCTACATTGTTTAATGCCAGATCAGTTTTTATTTCACTTGCATCTCTTCCTTCTATTCCACTTGCAGTTATTCTAGCATAATCAGTAGCAACAGCATCCGCATCATCCATCACAATTGAATTAGTATCTGCGATTCCGAAAGTAAGAGAAGCTTGTTTTTCGTTAAAAGTATTCCAATCTGTATTTGTAATGTATCCACTTGTTGTTGTATTTGCTTCATTAACTTTGATAGTTAAACCAGTTCCGATTACTGCACCAGTTCCGCCTGTTATGTCTAAAACTGATGACGTTAATTCAGTAAGATTTCCTTTTGTAAGATTTGCTTCTTTTGCATTTAATGCAGTTTGTGTAGCATCACTTACTGGCTTATTTGCATCGGAAGTATTATCAACATTTCCTAATCCTACGTCTGTAGCAGTTACACTATGTGGATTACCAGCAACAACACCTCTATGTGTGTTATTTAATCCTGTGTCTGTTTCTACTGTATCTAAGTCTACTGCTTGTGTAATTGTTACAAAATCTAATTTAGTTCCATCTGCTCCCACGTCTCTACCATCTACAGTTCCAGTAGTTATAATATTTGCATTTACTGTTTGATCTTCTGTAAAAGTATTTACAACGTTAGTTTTTGCTAAATTAACATCTACCGCAATAGAATTAAATGTAACACCATCGTTTGAAACTTGCCATGCGTTACCTGTATCATCATATTTTAGAGCTGGTGAATTTGCATCGCCATTTTTAATTTCGATAGACTGATCTCCTGCAACACCTTTTCCAATTGCCAAACCATTCCTGACATTAAATGTGCTTTCTGCCATTTTAGTAATCAACTCCTTCATTTTATTTGAAGGAAAAAGTAGGGTTCACTGTCCCCCACACTTCCTATTAAATCATTACGTTTTTTTTGAATTTAATACTCCAACCTGCACTTGTGCTTACCGCATTTAATTCTGTATCTGTACCATCTATAGTTGTTGTAAATGTTACTTGAGTAGAAGTTCCTATGTTTAAATTATTCATATCTTGAATTTGAGGAGTAGACCCATCTGATAAAATGTCTATTTTCCCAATTCTGTAATTAGTTCCATCCGTTAATTCATAGTTATATTTCACACTAGAATATGTTCCGTGAGCAAATGTATCTAATATTTTTGTTTCTATCCCAAATGTATTTATATTAGAATTAATTATTATATCTTCATCAAATGTCTTTTGTCCATAGATAGTTTCTGGTTGATCTGAAATATGACCTAATTGAATATTTTTCCCTACATTATTTGTTGCATCTATATTAGGTACGTTCCCAAGTCCAACTTCTGATTTTGTTACAGAATGAGGATTACCAGTTGTGATTAAACTATGATCATATCCAGCTTGGAAGTTTCCTTCTTGAGTAACAGTCATAAATAAATTTACCACTCCTATTGTTATATTGTCCGAAGTGTCTGAACTCTTATAGAAGATGTCTGGATAAACTCCAGACTCTCCTAATGGCATTCCGTTTATATAGTAACCATCTCTTACATTTACTTTATCAATTCTTAAATTAGCCATTTTATCACCTACAACAATCTTTTAGTAAATACGATAGTCCAACCATCACTAGAACTAACAGCTTTTAGTTCTGCATTAACCCCATTAATTGAAGTTGAAAAATCTACATCACTAGTATCCCCTATTTCAATTTCAACAGTATCAGATGGATATACCAATGTTCCGTTTGTCAAAACTTTTATTCTTCCAACTCTATAATTTGTTCCGTCATTCAATTCATAGTCGTACACAGAAGAATTATTCGAAGCGTGTGCAAAGGTATCTATAACTTTAGTTTCTGTATCGAATGTAGTTGTTATATTAGTTACCAATACTTTCTCTGTACTTGTCATAAATAAGTTTGTTGAACCCTCTGTTATATTATCTGAATTATTAGTTACTTTATCAAATACATCTGTTCCTAAACTGATCTGAATATTCTCGTTAGCACCTGTATTATTTTTAGTCAACACAACTTTGTCAGTAGTTCCAATTACTTTATCTTCCAAGTATCCTGTAGTTGTATCTGCTGAACTTACTTTTGCATTTATATCTGCTCCACTACCTATAGTTACCGTAGCTTTATTACTTCCTTCATCGGTAACAGATACACTTCCTTCAAAATTTAAAGTAGTCATTGAAGTAACTACATCTGCATCATCTTTCTGAACGTCTATTGCTCCTGCTACCGCTGTTGAATTTATAGTGACGTCTATTTTATCATTAACTGCATCATCTGTTAAAGTTAAGGTCACATTAGTACCTTCAATTAGATTAAGTTCTTTTCTAGTTCCTACAACAGTTCCGCCTTTTCCAATATCTATCTTTTGTTTAGAACTATTTGTTACTACATCAACTTTTAATCCACTAGCATTATCTGAAATATTTGCAGTAGAAGAATTTTGAGATAATACATCCGCTGTAATTTTTGGTGTTACATCATCATAAGTTAAGTCTATAGTATTAGTACCTGTTAATATTAATCCCACAGAATCCTGTGCTTCTTCTGTATTTACTTTTGTAGAGATAGTTCCTATATCACTTTTTTCCGTAGCTGTTACAGTTAATTTATTTCCAGTATCCAATCCAGTTAATTTAGTTCTTTCTACCGCTGTCATAGCTACGTTAGTAGTTCCATCATCCATATTATCCATGTCATATACATCTACATTTTTACTTGATGTGTCATAGCTTTTTGTTGTAATAAATTCGCTAAATCTATTATATTTTTACTCGTCAAATAAAAATACTTGTAATTTCTCACAAGAACAGACCATATCTTCGTCCGAATAAAATCGGACGTTTGGTGTTTCCACTCGCTTGAGTGTACTCTGCTTACGCAGATGGTCGTTGAACTTTACTCTATTCGAGTATTAGCTGCTGATTGTCCATTATTAAAATATTTAGGATTTAACCATATATCATCTAACTAATTTTTTCTACTTTCGTAACCTTCACACTTGAGCTTATTTCATCCCTATGTTTTGGTTTAGTTAGCTTTAGGATATTCCAGCAATTAACCAAATTTTCGTTTACATATCGCTATGTAACGCAGCCTAATTGTTGACCGATTTCAACATATCTCCAGTTGCACCATCTAAGGTATCTATCCAAGCAGTTCCGCTCACACTCCATAACCAAATACTATCTGTATCCTCGTTGATTGCATACCACCCTGCTGCTCCTACTGGATAAGCAGCTATTAAAGCAGTCTCATCAGCAAAAGAACCTTTAAAGCTACTATCTAGTCCATCTAATTTAGTCTTGTAGGCATCTGTAAAATTATTCTCACTTTTCACGAAAGAAGCTCCATTTGGAACATTGTCCAAAGTTTGTGTTGTTAAGCTTAATTTGTCTGCTAATTCTGTAGTTGTATCATTAGGTACATTTGCTATTTTACTTCTTTCTGCCACAGTTAGAAAAAGGTTTATTAATCCCTGTATAACATCATCTGAGGTGTCTGAACTCTTACTCAACCTGTCTGCTAATTCTGTTATTGTGTTATTCGGTAAATTTGCTATGTTAATTAAATCTAACGCAGTTACATATCTATTTGTTCCCTCAGTAATATCATCTGTATCAAGTACCACATTTCCAGTTTGCCCATTAACTAAAGTAACTCCTGTTGCAAGTGCTGGTGTTTTACCCCATGCCGAACCATCATACCATGAAAAATCATTAACATTATAGATTGATCCACCGTAAGTTCCACCGTTAGAAATTACATAATAATCTCCTGATATAGCTCCTACTGGGGCAACATTACCACTAGCATCATAAATCCCTTTAAATGTAAGATCAGACGCAGTTAAATTTGTTCCAAATAAAGCTTTGTAAATTATACCATCAACTATACTTGCCATTTTATACCACCTCGATTGAAGTAACCTTAGTTGGATAAGCGGCATCTCTGTAAGTTAGTGTAGTAACTGTCATAGTCACAGTTTTTGCTAAATTTTGATATTCTGTAATAGTTTTTACTTGACCATCGCTCCCTGCTACATAATCTGCTCCAACATCCCCTACCTGAACATACACCAATTCTGTTACTGGATTTTTTAATTTACTCTTTTCAGCATCTGTCATATTCGCAATATTACTAACACTGAACATACTTGGACTAGCCATTTTTAAATCACTCCTTTATTTATATTAACAACCACCACCTATCTCAAGGAAAAGATAGATCGAATTGTTGTTTTTAATTACTTAATTATTATATTCCCTAAGAACCTGTCAATTTTTTCCTTCATTATTATATACGTATCATTCGCACACTGTTTTAATATATCAATGTCTTTAGTATCTATAGAATCTAATTTAATTGGACTATCTAATTCTATTTGAAGTCTTAAGTGATTACCAACCCCACGCTCCATAATATAATCTATACCCTCTGTATTAGAATCTGATAATATTTCTATAGCAGGAATAGCCCAATCTTTCATACCACCATTTTTAATATCGTATTTTTTAGTGAAATTACCAGTTCCAATACTTAATATGTAAATATCGTCATATGGATATAGTTTTTTTGCTTCTGTCCAAAGTATTAAAGAAGGGTTATTCATAAACATTGCACCATCCACATTTAATTGCTTTCCTAATTTATATGAAGGAAAAAATGTTGGGGCTGAGCTTGTGCATCTACAAGCTTCTTTAATTGAAACTGGATCTAATTTGTAACTTTTCAATATATTATATTTAGCATTTTTTATATCCCTAGCAACACATAAAGTATCGACTAAAACAGTCTGTATCTTGTTATCTCCAAATAAACTATCCAAGAAATAATCTATATTTTTAGGATCGTATTTCGAACCAGTAATACCCCATAAAGTTTTACAAGAATGTTTCCAATCTTTTTTAAATATCTTCGGTATATTATCTTCAAACATTCCTACCATATTTTTAGCTGTAATTCCAGTACTTAATCCAAACGCTAAAATTCCACCAATGCTAGTTCCGCCAATTAAATCAAACAGTTCAAAACATTGTTTCTCTGCTCTAGTTTCTAAATGTTGTAGCAGAAGAGCTGAATAAATGCCCCTCATACCACCTCCATCTATACTTAAAATAAATCTTTTCATACTCACCATCTCCTCTTACTTAAAGAAACGATTAACTGCTAACTCAATACCTAATTTAATTACTGATTTTTTCATGCTTTTCTTTTCTTCGATTAACCTTCTTTTAATTAATCTAAAAGCTAATTTTGCTTTCCCATCACCTTTATCAAGTTTAATGCCCTCTATATCTTTACGATAGATATAATATCCATATTTAGGCTCTAAATAAGCTATGAGTATATCAATACCTTCTGCTTTATTGACCGTCACATATTCACCTATATTTTGAACATTATGAACTATCTCATTTATATATTCATAACTTTCTTCTAATATCTCGTTTGTCGAACCTTCCCAAACCTCTATTAGAAACTTTAAGAAATTACTTTTAACAAACATAAATAACCTTTTTAGGAATTTCAACATGTTTATACACTCCTTTAGATTCATAAGAATCTCCACTACATTCGTGTTCAAAAAAATCTTCTATATAGTAAATTGGGACTCCGCTACGATTGATGATGTTTTATAGAATGTAACGTCCTGTTCTTTACTTATTAGATTTTGTCCAGTATTGAAAATATCTCTCTCAATTATATCTAATGTTGTCGAAGTACTATAGATATCGATAAAATTCGCACCTTCTACATATAAAAACTCAGTCCCAATCTTCACAACTACCTTCTCATATAGAAAAATACAAGGGTTATATGCTGGTTTATTTCCAACTATTGCGTAAATATCCAATTCTTTGTCTTGAAAATTTAAGTTTGAATTAGTTTTAGCTTTATATATACTTTTTTCTATTTTCTCAAGTATTGTTGATCCGAGTTCTTTACTTTCAAATCTAATTACTCTTGATTCAAGATCTATATCTTCAATTTTATTTATTTTTATTAAGTCGTTTGAATACTGATAGTTATTATTAGCTTTTACATTTACGGTATTAGGTGTTATATTATCAAAAGAGCTTATCATAAGTAATTTATAATCTTCTGAAACACTCATGTTTCCACCACTCATTTGTCTACTAAAACTCTTTTCAATTACTAACATTTTTACATTTGATAATCCTGTATAAACTGGATCACTTATGGAAATAACATCTCCAACTTTTATATCGAATAGTTTTGCAGTACTTATATTCAATATGAATTTTGCAGTATCTTCACTCAGTCCTACGAATTGTTGTCCTAGATAATTTATATAATCTTCTAAATTCTCTTTCTTAATTACACTACCTGAAATCTCTTTTGGAATACTACCATAAGCATCAATAGAAGTTTGATTAAATTCTCCTATAATTTCTATTTCCTCTACAACTGGATTACCTCTTAAGTAAAAGTTTTGTAAGTGTATCATTTCTGAATAATCCCATTTTCTAAATTTCATATTAGTATTATCATTTCCAATTGGATATACACCATCAAGAATTATATAGTATTTCAAACTCTCTTCAAACATACTGGTGATTGTATATTTATTAGCACTTGTTATTTGATAAAATTCTTTAGCTTTAGTATCGTTTGCATTATCCTCATGTACTTTTATGCAGTCCCCAACATTATAATTTGTTAAAGCATCAACCTCTAATATAGTTTTACTTGTAGATAAGGGAGTAAATACAATAGGATCAATAGAATTGGTTGTAGTATTTTTTAGAGTACATTTCAAGTTGTTCTCATTATCGTCTGATCTCTCAATTGTTAATTCTATATTACTATTATCATAAGTTGTGTAATAAGTATAAGTATCACCATTTGTAGTGTTCTTTATCCCCAACTTATTAGTATTAATATACAAAGGTATTTCCATATTAACCTCTTGATTATATAATAAAGTTGTATTATCCCAAGTTCCATATATATTATCTATTTCTTCCACCAACCCTGTAAAAGTGTAATTAGAACTTTCAGGTGTATCGAAATTTAGATAGAAAATCTCACTTTCTTCAGGTATAACTGGATATTTTAGAAATTCAGTTCGATCAGTTTCATCAACATTCCTTGTATATTTAGAAATAACAGGCATCTCTGATCTAAGAAATTTTAAAGTAAAATTTCGTCTTACATTATAACCATTTGAATATAAATACTCTAATTTACCATACTCAGCAAGTTTTCGATCATAGTCATATCCAACATATATATCTACTGTTTGACCTTCCGCATCACAATCTACAATTTTACAAAGTGTTTCATATCCTGTTAGATCGTCAACAAGTGAACATAATTCATTTATTTTAATTTGATCTACGTCAGCTCCAATGTATTCCTCAGTCAGTTGATTATATTCATAAGAATAAGTAGTGTCACCATTATCAATTCTAGCAATCAATGCATGATTAGAAAATGCACACTCAGATTCGTTGTAAATGTAATGAAAATCTCCACTATCATCTATGAAATCATTTCTGTTGAGCCAACCATATCTTTTCAAATATTCTCCTGTAACCTCGTTTATAATTAATTGATTATTGCTATTTATTTTAATTGTTTTGTCTTTGATGTGTTTTGAATAACTTATCTCATCATAAGCATCTATCGTGATAGCATCTGGTGGCAATGTAGCCATAATTTACCTCCTTATGTATTAATATTTATGTCGCTAAACAGTAATAAATTTTCATATTGATCAAAACACATTCTAATTCCAAGTGTGCTAAGTAGTTTTAAGAAATCTCTGTATTTTTCAACCTCGTTAGTTCCAATTAGATCACAGTTATAGAAACTGCCATCAACCAATATTCCACTCGTTCCATAATCAAACGTACTATACTGTATTTTATTTATATCGTAGTCTAATAACTCACTAAGCACAGTTTTAATGTTATCATCTTTAAAAATTAAGTCTTTATCCATTTTCTTTTCCCACCATAGTCCAAGCTTATCTTCAAATTTAAACTCTACTTTATTCATATCTGTATCAAAAGTACATATTCCGTTAAATCCTGTGTATTGTAACATTATTTCTCCGCGAATACCTTCATATATATACAATACGGTTTTATTTGCAGTATTATACTTTCTATTAGTACTCCATATTGCCCAATCATAAGGCTCTAGTACACTCATGTATAAATACCCATTACTTATGACAGGTGAGAATAGATCAGATAAAGGATTACACATCGTCATGGAAGTTTTATATCCTGTAGTGTCTTGTGTTACCTCTATAACAGACCTTATATACTCATATATATCATGTGTAAGGGCTACTGTGCCATATCTAGCCCTCACAACTTCAAATCTAGTAGTTTCTGAATCAACTACACTCGCACTATTAACATACATTATCTCGTCTTGCAAACAAATAAACCCTGTATAAGAAACATAGTTGCTTCCACTGTCATTTACGACAATATATTTTTGTGTAGCATCACAAGATGTATTTAAATGAGTTTCAAAGTTTAAGGATAAATTTACACCGTGTAAGAACACCCTGAAACTCTCACTGTTTTTAGCTTTGTCTCTATTTTCTTGAATATTAGGATGATTAGCTAATCTGATACCCATATGAGCCTCCTAACTTACGATAAACCAGTTCGTTCCATTTGATAAAATGCCAATTTTACCGTAATCAGAACTAATGGTATACGATGCTGAACCATTGATTGTCTCTGCTCCATCTGTATTTATTGTTATATTGTTTGTATTTGCGTTTCCACCACTGTCTGTTATATAATAAACTGTATTGATATAAACATCTGCTACAGGTGGAAGTGTATAGGCGATTACATTTGATGTTGTATCTCCTAAGTTGAAAATGTCATCTATTCCTACCGTTACAGTCGTTCCTGTTGTGGTAACTTGTTGATTATTCCAAGAATTACCAGCCCCACTACCGCTAAGATTTAACGATCCAGAAGGCGCTGATGAATTACCAATAAGTCCCCAGAAACATTTATATCCAACACTACTCCCTGTTATTATTGAATTTATTACT
>Ga0208771_1001222_pt1 | contig 13920 bp, 6 predicted proteins | sample AntAceMetag02UKX_FD_184775 | JGI IMG/M metagenome (GOLD analysis project Ga0208771, IMG submission 184775) | Saline lake microbial communities from Ace Lake, Antarctica - Antarctic Ace Lake Metagenome 02UKX (SPAdes) (version 2) | ecosystem: Environmental > Aquatic > Non-marine Saline and Alkaline...
CTTCTCGTAAAAATCAACTGTATTCTCTAATTCTTTCGGAGTGATCTTATCTGATTGTCCGGGATAGCGGATTCCTTTTTTATTATATCTTTCTAAAGAGACCTTTGCTTTAATATAATTGTCGAAGTCCGACCATCTATTGTCACCGACTGCTTTTTTTATATCACCGAAGTTTTTCTCGCGAATTTTACTATATTCCCCCTTACTGTTTTTTACTCTTAATCCCACTTCCGCCTGTAATGCTTCGATTATTGAGATAGGAAGCCTGACAATGTTATGATATGCTAACTGTAAATTTCCGTTTTCATTTACATCTTTCAGCCATTTCCTTGCTGTTTCCATTGCCGATTTACGTGTGGCTCCTTTTGCCATTTCAGAACGGATCATTTCTTTTATGAGATTTCTCTGAGTACGTTCAATCCCCCACCCTTTCGCAGCGGAAAACATAATTGTATCTACAGCTTGCCTTAAACTAAATTTAGGAACAGGAGGAATATCACTACTATAGGAACGGAATACCGCATCTGTGCTTCTATTGGAATGAGCACCCTCTAATTGTTGTACTTCTTTTAACAACGTCCATATTTCAGGATATTTTGCACTGATATAACTTTCAATTTCACGATTTACCCTTAAATCTGAGATTGTTTCGGGATATGCAACAAATCTTCTTACCCATTCTGCAAACCCTTCGTGAGCATTATTTGCGGAAGCATGTGTGTTTTTCATTTCGGTAATCATTTTTAAAGTTTTTCTTACGCTTACCAAAGCACTTTTATCTTTATTTATCATCATTTCCCAGATTGCATGTCCGGCTTCGTGCAATATATAACTACCGGAACTCAGCGTTGAAGCACGGATAAAATCCCCGTATGTATCGTAAAGAGCCGGATGCTGATGACTTATTTGTTCATTTCGTATTCGCACTTCTACCGGCAGGTTAGTAACCAGATATTTCATAATAGAGCGTACTCCGATTTCCTTTCCTCTTGGATCTCGCATAATCTTCTTGAACATTCTGCGGGCAGTCCGGGTTTTAATGAGAGTAGTATCAATAATCCTTTCCGGTCTTACATAATTTTCATCTTTCAATTCTGTTTCAATAGCGTTTAAGATATTCAACTGCTCACCTAATTCAGCAATTTTCTTTTTATTCGGAGCACTTTTACCCTCTGAATTAACTTGATGAATTTGCTTTTTCACAGTTTTTTTCTTATTACCAACATTAATTGCCCTAATTCTATTAGCATCGGTATTATCTTCCATAAATACTGTTTTTATTGCATCTTCTTTAGACAATGGGGTTCTTGGAATAAACACGTTTTCTTCTTCTGAATCACCCAAAACGCTTTTATTATAATCTATCAGCTTATTACTAAACTCTTTCATCCATCCGGCAGTATGGCTTTGCGTAAATTGCTCAATAAAATGCAGTGTTAACGGAGAATATCTTTCTTGCGGAGTCCCTTCATTTATAAAGTCATTTTGACCAATCCAAGCATTAAATGATTTAATCCCCGAAGCCTTAAATTCATCATATCCGACAATGGCAGCTTGTAATTCTTTTACGATACTTCTATCTTGCAGCTTTTGTTCTCCGATTTTTTGAGAGTTTTTCAACAATACATTTTGAATATTATTTTGTAACTGATTAAACATTATAGTAATACCGTTAGGGGCGTTCTTAAATAACTGGAAAGTAACCAAAAATTGTATTTCTTCCACAGCGTCCTTAGTTAGCATTTTGGTTTTTGAATTAATAGCAGAATCGTATTGTGCTTGGCTTATATATCCCTTTCTTAACAGATAATACACAGCACCAACACCATTTTGCCGTATTAATTCTTTGGTTGAACCTTCCTGGCTAAATATCATATTTACTAATTTGCTAAAATCATCGTCTTGCATTTTATTATAAATTCTTTTAGCATCTAAATCTTGTTTTCCACCGGTAGTGAGGTCTAATTCTGAGAATTGCCCTAACTCTATCATAGTTTCATCTGCAACGTCAATTAGGTTAACAAGTATTGGTGTTTTGAATTTACTCAGTTTATCTTTACTAAGTCCGAATGTTTCAGCATTATCCAATAGATATTTCCTGTATTTCTCATAGTTGCCTGGATAAGCATTAAACGTATAGCGTAGTGCGTCAGAACGATTATTACCCTGAATAACTTCGCCTCTTGCATTGATTGATGGCGCACCAAAATATGGATTACCGGTATATCTTGTAATATCGCCAGGATCTAATTCTCTTGCAATATCTTCCCTGCTTTTACGTGAAGAATCACCGGAACCTCTATCTTTGGGTTGAGCTTCAGGAACAAAATGATTGGGGTTTTCTACTTCTTCGATATGCGAAGGAATCAAATCGTCTAATTCAATTACACTGTAAGTACCCGTAGTTTTTGTATCTGTGGAAAATTTTAGCTTAACCTCACTCCCCTTTTCTATTTTAGCTATAGGAAACGCCCTTTTAATTATCCTTCCCGCATCGTCCCTTTTTTCTCCATATTCTCTCAGTTTAGCAGGATTTGTATGTCGGGCAGACAATTCATCTTGTTTAGAAGTTTCTTCTTTGCTGATTTCCGGCATATCCGGCTGTTTAGACAAATTAACCAAATCATCAATAAGTTTCCCTGAATATTTTACATCTTCTTTCTTTCCCATCTTATCCCCATTGCTTGCAAGGGGGACATATGGGGTTGTTTTTTCTTGTCTATTAAGTCCTTTTTCTTCTTCTTCGGTGAGTTCGGTGCGTTTCGGTGGCTCATCCTCTTCTGCTATCAGCTTAAATGTTTCAAGCGTATCTTTCGCCCTTTCTATCTTAGCCGACAGCTTATCAGCATCTTTCCCTGCATCTTTCAGCAATCCTTCTTTATTCGCTTCAAATTCTGCAATAACATTTTCCATTCCGCTGACATCTTCGGAAACGAGCATATTTGCCGACTCCACATCAAATTTATCCTTAAATATACTATATGATACTTTCTTAACCTCAGCAGGTTTCTTATTTAATTTCAAAACACTCTCAATATTGCCGACTAATCCTTCTAAATCATTCCAATTACTCAATTCTCCCTGTAATTTCATTTCTCTGATTTTAATTTTATCTTCACCGATTAAGCCAAACACATAATTTTTAGCAGATGTTAAATTCGTTTTCCAATCCGGCTTAGGAACATAATCAGGATTAACAACTTTCTTTTGAAAAGCAGTATCGGCTGTACCGGAGGTGACCGCACCTTCTCTTATTAACGCATTTATATCTTTACCTTTCGCATTTATTGCTTGCACATTTACATTTATAAAGTCTAAATTTAGCAGTTTAGCTGCTGCGACTCTATGGTGACCATCTGAAATCCCTATTTCCCCACTATTAAATATATTAACATCAACAGGTTCACTGAAATTCATTTTGTCCGCATCTTCTCTTGAAATACTTGTTACTTCCCCATCCATTAGAACCTTTAATTTTTTGGGATTTATTCGTGTTATTTCTGGTATTTTTTGATGATATTTACCTTCATCTTTATAAGTAAGTTTCATCTTAGTCTCTACTGTTGGCTTTACAGTTTCTTTAGACTCAACCTTTGTAGCTTTCGGTGGCTCTTCTTCTCCCAACAAATCATCAATTCCCGATGAAATTCGTTTTAAGTTATCTGCATTCTCCCAAATCTCCAATAATTCACTCTTCTCAATTTGCGGATATTTTTTTTGATAGGCATCAACAAATGCTTTTGGCACATTATAATTAACAGCGTTTTTATTCAATTCAGAGATAATAGCCGGAGTTATTCTTTGACGTGTATCAATTTCTTTTTTCAGTTCGGCAACATATCCGGCAACCATCAAAGCATCTTCGCCTAATTTACCGCTAATTTTATCTAAGTTAGCTTCATAGCTTGCAATTTTGTTTTTTAAGGGTACTGCATCATTACTCAATCGCATTTCTTGTTCTGCCAATTCTAAAGATTTGACAAACGCTTTACTGTAATTACCTTTCGTTACCGGTAATAGTTCTTTTCCGACACTAACCTTCGTACCGATCATTCTTTTTATTGGGGTAGTATGCTTATATGTATTTTCGGAATGGGTAGTATGCTTATATGTATTTTCGGAATGAGTCGTAAATTTTGTGTCTTTGAGGGAAATTGTATTTCCACGGATAAAGACTTCTCTGCCTTTCCTTTTAATCCCACCCATTTCTTTGAATTTTTCCCAGAACGGCTTATCGGAAAGACTCACAATTTGTTCGCTGCTTAAAACGATATCCTTTTCAAGGTTCAGAAAACTGCGAAGATCTTTTTCTTTTATTCCCATTCCAGCGAGTTCCTTAACAAGTGGTGCCAGTATTTCTTCACGCTCTACATTAGGATATAATTTAAAGACTTTATGTAATTGTCCTACAGATATGGCTGTTTTTGATTTCCCCTCAACTGATACATATCTATCCTTTGTGAATTTTTCACTCTTTGATAAATCTCCTCTTAGTATTCTTTCAGCACGCATTTTGTTGATACCGGGTGACAGTGTTTTCTGCATAGCCTTAATTCTGCCCGGACTTCCCATCAATCGGAACAATCCATATATTGCAGCATCAGTAATCAGGGCATCTTTATCAATTTCTCCTGTTTTTGCCAATTGCGTTGCAGCATTAATGCCGGCTACTCCGGGCAGAAATTTACCCATTGAAATTGCTTCCGATATTGGGATTGCTGCTTTTTCAGAGAAGGTAGGTGTTTTACTAAGGTTTATTTTTTTAGCAATTTCACTTGCGTTTTTTATTTGTCCTTTATTAATATATCCCATAAATTCGCCGATAGCGTAAGAAGAAGCTAAATCAATTACCGCATCACCGACCGGCACTTCACCGCTTGCAACTTTAGGAACATTACGTAAGGCAGAGCTAATCATAAATACCTGCGAAGTCTGTGACAACCCTTTAACACTTTTCAGTAGATTTAAACCGGAAGAGCCAAGAGTAAAATTCAAAACTGCTAATTCAGCAAACCCTTTCCCTATCTCAACACCCATTTGAGTAAATTTAGCAGCAGAAGGATCGATCATATATGCACTTTGTAAATCAATTAACGGTTCAATCTCCTGTTCTAATCGCTTTACTTCGTCAACACCGGTAACAGCACTAATTCTTTCTAATTTCTCAATAGCTTTAGGATCGTGATCCTCTAAATAATCGGTTTTTAATTTTTCTGCCACTTTATGGGCTACAATTTGTCTGTCTAATTTATCTATAACTCTGGGATTAGCCCCTTCTTCTGCATATTTTTTCCGTGTAATTTCCAAAGAGCGTATAGTTTGACTTCGCCAATTACCGCTTTTACCGGTGAGTAAATCGGCGATTTCGTTTCCTAATTCTTTTGTATATGATGTCACTACATTTATAATGGCATCTATTCGGTTTTCTCTTCTTTCTTTTTTATAAAAATTTTCATCAACACCACTTAGTTTAGCAATACCAAAATCATAGTTATCTATCATTTCACGGTCTTTTTCGCTTGCATAATCTAATGTGGAAGGATCCGCTATACCTCTTGCCACAAGTTGAGCTTGATTTAATAAATTGTTGATATAAGCCGGATGATTCGGTGTCATTCCCTTCGTAAATATTTCATTAAAATCACGGCTGTTAACTTCTTCCTTAATTTGATTATATTCGCTGACAATTTTTTCTTCAGAACCTTGCAAATCTTCATATTGTTGAATTTCTTCAGGGCTAATTGTTTCAGTCTGTGACTTCTCATATATTTGTGACATTTCACTCTGAATTTGGTTTAATTCATCTTCTTTAGCATCTAATGAGTCAATACCACTTTCCGAGTATATCTTACCCCAATTGAATGATTGTTCGTTTGCCGGCTTATTGATATCAGTTGCAAGAAATTTATCTTCACCGGCTATTCTCTTACTAAAATCAAAAATCTTAACATCTTGCTCACTCATTTCAGGAGCCGTAACAGTAGTACCGGCGATGACCACATCGCCATTTTCTTTTGCAGAAAGAACGTTATGCTGAGTCTTAAACTTATCAACATAATCCCCAATCTCAGCCAACTTATTCAATTCCTGATATTTCAGTTTAGAAATAACCTTTGGATCAGAGTATTTCTTTAATAAATCCAATCCTTTTTGATACTTTTCGCCATCATATTGTACAACAGACGGCTCGGCTGTTATTTTTTTATCATTCAACATTATTGCCACTCCATAAGATCAGAGTTTTGACTTTCTTCTCCACCGGCATAATTACCGCTGACACTATCCAGTAATCTTCTAAAATCATCTCTCAGAACATCTTTAGCTTTTATTTTTGCCTGTTCTTCTGACATACCGGTAGTCAACCCTATGGTAACGGTGCCGTTTTTAGTTTCTAATGTATAGTTAGTGCCGTTAGTAGGGACTTTAATATCGAGAGAATCAAGATATTCTTCCAACGCAGAATTTGCCCTTGCATAATTAAATTCAGGATTTTCTATTTCAGACAGGAATTTCGCCATTTGAACGGGTGTATTTTGTTCAGGAGTACCGGCGTGTATTTCGGATAATCTTGCAGCATCAATTTTCACATTACTTCTCATTTTTGTAAACCGTTCTTTTACCTGAACCGCTTTTTTAGGATCAGCCGGTCTTTGTTCCGTAATACTCTTCACAATTCCTGCTTTATCTTCTATTTGAGGTATAATACGAGTAACTTGCTTATTATTTTCCCAAGAAGTCACTGTCGTAACCTTTTCTTTTTCTTCGGTCGGCAAATGAGGAAGCAACTTTAATTGCCATTCATTATTTAATGATGAGCCTGTGATATCCTTAGCAGTTAATTCATCTTGTTTTTCGAGTAATCCGACAGCAATACCTGCTTGTTCCTGATTTATGGCATCTCCTGCCTGTTGATAGCCGGATTGAAGTATCTGCATATTCGCAGCCTGTGATTGATTAGTGTCATATTCGCCTAATTTTTCTTGAATTTCATCATCGAAAGTCCCTTTTATAGCATTAAAAAGTTTCACACCCTGTTGTTTTGCAACATTCATTCCTGCAATTTTCAAAGCCACGCTTGGATCTTTACTTAAATCTTTTAAGTTACCGCTAAATCCGTCAGCCTTCGCTAATTCTTCTGCCTTAGCCCACTGTTGATTATTTTCAATTACACCACCGGCAATACTCAATCCGGTTTCTGCTGCAATACCGGCGAAGTCCATTTTCCACTTATCAACTTCCTGCTTATGTTGTGATTCCAACTGTTTTTTTACAAGCATAGCCTGTTCAATATTTTCACGAGAGCCGACATTAACTTGGTTTTGTTTCAGAGTTGCCTGACTTGCAGTATCAGCTAAAGTTTTATTGGCAGATTTAGAAATCATCAAATTTTCCATAGCTTCGGCACCTGATCCGCTCGTTCCCAATCTTCTATTACGATATTCGCTTTGCCGTCTTGTTTCTTCAACATTACTGGCAACCCCTCTTTGTGCGGATTGGGCGATATTACGTTCAATTCCTCTATCTGCCATTCTTTTACGGTTTTCTGCTATAATCTCATTAACATAAGCCGTATCCGGCTTCTTAGGTTTATTGAGGAAATTAATTCCTATTTTTGCTGCACCCATTATTGCGGGTAATACCCAACCTGCCATCTTATTTCCCTCCTTTTTCTTTCCTCATTCCTGCCTTTCCCCCTCATTCCTGCGAAGGCAGGAATCCAGTTAATCATTTGGCGAAGCCAATCCGTTTCCTCTTCTCTTTCCCAATTCGTGTTTATTTGTGTTCATTAGTGGATAATGTTTTTTCTCAATACGTAAAAATATACCCAAACTTACCGGTAGCTCTTTTCCCGATATCCACGTGCAAAAACTTCTTTTTCCAATTAATGCCAAACCGTCTGAATCCAACTAACCAAAATATTATAATCAATTCCAATAAATCAGAACCATCAATAAACTTCACATCAGCCGCCTTTGAAACTATCTTTTTGTTGACGCTACCGATATGATACGACTTGGCACTACCACCTACCTCTTTACTGCTATTATGGATGGGACACCTACAGCCTGAAGTAACGCAAATTGCATTATTCCTGATATATCTCGCAAATTGCAGCCTATCCATCAATAATTTTGAAATATATAATTCCCCACAGTGCTGACACGCCATTTCATCACGGCTAAAATTACGATATATTTTTCTATCAATTTCAGTTAACGGTCTATCAATATCAAATTGAGTTGACAACACTCTCTTGATAATATTTTTAACAATATCAACAGTAAAACTCATTTTTCCTCACTCTAACTGGGTACGCAGACATCCTGTCTGCATCTCTTTTTCTCTTTGCTCTCTGCTATCCCTCTACACATCAAGCACAACAATACTTACATCTCCACCAACAACCTGACTCCGCTGAATATAAAGGTCAACCTGTTCATTTTCCTCTAATGGATAAGTAATAGCACTACCGCTTTCGGTAATAGTACACGCCGCCCCTGCTCCTTGAGTAATTCTTAACGGCAACGCACCAACATTCGCATTCGCTGTAAAATAAACAGCAAGTGAGTTATCTGCAATAAACTTTGTGTCAACCACGTTAACACCAGGTATTGGAATGCTTGGATTTCCTCTAATTAAACTTTTTCTCATTTGATTTACCTCTCTTTATTTTCATTGGGTACGCAGACATCTTGTCTGCGTCTTCCTTTTTTTTCTTTAGCCCTTAGCTCTCCGCTCTTAGCCTTTAATACACCGCCACCTCAACCTCTATACTATCAATTCTACATGCTTTTGCCACATTAACATCAAAGTATCGCCCCTTCAAGCCTCCCGGAATACCGCACCATTTCCCGGTACCCTTCATAAGTACAGTCTCTTCTTTTTCTCCTCCGGAGAATTCTTCATTAAAGGCTCTAACTTTTACCACCGTTTCATTACCGGCATACTCTAATTTGATTTTTCTCAGCACAAACTTAACTAATCCATTTTGGGAATTAAGCGTATATTTTTTAGTATTAATCACACTGTCTTGGGTAGTTAAACTGCTGCCCGGATATAATTTTATATCATTAATCGAATTACCGGTAAGCAGCAAAGTTTTATTTTCATTCAACCCACTGCCCCTGATGATACTACTGGAAATAGGGGAAATATGACAGGCAGTAGCCCACGTCCCGTTATGTAAATTTAGTAACCACATTATGGAGTCTCCTCAATTTCGAAATCATCTTCTCGCAAAGTACTATCATTATACCATTTTTTACGTGCAATAGCAGCAATATGATAATTTTTAGTAGTCCCTGCTTCTTCGGCTAAAGTAACCGTTACTGTTTCAAGAGCAGAATCATCGTCAATTATTTCATCTTCATCTGTATCTTTTATTGTATAATAAACTCCGGCTCCTACAGTTACAGTATCTAAATCAACGTCTGTGTCACCCGTAGTCGTTCCACCACCCGGTGTAAATGACACATCAGCACAAGTAAGCGGATTATTGATAGTGATAATAACACCCAACGCATCTAAGGTATCTAATATATCATATTGGTCCTGATGATCGGTATAAGAACTGTTTTCGCCACCGATATTAAGTCTTGATGATCCTTCAGCCCAAGTAGCTGATTCTAATTGCCCTAAGAGTGTATCCATATTGGCATTACTTAATCCGTGAGTTGCACCGGGCAGGATAGTAACTTCTTCTAACGTAGCACCAAAGGGCAAAACACCTAAGCTTAAATTAATTACTCCTTGTAAGGAAATTGATTTTAAGTGTTTCAATTCATCAATACTGCCGTCAATAGAGCATACGCCGGAAGCGACATCAATCGTTACAGCCTCAAGGTCAACTAAGCTTGCAATATCGCCTAATCCTATATCAACTCCGATAGTATAATCAGCCATAGAATAGAGTGCAAAATATTCAATTTTCTCAGTCGGTATTTCAACCTCGCCGTCAACTCCGGCAGCAGCGTTTTTAATGTAAACCGAATATTGTTGGTCGGCATATAAAGTAAGTTCTGTTAGAGTTTCAACGCTATCGCCCTCAAAATATATAAAAGCATTACCGTCAGAGTATATTTTTAGATTTTCACTTGGAGTAATCACCATTTTCATTACTCCCGTTCCTTTATTCATTTCTAAAGTTAACGCATCAACACCCTCTGTTTTCCAATCCCAAATTACTTTAGGATCATCAGGAGTGCCTTCTCCCTGATCACCGGCACCGCCACCTCCGTCATATTCTGCCTGATATAATACTAATTGATTATCAACAGCATTATAAAACGCTGAATATTTTTGACTTTCACTTGGATATTCCAACTTAACCTTTTCTAATCCACCGGCATAATTCAGAATTTCCATCCCGTTTCCATCTTCTCTGATTAACTTATTACCTGACAACCAATACAAAGCGTTACTAATCATTAAAAGAGTTTCTCTGCTTCTTTCTGACAATCCGAAATGTACCTTTTCATCAACCAATATCTCATTAACCTGAGCCTGCCAATCTCCGGGAGTTCCGGCTATTACCATTCTCTGACGGAAATCATCACCAAATATCATTATGCAGTTTTGTAGTGTTTGACCGCCCTGCAGATAAGATGGAGCAGGTATTATTCGCGATATTTTACCTTTAGCATAAAGATAATTAAGGACAGGTAATGTAGTACCACCGCCGTCACTCCACCGCAATATTCCTTCAGGGGAATCATAATCAATTTCAATAGCCTTATCAAAAGCAATGTTTTTGTTTTCCGACTCATACCACCCTATCCATTGTTCAGGAAAATAAGGCTGCAACGAAAAGATATTATTAATTTTATCAGTATCGTTAATGTAGGTATCTTTTATCAGAAACATATTTATTACTATCATTCGTGCAAAAGTTAGGGGGGCGCTGCCGTCAATTCTATAAAAATAATAATTTCCGGTTGGAAACATTGTTGTATTACCAAAGTTTTGTTCCATCTCTTCATTGTATTCGGTATTTAATGAACCATTATATGCAATAATATTTAAAAAAAGTTTTCTGCTATTAGTAGTAGCCCTGTCCATACTAATAAAAATCTTAAATCCTATGTAGCCCTCACCTGCATCTATTAACAATGAATTACTATATGTAGGTTCTGAACCCGCATTTCTAAATTTCAACCTAAATGCAAGTTCTGTTCCCCCGTTGTTTCTGCCTTCTAATTCTAAATATCTGTTATTAGCCTGAGTACCCAATTTAAATAATCGTGACCAACCCGAAAGTGCTGTTGGTATAATATAAGATCTAATTTCAAATCCGGCACTTATATTTTCAGGGAGAGCAATATTTATGTTATCTGATCTTATAGCGGCATAACTGGTCATTTCAACAACAACTCCTGTTCCTACTGTAGCTGCAAATTGTTTAGATTCATCTAAAAGTTTTATTCTAAAAGGTTGGGATTGCCAAGTGAAAGCATCTAAATAGAGAAGGCTGCTCTGATCTGCAAAACCGGCATCTATATCAATTCTCACATCTTCAATGGCTCGATTAGTAACAATTTTTCCGTGATTACCGTAGGCTATATTCTTATAATCTTGTACTATAACATAGTTACTATCTCTTACCCTTTGAGGACTCAACACTTTCTGCTCTGAATACTCATTAATTATTTCTATCCAACGACCGTATTCGGCAGTTCTATATATTTCATCAACTCCAATACCACCATAGCAAAAATATAATGTTCTGGTTTGCAATGCTGCAAGATACGGTATTTTAACAAGAATATCCACGTAATCTACGCCGGACTTATATATAACTGGTAGCATAGTAGTTAAATCTTCGTCAAATATCCTCAAATGGTATCTTTCTGTCTCAAAATCGAATGTTGACCAAGCAATCAATTCACCTTCGTCTTTATCTAAAATATCTTCGTTTCTAATGCGAATCCATATAGCAGCATCAACATAATTTCTATTATTAGCGTTTGTAACATTTATTTGTGAATTATATCTAAAACTGAACGGAAAATTGGTTTTCACATTTGCATTACTAATGAATAATAATCCTCCTGTGAAGGCAATATCATCTCCCTTAACTAATTGGCTGTTACCGTAAGACAATTCTTTTCCGGTGAATGCACTGCTTGCATCGTAGGAGTTAGCTCCGGCTTCATCTTTAATTGGCACTCTTGCAGTCAGTACTAAGCTGCTCTTTGGTAGAAAACCTTCACTATATGGAACGGAAGCCATATAAATATTAAAGTATTTACCGAACCCTTTCAGGTTTGACAAAAGTGCCTTTTGCCATATTTTTGAAAATTCAAAACTGGTATCAAGTGCTATATTATTAAGATCGGAGAAAACGGTTATTGGCGAAGGATTACTCTCAACCCCTTCCTCAGTAACTGTAGTATAGCAAACGAATAATATTGAGCCCTTCGGAATACCCATCCCTGAATCAGCGGAATCGGAGTCAACGAAAGTATTATTAGATAGCTCCGCAGACACGGACACCAAATCCAACGGTGAGTCTTCACCAATATTACCGTATATAACTTCACCCAGAGCGTTAATCTTGATATATTTAGCAGGATAGCCGTCTCTTCCGTCAACCATTGCCAAACCTAAATCTGTTTCTGTAATAACCGGAGGATTAGCAAGCTCGTCCTCGTCAAATACTGGTTCAGATTCACCAATTAAATTAAACCATATATTATTTGTGTCATGATAACCCAATAAATACAACTGCTTATCGGTCGAATAGATTAAAACAAGGTAATCTCGTTCATCCCCACAATTATCAGGAAAGAATCTCGGTTTCCACGCCCAAAACCTATGAATTTTGCCGATCATAACTGATAAAGGCAATGCGGCAGGATCTAATAGATTGGTGTCGTTAAAACCCCAATTATCAGCGTCAGTTATTTTGCTGAAAGAAAAATCTCTATTTAACACCATATTCAAACATTGTGTAAGTTCATTATCGTTAATTAAGTCAGGACGACCTATCTCGTTTAAGCCACCGCTTAATACTGGTATTCTAAATCTGCTCTTTGCCATTTTTTTTTATTCTCTTTCTATTTACAATCTATTTCTCGGATAATGCGCAGCCATTTCAAGTTTTAATTCTTCAATATCTGCATTCATATCTACAAAATCAACATAATCACCGTCAATTATCCACTGTTTCAACTCGTCAATGTCGGTAAAACTTAAAAACGACATATCTATTTCTACCCTTTCCAACCCATCTAATAAGGCAAAAGCATCTTCATAAATGTAATTATCAAGAGTCTTTTCGTCTAACAAAAAGGAGTCGCCAAATGGGAAGGGGGCAAGAATACTATTATTTTTATATTCTCCTGCAACTGCTTCTGCTTGCTCTTTAGTTAATACTATATACATTTTATATTCCTCCTATTGCCGTAAAGTAAGAATTAAGCAATCCTTTCAAAATAATATGTTCTGCCTCAGTTAAATATTCTCCTACAAAGAAAGCTCCAGTCGTTTTTGTTTGATTATTACTTGCACTAACACTCCCACCATTATTATATGCCAATCCATAAAAATTGTGCGTAGTAGGAAGAGAAACAAGGTAAAAAGTATTATTTCCTGCGTATGCTTGATCTGCATATAGTAAAATATCATCAGTAGTATTTCTTGAAGCAGATATATAGTTATCTATTGTAACAGTTGCTTTTGATAAAAAATATAAACTTCCTGATTGATATAGTGGAAAATATGCCCTTCCATATCTGTAACTTAAATAATCAAATTGACCAGAGTTGGAAAAAGCACCAATTAAATCTAAAAAATAAGGTGTTCCAGAACTGTCAGTTATAAATAATCCTAATGTTCCTTTTCCTGCTGTATATTTAGTTGAAGTACTTGGATTATAATTTAGGTCTAAAGCTGAAATAGCATCATCAGCTATCCAACCTT
>Ga0208771_1001223_pt1 | contig 13917 bp, 21 predicted proteins | sample AntAceMetag02UKX_FD_184775 | JGI IMG/M metagenome (GOLD analysis project Ga0208771, IMG submission 184775) | Saline lake microbial communities from Ace Lake, Antarctica - Antarctic Ace Lake Metagenome 02UKX (SPAdes) (version 2) | ecosystem: Environmental > Aquatic > Non-marine Saline and...
AGTGGGCGAAGCCCGGGGGTATCCCCCAATAAATGAATCTTCCTTGCCATTGCCTGTTAAGAGTAATTCGCCGCTGGACTGGTGACGTCTAAGTTAAAAACTTCCTCCTTAGAGTGGGCGAAGCCCGGGGGTATCCCCCAGTAGATGAATCTTCCTTGCCATTGCTGATTAAATAAGCCGGATAACCATAAACCCTTTTATAACTCTCAACCGCAGGTTTATGCGGTTCGGAGGGGGTATCCCCCTATAGATGAATCTTCCTTGCCATTGCTAAACGTAACTCGAACAGCTACAATCTTCTTGAAGTTTCTAGACCCGATGTACACCGGGTCGGGGGTATCCCCCAATAGATGAATCTTCCTTGCCATTGCTAATTGCCTCCAAGCATTACCTTTCATGCACCTGTACCTGCAACCGCCGGTTTATGCGGTTTGGGTGTGGCACCCTTTAATAAAAATTTCTAACTAAAACTGTTTATATTCCGGGCTCACGGCCGGAATATAAATGGGTAACTAGGAGTATCTCCTAGGATTTTTTTTTACTATTATCCCATGCTATTAAGATGGTCTCCGTTAGGGCTATCTCCAGGGCGTTTGCCCATAGGGGGTATCCCCCTATATTAAATAAACTTTCCTGAAACTGTTAAAATTGTCTGCCCTAGTATTGGCAGATTAAGGGGTATCCCACTAAATTATACTACTTTCATAATCAAATAAAGGTTCTTGTACGTGAATTGCAACAAGGCGACCTAATTTACGTCGTTGATTTGAAACTAACTTGGAGCTAACTTGGAACTAACTTGGAACTAAAATCCTCAAAAGGTGGGGTATCCCCACTAATATGTTGCTCCTTTATACCAATTGCTTATGATATTGGCTAACCAGGGACCCTATACTGACCTAACCTTCCTGTAGAGTGCATCTGTTACTCTTAGCCGATCCCAGGAATGGGCCCCTGGGATCAGGGGTAACCCCCTCTTACTAGGTGTATAATTTCTAAGCTATTACTACTTGTTGTTTCCGGTTAAATTCCTCATCTAACCTTAATAATTCTTCCACTACAGAGGGTTCTAATCCTAATATATTCGCCATTTTTTCATAGTTATCCTCGCTAGAATCTTCTAAGAATTTCTGATACCCTTCCGGGTTAATAATCTTTAGCATGTTACCTAGAGCTAAACCGTTTGACGGGGCATCTTTAAAAAATTGACAAGCTGCAGTTAAAGGGCTTGTGTTAGTCTTTAGACATTCCAATATATGTGGGCATGAGGCACATATGGTATTGGCTGGAGTATTATTTGACCAGAACGTTACCGTATCATTTCTCATCAGAAACTGAGAAAATATAAAAGCTGTATTTATGTTCCCATAAAGAGGGTACAGAGGACATAAAAGAATAATATCTTCAACTTCTCCTAGTCCCCCAAGAGCATGTACCCAGTTAGAAAATGAGGCAGGTCTAAGGTAAGACCTGACCCCCTTTACTGATGTCATCCCCTTAATTTCTACTCTATTTTCTAGTGTTTTCCTCATCTGAGCCAAATGAGGGTTATCTTTATGTACAGCATATACAATTCTAAATCCTAGCACACCATATCTATTTACTACTATTATATCCATACTCTACACTCCTCCTTTTATTTTTGAGGTACTTCCTAGTACCTCTTTTCCCAATATTGGATCATTTTTGTACAAGTAAGTTTCCAGTTCAGATTTAAGTTTATCTAACTGAGGTTCCATCTCTTTTGTGCTGTCATAAGGCCTGGTTACCGATACTTGTACATCATGAGTCTCATACTGCTTTAAGAGATACTTTCTTGACAGGGTAACCGTCATAGTCTGTACTTCTTTATTTCTCTTTATGAGTCTGCCAATATCTACTAGAATTGATTTTGCTACCGCTCGTAAATCTTCCATTTTGTTGTCCCCCCTTTATTTATGGGGCCAGCCATGTAACATTACCCGATGCCATTCCCAGGGGCGGGTCTCTCCTTCTATTGGGTAGACCTCATCAGCTATCTCCATGCTTATGGGGCCAAAAACAAAGAACCACCCCGGTGAATATTCCAGGTATAACCCACCCTCATATAGAACAACTGGGTAGTTAGAGTAGGCAATAGGGGATTTAGGCAGAGTTTCTTGCGCTCTATCCAACACCCCCTCCTCTACAATCCCCTGGTGCCGCATTAAAGCTAATTTAGAAGTATCCCAGGAGAGCATAAAAAACTGGTCTGCATTAGAAGCTGATTCTCTTTCATTTACAGAGGTAATGACTCCTGTAAATTTTCGTATTTCTAAGTACTGAGTTTCCTGACCCTTATCCGGGAATTGATACCAGGATGAGAGCAAAGTCCCCGTAACACTTGGGTAAGGAAAATTGGTTATCTTGGCTTTTACTAATGGCCTCTCCAAGTCTAATATATCAAACATACCTCAACACCTCCTTAGGTGTATTATTCTGGCCTAAAAAAGGGCCCCCAGATATTTCTGGGGGGTTTTACTACCTACTAGGTACTACTTTTCGAGATCCTTCAAAACATCTTGAGTAGCGTTTGCTATATTACCAGTAGCATTGGCTGCTGTAGGATGTTTTAAGCTAAGAGCACTAAGCAAAAAAGCTGATAGTGCAGCGGCACCAATTGTGCCTACTATATAGCCAAACTTCTCCCAATCCATAGGTATCCCTCCCTTCGCTGGCCCTGGCGAAGGTTTATCCTACTCTTTTAGCGAAGGTAAATAAGGAGTAGGAGTTCCATTTAGTATATACCATAGTATATACTTTTTTTGCAGAAATCTGGTCACAGTTTTCCACCCAGAAGATACTTAAGGCCCATAAGGCCGTAACCGGCAATATCTGCCAAATCTTCTTCTATATCATCTCTATTATCATCTGTTACCCCCTCTCTATTCCACAGGCGAGAACATTTATCTTCCGTGCGGAGGGCTATCCCTTTTACCCCTCTCCTAGTTAGGTTGTTATCCCCATATTTTAGGTTTCTTTCAAGCAACATGGGGAGAACTTTTTTCTCAAAAATATCTCTCAGAATAGTTTCAGTGACTTTGTCTTCCATACTAGTAATCCACCACCTTTAATGTAAGACATCTTAACTACCTCAACTCAATATTAGGTAGTATCGGTCTCCTATCTTAGCTAAAGTATTGTCACTAAAGAGATCCCGTAAAACTAGGTTCTCATCTATATAACATAGGATTTTCTCAGGTATATCTCCTAAGTTAAGCATATCAATATGGTTTTCAACCAAATCTTCCAGAGAATTGTATGGCCCGAATACTTTATCACGGATCTCCTCTAAAGTATAGCCCAAACCAATAGCACAGCAGATTAAGTCTCTTTCATACTCAGTAGCATTTAGAAACTCCGCCCAGAAATTTTCTTGAATATGCGATTCAGATATATAAAAATGTGGAATATTTTCATAATCCTGGAACATGAACTCTGTTCGACCTTCCCAGTTAGCGAAATGCCTGTATAATGCGTCATAGAACTCTTTTTTACTTGAAAAGTTTGAAAGATACCACCATTTAGCATACCCGTCTGGATACCCGGGATGATACCTATTAAAAGATCCTACAAATATACTCGGAGTTCCTGTAACTTCCGGAATTGTTACTAAATGGTTTTTTGCAGTATTCTGCAAACTAGATTCACTCATATTTTTCCACTTCTCCTTTATCATATATTTCTAGATTTGCAACAAGTTCTTCAGCTATCTCAGTAGACACATATTCCTCAATACATTCCTTGATACTATTTGTATTAAAGTTTGATCCATAAAACCCATCTGAACTCTCCAGTAGGTTACCATCATGGTATAGTTCCAAACGATAACATTCCCCGTTTAGATAATTAGTATATATTAGAAGCTCACCTTCTATGGCGGAAATAGCGGTGTTTTCATCGTCCTGGTAATTCCTTTTTAGTACTTCTTTAGACATAAATACAAATCCTATTTGACCGGAGTCCCAACCATCATTGAAGGAGTGAATACTTAAAGATAATCCTGAGTGGTCTAACATATATACAGGGATAATTAAGGCGGGATCAAATTCTTGGTCAATATAATCTGACATTTTGCCCCACCCTGAAAAGTTTTCTGATGTAATATCCGTAGTATTTTCTAATTGGTAACCACGGTGTAGCATTACCCACTGAATGTCACTGCCCCCCCAGTGCAGGGGGTTATCGCAGTCAGAGTTAAACACTTGAAGCCTGTATCCAGTTTCTTTTACACTGTAATCTTTTAACGATTGATACATTCTAATTCCTCCTTTTTTGTATTTCTGTGAGTTTCTCTATAGTAAACTTTTCCAAATCCAGGGTAGCCTCCTTTTCCATAATTTTAAATTGTCTGTGTAATAATTCCATAGCTTCTTCTTTTTGGCGGTTGAGCTCATCCCTAATATACTCTACCTGTTTACTATTAAGCATAGCTCTATCTTCATTTAGTTTATCTATAAAATTCCGGGATATCTTCTCTAACAACTTCAAATCTTCCTTTAAAGACTTTTTAAGTGTGCTAGGAGTTTTCCCTTTAAACACCATTCTTGCCGGAAGGTACAAATAGGATATTGACCAGCGCTCAGTTTGGCAGGGTATCATCAAAGGAAATCCTTTAATGGCGGTATTTTCTTCATCTAGAGGGAGCCTTTCTAGTTGAGAATGTTGTTGTAAAATCTCAGTAGCTTTTTCCTCAACTTCAAGTAACCCCTTTAGAAAAAAGTTATCCTCCTTCCAGGCATCATAGAAGAATACACCTCTACCAGGATAACTATTGATATAATCTGATAGGGTAGTTTCACCGTAGTGGTCACAAAATTTAAAGTGAAATATCTCGTCAGGTACTCCATATTTAAAGTGAAATAAAATACCAATTGCTGGAAATATACTCAAACTCTGTAGAGGATAAGCCCTAGAATTAGCTAAATTTCTCCTTAATTTCGCAGCTAAATGATATAAAGTACTCCCTTTCAGTAATTCTATCTGATTATTACTGCGAGAAAATCTTAAGTGAGATATGTTACCCTCCCCGTAATGAACTAGAGTGGGGTTATGTATACTAATCTCTGGGTGTGGTCGATAGAAATCTGTTAACTCAGTCATTACATAGGTTGCTCCTGTTTTCGGTAAAGTCTGTCCCGTGAGAGCAAGTAATATTAGTTCTTTTTCAAAATTTATCTGGGTCATTTTTATATGCACCTCCTTGTCCTTGTTATTCTAAACCCGGTATTATGTGGAACTCCATATTGGGGGGTTATGTAATAAGACCAAGTGGTAAAAGGAATGAGGCATTCTTCCGGGAAACTAGTGCAAGAACCCCCTTTTAGTAACCGGGCTCTCCGGGGGGTGTAGCTAGGATACTCATCTCCGGGCACTCTCTGCTTCGTTATTGCTGCTTCAACTGGATTAACCACTTCTTTACAATTTAGTTTTTCATAAAGGATTATATCCGTACACCATTCCCAAATATTTCCAGCCATATCATATAATCCCAGCTTATTGGGTTTCTTTAACCCCACCCCATGGGGGGTAAGTCCATATTCAATGCTATCTTCTTGGTGTATAGCATTTATTGACCCCGGTTTTATAAAAGGGGCTTTCCCGGAGTTTCTATAGAACCACCCTACCTCAAATAGGTTATTACTTCCCGGGTATCTAAATTGAGAATCCCCTAGATGACCCCCTCTAGCAGTGTACTCCCATTCAGCTTCAGTAGGGAGTCGGTACCCCACTACATCCGGTATTACCCACGTTGGATGACCTTCAGCATCCAGTAAATCCAGCTGGGGGGAATAAGCTTCTGGTAATTTTTCTTTATTGCTCAGCCAATTGCAGTAGGATGCGGCTGCCTCAAAGCCGATCCTATCAGCTGGACAATCTTTATCCAAAATACTAATAAAAGTAGTCTGTAAATTATTTGAATTGTAATCAGAATCTATAAATTCTTTATATTCTTTACTTGTTACAGGTATTTCCCCTATTTCAAAACTATAGGTTAATTTTAGAGGAAATGCAAAATTTACACGTCCCCGATGAGATACTTGAGGAGATCTAGCATTATTTGACATAAAACCGGTATCACCAGTAAGCATCTCACCTGCTTCTACTAAAATCATTTTAACCTCACTTCCTCATGCTTGTATTTGAGTCCTGTCAACCCCAATCTGAAGTGGATATTTAAGTAATTTCCACTTCGAGTCTTAGCCCCCATCCTCTTCAGATATACCCTCCTCTTCAGATATACCCTCCTCTTCAGATATACCCTCCTCTTCAGATATACCCTCCTCTTCAGATATGCTATCTTCTCTGGTGATCTTAATATAAGCTATATGCTCATCAATTTCATATAATTTACTTGCAACTAACCATTCAAATGAGGATTCTTCTCTACTTTGATATAAACTAAAGCAGAGCTCTATCATCCTGACGTGATTAGGGGTAAGAGATTTAAGGATACTTTCTATAGTATGGTATCCCATATCCCACATATAGATAAAATCATCCTGGCTGAATCTATCAAATTCCGCTATTTCATCACGGATTCTATCTATGGATGCCTTCAGGTAGTTTTCCTCATAGCAATCAGAAGTACCTCTGTAGACTTTACCGGAAGTACTGGTTATTACTATTTTATTTTCTATACTCATATTTATTCTCCTCTTCTTGAAATTTGACATGTTAATCTTCATAAGCTATAATTGGATTAATCTAATTAAAGGAGGGTGCATTTATTTATGAAAAAGATTAGTCTGTTTATAGCTTTAATTGTGATTCTTGCTCTATCTGTGTACGCATCAGTAGTTTATGAGAACACCTCTAACAAATTTGTAGCAGTGGGGGTTTCTATATTAGCCCCCGGAGATACTATATCCGTTAACCGATATCTGTATCAAGATGATTTAACTTTAAAAAGTGGCTCAGTAGGTATTGTAATGGCAGCTGGAACATTCCAGGCAACAAGTACAACCAGTGCTGCTACCCCGTCATATCTTACAGTTGAAATGTCATTTCTTGCTAATGTGGAAGTAAATATTAAAGTAAAGAATGCTGCTGTAAATCTCTACCTAAACTCCCTTAGCGCCAGTCCAATTCTTTTGGAAGCAGATTCTGAAACCAGATTCTATTACTCTACTGAGAAACTTAAAAGCATGATTTTTGAAGCTGAAAGTAGTTCCGTTACTGTTAATTACACTGTTTTAGTAAGCTTTTAGCAAAACTAGGTAGAACAAAACTGAGAAGACCCCTACTAAGGGGTCTTTTTTTTTATAAATCCCAGTCCCCGTGATATCTGGGAATATGGTAAGGTGTATTTTCCGGAATAAGATTTACTTTTCCTTCAATATCCCAGAAAGACCCATCCCATAAAACCATATAATGGTAGTCATAATCTACTACCAGGGAGTTATATAGATGCTTCCTTAGCCAGTCTGCAAAAAACCAGTCGTGGAGCCCTCTTGAAAAGGTGGTTTTTAGAGATTTTTCGTGTTGACTACCTCTTAACGTGAAGGAGGCTATAATTTCTAACGGGGACCCATCATTACCTGGAGAAATGGGACCTACAATATTATTGGAAGGAATAATAAAAGTACCTCCGTAGTCAGGATTTTTTGTGTTATTAGTTTTTACCGTACACCATTTTAGATCCTGATTTTCTTTTAATAGCTCTCCCACTAGGGTGTAGTATTCCCACATTTCTCTAAGCATAAACCTTACTACCCCCCCCTCTTGATAAAACATGCTATTAGTCCCCGTTTAAAGGTATAAAACATCCTCGAAAGAAAGCTTCCTTTGTAGAATAACGAGTAGTTTCACTTTTTAAGAGGTTTCCATTATAAATCCAGATTATTTGCTCCAACCATTGACCACTATCAGCAGCTAATAGTTTCAACTCCAGATTATACTTCTCAGAAATACCGGCTAAGTACTCCACATTTACTTTCCAGGCTTGCCTAAATGGAATTGCAGTAGCCCCTATAGCTTCTTCCTGTTCTTTATTGTAGGAGAAATAGAAGTCACTCCCCCCTGTATTATCTGCGTAAGCTCTATCCCCTCCTGGGAATAATATAGAGCCCTCGGAATTCCCGGAATAAATACTCTTGATAGAAGGGTACTCTTCCGTTTGGCGGCCCACCTCTTGAAGGGTGATTATCTTCCCATTTGGGTCCGCCCAAAATGGGGTAACTTCCAAGGATGACAGGAAGTTCATTATATCTAGATTTTTTCCTATAATTCGCAATTGCCCCTCTATCCAATTTGGCATCTTTTAACCTCCTCCTGTTCTGCTTTAAGAACTTCTTCTAACATCTTTACAGGATTTTGAATAAACCCCATAGGAATAACCACTTTACTTTTGTCATTGTTATCCTCATTATTCCAAGGATCCCCGTCTGGTTCAGTATAAAGACCTAGTTCCATAGCTTTTACCCAGAGTTGATCGTACCGGGGGTACCATACCGGGTAATCTTTCTCTGCAACCATTCCTTCTAGAGACATTAGGATATCATCCAGCCAGGGAAACTTACGGTTGGTTATTTTATTGAATACTATCTGCCGAGCCAAGCATCGGCTACAGGTACAACCCGTTCCATAAAAATCCCCATAATCCAGTTCAGAGTGGTGGAACGCTTCTGAAATCTCTTTTTTGTGTGTTTTGCATAAAGTTATATATTCTGCTGGAAATTCATACCGAATTACCAGACCACAGTTTTCCGGGTTTAACGGTATCCCTCCGTCTTTCTCCACTATTATTTCTCCCTTAACAGGAAAAACTTCATCTACTAACTTTACCCACTTGTCTATCATACTTCTTTCTAGTTCTTTATCCTCAAATGAACTTTCAAGATAAAATTCTAGATCTGACATTTTACTTGAATAAGTATTAGGGTATTCCTCAGGATTGGGGAGAATCCCAATTCTGGATCTATCTAATGCTATGGCTATAGCATTAGTTTCCTGAAAAGGAATCTCTAAATAGTCTAGCATACTACTCAGGTAACCCAATAAGAGAGATTCCACCTGATTAACCTCTTTCAGGGATACGGACTTATGCAGTAACTCTTCATCAAATACTGAGGATATAAATGCTACATACTGTTTATCCCCAATTTTAAAGATGGATACCTCCCCTTTCTCAGTATGGTCCCCCTGATCAAGTAGTGTTGACAGAGCTGCTATCTTTTTCATGTTAACCCCTCCCTAAATTCTTTCAAAGAACTTTGTTAATTTTTTATGTATTTTAGTATTAATGCTTACCAGGGGCCTTTTAGTAGTTTCAAGAATTTTTATATCACCCAAAGCTACCCCCGAAAAATTGGACAACTGCTCCTGAGTTAAACCATATGCTCTCCTAAGAGCTTTAACTTCTTTTCCTGTCATGGTAATCCCCCTCATAGTATCCACCCGTGGGTCCTGCATATTTGGGATGCTCTCTGACCTGGATAAGGATTTTGTAAAGTTTTATCTCCGACTTTTCTCAGTTCCTCTTCAGGTATAATGTGAACTTTTCCTTCAGAGGTTTCTATCTGATAGCGTACCCGGGTTTCTTCCACGGAAAAAACTGGAAGTATAGCTACCACTTGAACATAACCCCCAGCACCCTCCTGAAAGATCGCCCGCTCTCCTAGCTCAAATTTTGAATTAACTGTATACATTCTGGATCACCTCCAATATAAGATTATACCATATAAGATAAAAACCCTCAGGAAGGACATCTCCTATCCTGAGGGCACCTTTTGTGGAAGGTATTTAAATTATTTCATCTATATTTTCTCTAATTAGGTCTACCATATGCCTAAGAGGGAATACCTCTAAAGACTCTTCCGGGTATTCCTCATTAAATTCCACTATACAATGGACAGCTTCTACATAAGTCTCCAAAGTGGACTCAATTACTGTTTGGACATCGGAAGATACCGCCAATTCAAAAAAGACATCTTCTCCAATGTTACTCCCCCCATCCTGTTGATAAATTTCTCTTACTTTTCTTTCAGTAGTATCTAGTGCTTTAAATAAATTACAACAAACGTCCTGCATATCCTCCCGGGTATCTTTATCCGTTAACTCTTTTCCAGCGACCTTTAGAATTAGCCTAGCCCCTAGTGTTTTTGTAAAGAGTATACCAAGTCTAAGTGAAGGGAGTACTCCTAATATTTCTAGTACTTTTGCACTACCACTACTGATACTCCCCTCTACCTGCATTCTTGCCACTACAAATAGTCCCCGCTCAAGGGAGTACAACAGCCCTATCACGGGGGTGCCACTTATTCCGTGATAATTGATAATTTTTAGTCCTGTTAATGTCTCCATGTTTTTACCCTCCTAGGTTTTTTAGTTATAAAAAAAACAGTAATCTCGTAAGAAATTACTGCTCTTCCGTAATGTTCCCTGGTGGACCCGGCGGGAATCGAACCCGCGTCCAAATTAGTACTCATTGGCTTTCTCCATACTTAGCCTGCCTTTAAATTAAGAGTAGTCTGGCAGCCGGCAGCCTTACTACAATTGTCAAGATTTAATATAGAGTACCCCTTTCACCCAACCTAGACGAAATATAATGAAAGGTTTTCCCGGGGTTAATCCCTCAGAAATATCCCGGGGTTATTCTGAGGGTCGAGTGATACAACCTAGTAAAAGAGTTGCTTAAGCAACAGCTAATTCTGGGCTGTATCTGGAGTTCTGTCTTGTGTCGGTTAGTTTTTGTTTTAGTTAGTTACGCTAACTACTCGGTATGCTTTCACCAATTTTGTTACTAATCTGTCGAACCCTTATCGGGCCCTATATATTATACCATACTTTAATCTTTAGTATAGTAACCAGAACCCCGGTATATCACAGGAGTCTTTGAAAAAATTCTTTCAAGTTTTCCTCCACACCGGGAACACTTTACGGGAGCAGGAGCTCCCATATCTTTAGTTATCTTGAACATTTCTCCGCATTTAGTACAGTAATAGCGGTATTCCGGCATTATAAATCTTCTTTAGTTTCAGCTTCTCTTGCTTCTTCTTCCCAGGATAAATTCCAATAAGCATCAAAATGAGATAGCCCCCCAACAGTTCTGAGAAGTATATACTCAAGTAAATATAGGAGTAAAAAAAGCACCGGGGAAAACCTACGCTGTTGCCTTATATGGCAACTCTCGTGTTTTACGAATTTCTCATTAGTAATACTCCTCTTATTCTTATAAAAAATTAAAGGAGCTAAGGACATTCCTGAATAATTTTTAAGGAACCAGTCCCCGTTAATGAACTTAATGGGTAGAAAACTCACTCCCCACCACATAAAATAGATAATGCAACTAAATAAAAAAATCATAATTACCTCCTTAAAGTTACAAAAACTTCATTAGGTTATATCTTAACATATACCAATAAAACCTGATTTATTGCAGCAACTTATATTCTATAAGAAACTGTCTTTGCTGATCTTCCAATAATAGCACCAGCAGACCTAAGAATATCTTCCATATAGGGAAAAACCCGTGGAGTCTTTTCTGTCTGTCTATATTGCTGAATAACTACAGTTCTATTCTCTAATAATCTAGCAATAGCTTCCCAGTTTTTTGTTTCATTCGGAAAATACTTAGGGTAAACAGTCAGTCTAACCTCTGATTGAGGGAATAGAACTAGCCATTTTAAGGAATTCTGCCAAATCGAAAAATTATCCTTATAATAAGGAAAGGCCGGACCTTTGTAGTCTAAAGCAATGAAATTGGCAGACACCGATAAATCCTGGATAAAGTTCGGTATCATTCCATTGGAATCTATTTTAACATTAATATTAGGAAATTCCCTTTTTAGATCATATAAAAATCCTGCAAGAGCTTTTTTATGCACCCCAGGCTCTCCTCCGGTTATGACTATATGCTTTATCTTTGGGTAATTTCTTCGGATAATAGACAAAGCTTGATAATCGGAAACCCCCTCTTTAGGTAGCCCGAGAGGAATCAGCTCCTGATTTTGGCAGTATTCACACTGTAGATTACACCCTTGGGTAAACAGAACAGTAGAAATTTCTCCTGGGTAATCCACTAAAGATACCGGTTCTACTCCGGCAAAAAGCATACATAATCACCCCACTTCATCGAGAGATAATGAAATATTTAAAGTAGGATCTCCCTGAACTTCTTCATACTCAGTTCTACCATTAAACTCTTCCTGTTTGCCGTCATTCCACCGTTTTACCGGTCGGTAATATCCGGTAATACGAGAATAAACTTCGGTATTTTTGCCACAGATGGGGCACTTCCAGGATTCACCTACAAGGTAACCGTGGTCGGGGCATATTGAATAGGTTGGAGATAACGTAAAATAGGGAATTTTATAATGCTGCGTAATTAATTTAACCATTGCGCGGGCGGCTCTCCAGTCTGATATTTTTTCCCCTAAATACAGGTGAAATACAGTTCCCCCGGTAGGTTTTCCTTGAAGGGGCTCCTGTATATCTAGGGCAGTAAGAGCATCCGTTGTGTAATCTACTGGGAGGTGAAAACTATTCGTGTAATAGGGTCTATTCTTTCCGGCGGTTTTAATAGCTGGATATAGTTCGCTGTCATGTAAAGCAAGTCTGTAGCTGGCCCCTTCAGCAGGAGTTGCTTCCAGGTTATATAAATGGTCAGTACTAGCTTGATACTTAAGCAGAAGACTTCTCATAAAATCCATTACCTTTAGAGTGAATACCTGAGAAGCTTCTTCATACAAAGGAAGTCCTATCCATTTGGCGTTTAAACAGGCTTCATTCATGCCTATAAAGCCAATAGTGCTGAAATGGTTATTAAGGTGTCCCAGATACCGCTTAGTATAAGGGAAAAGTCCGGCTTCCATAAATTGTTCAATTACTTTTCTTTTTACTTCAAGACTATCACGAGCGGTATCCATTATTTGCTCTAGTCTAAAGAAGAACTCCCCCTCAGAATCACTCAGGTGGGCTAATTGAGGCATATTAATAGTTACCACTCCTATTGACCCAGTAAACTCAGCAGAGCCAAATAAACCATTGCCTCGTCTCTTTAGCTCAGTCTTATCTAATTGAAGTCGGCAACACATACTCCTAACATCTTCCGGGTTAAGATCCGAATTTACAAAATTCTGGAAATAGGGGGTGCCATATTTTGCAGTCATCTCAAATAAAAGGGAAATATTTTCATGATCCCAGTTAAAATCTTTGGTAATGTTGTAAGTAGGTATAGGATACTGAAAACCTCTACCGTTGGTATCCCCCTCTAACATAATCTCAATAAAGGCCCGGTTAACCATGGACATCTCTTCTGAACAATCTCCATAAGTAAAACCAGTTTCTACTCCCCCTACTATAGCAGGCTCCCCCTGTAAGTCTTCTGGTACCACCCAATCAAGAGTGATATTAGTGAAAGGAGGCTGAGTTCCCCATCTGCTAGGGGTATTAACCCCGTATACAAATGATTGTACCGCCTGTTTAGTCTCTTTATAGGATAAGTTATCCACTTTTATAAAGGGGGCTAGGTAGGTATCAAAAGAACTAAAGGCTTGAGCTCCCGCCCACTCATTTTGTAAAATTCCAAGAAAATTTACCATTTGATTAGTAAGGGTGCTTAAATGTTTAGCGGGAGAACTTGAGATTCTACCCTCTACTCCCCCGAGACCCTCCTCTATAAGCTGCTTTAGAGACCATCCGGCACAGTAACCAGATAACATTGAAAGGTCGTGGATATGAAAAGCTGAACTTCTATGTAGTTTCTCAATTTCCCCTCCATATATTTGAGATAACCAATAATTAGCTGTTACTGTTCCTGAATTATGTAAAATTAATCCCCCCAGAGAGTAGGCTACTGTTGAGTTTTCTTTAACTCGCCAATCCTCTTTTCCGAGATAACCATTTACGGTATCTCGGTATACTTCAGCAGCAGCTCTTCTGTTTCTATGCTTCTCC
>Ga0208771_1001224_pt1 | contig 13917 bp, 13 predicted proteins | sample AntAceMetag02UKX_FD_184775 | JGI IMG/M metagenome (GOLD analysis project Ga0208771, IMG submission 184775) | Saline lake microbial communities from Ace Lake, Antarctica - Antarctic Ace Lake Metagenome 02UKX (SPAdes) (version 2) | ecosystem: Environmental > Aquatic > Non-marine Saline and...
AGAAATCGGCCGACTGCAGGATCAGATCGATGCACTCGCACGTACCAAGATCGACGCGCAGGAAGAGGCCAACTTGGAGTACATTCCTACGTGAGGCAACGAATGGTCCTTCGAGTACATTCTTACGTGAGGCAACACGGCTGGCCAAACCTGGGAGGGAAATCCAGGGGCGGAACAAAACAAGCACACCGGGAGACCTGGTATCCCCCAGTGCGCTGATTGCTTGTCCAGATGCAGCTTGCGTGTGTGTTTGGCCTATCCGATAGCTGCAAGCCGGCTGCAGATGTCGCTGATCGCTCCCACGGCATCGCGGAAGATAGGTAGAAGCGTGCAAAAGCGCTCGGTGTTCTCCGGGTTCGGAAGGGACGTCGCGACGGTCTCTGTAAGGTCATCGACAATCTCGAATCCCTTCCACAGCCCGATGCCGACTCCGCCGATCATCGCTGCCCCGAGTGCTGCAGCCTCTTGTCCGATGTTGGTCATCATGATCTCCGCGCCGAAGACGTCGGCCAGTGTTTGGCGCCAGATCGAGCTCTTGCCACCGCCGCCGACGAGACGTATCTGCGGAGCAGCGACCCCCAATGAGCGGAAGTGGTTCAAGATGAGCCCGAGGTCGAGACTGACTCCTTCCATCACTGACCGGATCAGGTCGGCCCTCGTATGCGATGGCCCGATTCCGATATAGGCCCCCTTCAAATCCGGGTTGTCTGCATGGATGTTACCTCCGCCAGCGAACGTGTTGAGGAAAAGAAGGCCGTTTGAACCCGGCAGGGAGTTGCCGGCGACCGTCTCCATCACCGTGAAGGGATCGCCTCCCGACGCCTTCGCCTCGGCGACTTCCTGAAGGCAGACGTTGTCCTGAACCCACTGGTATGCGCTTCCGGCGGAATAGAGCCCCATCTGAGGCGTGTACATCCCCGGAACGATGTGGCAGAAGTTGGCTACCCTAACAGGCCCCTCAATGAGCGGCCTGTCGCTTGCCACGGACATCCAGGCGGACGTGCCGATGTACGTGTAGATGCGACCTTCCTTGACTACCCCAGCTCCAGCTGCGGTGCACGGCACGTCCTCGGCGCCGACGACGACGGGCACGCCAGCAGGGATTCCCAGTTCCGACGCCGCCTCGGGAAGGAGCTCTCCGGCGATGTGCGTGGACGGGTAGACGTCCGGAAGCTTCTCTCTCGGGAAGTCGGCCGCCTTGAGGAGCTCGACGGAGTAATCCCACTCGTGAATGTCGTAGAACCCGGACAGCCCGGCGTCGGACGGATCCGTCTGCTGACTCCCCGTCATCCGCAGCACGATGTAGTCTTTCGTCCCCAGAAACGCGTGGGTCTTCTTGAACAACTCCGGCTCGTGATCGCGATACCACATCAGCTTGAACCCGGCATAGAACGCAGGTTCAAACGCACATCCGGTCTTCTCGTACCACGCATCAAGACCAATCTTGTCGAGCATGCGGGTTGCTTGTTCTGAGCTTCGAGAATCGAACCAGACCATCGTGCTCTCACGAAGGAGGTTCCCTTTCTCGTCGACGGGGACGTTCCCCATCCCGTGGCCGTCGAGCGAGATGACGGCGATTTCGCCTGGGTCAATCCCGCTTTCGGAAAGCACGGTTCGAGTTCCGGCAACGATCGCCGTCCACCAATCCTCCGGGCGCTGCTCGGCCCAGCGAGGTTGGGGATAGATCGTCTCGTACCCGTGGAATGCCTTGGCGATCAACGTGCCGTCTGCATCGTAGAGGACGACCTTGCTGCCGCCCGTCCCCATGTCGTGAGCCAAGATGTACTTCTTCGCCATTCGTTCCTCCTTTTCGTCTCATGTCAACCAAACAAGATTCCCGCCCGACATCTGCAGTCACTGAGGGCACCGGCCCATGGAGGCAACAGACCTAACTGGGCTCTCGGACTGGAGGAGAAGACTGCAAGGTCCGGCTCTCCTGATCGGACGGCCTACGTCGAAGCGCATCGCGCTTCACCGTGTTCACAAGGCTGATACCCTCGCGAAAACGCGACCTGATGACCTCAACCGGGGAATCATCCTTCACCGCGTAAGTCACACCCGAGAGAAGAAGAATCGGGCTTAGTAGAGGAATCTCAAGCAACTCGGCAACCTCTCTCTCCACGACTTCTGACGCCTCGACCCAGCGCACGGACTGCTGAAGCGGGCAGTTGTAGGTCTCCTCAACCGTGGCATACAGGCTCCCGCGGACAAGCGGCGCCTCGCCAAGGCCCGGGAACCGTGCCGCAGGAAGAAAGGAATCGCACAAACAGAGGGGATGCTCCCTCAGGAGCCGCAGACGCCGAATGAACAAGATCGGCGTCCCAACCTCCACACTAAGCTCCCCTGCGATGTCACGAGATGCTCCCAAGATCTGTCGATCTACGATGTTGTATGAAACAGCCCCCGGTGAAAACTGCTCAACCGGGCTCATGCTGTCGCTAAGCATTCTCAGCTGTACTCTCGGGTCTTCTTCAACGAAGGTCCCTTTTCCTCGAATCCGACGAACCCACCCCTGGCTAAGGAGTTCCTGTATCGCCTTGTTGACCGTCGGCCGGCTCACGCCGAAACAAGCCCCAATTGCCTCCTCCGACGGGAATTGCTCTCCCGGCATGATCCCTGTCTCGCGGATGAATCGTTGGAGTACCCGTGCAAGCTGAAAATACAAGGGAATCTGGGAATCACTCACAAGTTCAATCTTCGTCTGGCCGGCGTAGCTCTCAAGTGGGTTCGCTCGACCCTCCGCCTGTTCTAGCATTGCACCCTCCTCTGACCGACGTAGTTTGCCAGCTTCGCCCTGTTACGTCAAGTCATCCACTCAGAATGTTGGCATTACAACACAAACCCGCCTGCGTGCGCATCGCCAACCGCCGACGGCTGAAATATTGCTATGTCGTTAGCTTGACCGGCTAAGCTAACAAGTCTATCATGAGCACGTGGATCACAACCAACAGGCACTTGACGATTTCGCGCAACGGAACCGCCACATGCTTTCCGATGCGGTGTCAATTTCCCTTTACTACCAGCTCTTCCGCCTTCTGGACCGCTTCATCTCCGAATGCCACCTTTGCCCAGAGGATGGCTTCCCTGCTGAGGAAGCCATCGCTGCGGCGTTCAACGTGTCGAGGCCGACGGCAAGCCGCGCCACGCGCGAACTCCTCAATCGTAGCTGGCTTCACCGCGAGCGTGGCCGCGGCACGTTCATTGCGTGCGCTCCACACGCGGAACTAGCCCTCCTTAGTGATGAGTTGAGCTTGTCTGACCAATTCCAGGATGAGAGTCGCCTTGTCAGCCGACCGGTCTACTGCCGGGAGGGGGCTGCTCCGTGCGAACTGGCCGACGTATTGAACGTACCCGAGGGCAGCTCAGTGGTCGAGCTACGCCGACTGCGATCCATCGATGAATGCCCCATCCTAGTCAGCGACGCCTTTCTTCCCGCCGGACGTTTCCCGGGGTTCGGGACGGAACCACTGATCGATGGGTCGTTGTTCGCAACGCTTCGAGAAAGGTACTCGGTCGTCGTTGCTCGCTGCGAGCGGTGGCTCGAGGCGTTCGAATTGCTTGCCCAAGACGTCGCCGATCTATTGGAAGTTCCCCTCCTCGCACCGCTCCTTCTCGTTCGCGGCCTGGCATACACATCGAATGACGAACCCGTAGCGTTCATGAAGTCCTATGTCCGTGAGGGAATCTCCTTCCAGGCCACTGCGCGACCCCACCTTGAGCCCAGCCTGCGGACAGCGAGGACATCCTCCGAGACAGTGGAATACGATGAAGGGCGACCCAAATGAGCAGTGACATCGTACTGGCGCACGACTTCGGCACCACCGGCAACAAGGCCACCCTGTTCGCGCCCAATGGCGAACTGCTTGCCAGTCACTACCTTCCCTATCAAACGGAGTACCCGAACCCCGGTTGGGCTGAGCAAGATCCGGATGAGTGGAAGCGAGCATTCATCTGCTCGACCAAGGCGGTGCTTTCCCAAGCTGAGATCCGGGCTGTGGATCTCGCCGCCGTCTCGTTCAGCGCACACATGCTCGGATGCATTCCTGTGGCCGAGGACGGGCGGGTTCTACGCAAGAGGATCCTCCTCTGGGCCGACCATCGGAGTGTGAAGCAAGCGGAGACCATCCGGGAGCGGATCGGCTGGGAAGCGTTCTATCGTCGAACCGGTGGCGGGTTGGAGCTCGCTCTCTATCCAGCGGCCAAGCTTCTTTGGCTCAAGGAGAATGAACCCGACGTCTATCGTCAGGCCCACCTGTTCCTTGGGACAAAGGATCTGCTTGTTCACTGGCTCACCGGACGCTTCGTCACCGACTATTCGGACGCTTCGAACACCGGGCTGCTAGACGTGACGGAACGTCGCTGGGCCGAAGACCTCATCGACGAGCTCGGTCTGGACCTCGGCAAGCTGCCGGAAGAGGTCCTCCCGAGCACCGAAATCGTGGGACGAGTCAGCCACGAAGCTGCGCAAGCGACCGGACTCTCAGAGGGAACGCCGGTCGTCCTCGGCGGGGGAGATGTCCCATGTGCTGCGGTCGGCGCGGGCGTTGTCGCCGAGGGAACTGCGTACAACTACATTGGCTCCGCTTCGTGGGTTGCGGTTGCCGGATCGAACGGCGTCTTCGATACGGAGATGCGGCCGTTCACCCTCTGCCACCTCGTTCCGGGGATGTACGTAAGCCAGCTGGCGACGTACTCGGCAGGCGTCGTCCACGAATGGTTCAAGAACAACATCTGCATCTCCGAGGGACGGGACGGGGAGCGGGATGGCGTGAGCCCGTTCGATCTGATGGACAAGGAAGCCGCCGGCGCTCCTGCCGGCGCGAACGGCCTCCTGTTCCTTCCACACATGCGAGGAGGCGGGGCGCCGTTTCACGATCTTGGTACGCGTGGCGCACTTCTCGGACTGGAGCTCAGCCACACGCGTAGCGATGTCCTACGCGCAGTACTCGAAGGGATCAGCCTCAACATCGGTCTTCTCTGCAGCGCCCTGGAACGGGGTACCCGGAAACCCTTCGACGAACTGCGTGTGATCGGCGGCGGCGCGAAGAGCCGTACATGGATGGAGATCCTAGCGAGCGCCATCGGCAAGCCGGTCGTAACCCTGGCCGCCTCGCAAGAGGCGAACTGCCTCGGGGCTGCGATGACGAGCTTCGTGGCGCTCGGACGGCACGCCGACTTCCGCCAAGCCGCCGCCGAGATGATCGAAATTGAAGAGCGAGTCGCCCCAGATCCTGTAGCCTCCGGCCTCTATGAGGAGATGTCGGAGACCTTTCGCAGGGCCTACGAACAGGTCTCACCAATCCACAAGGCGCTCGCGCATCAAGCGTCATGAGAACACATCGATCACAGGTTGTTCTCGCAAGTCAGTGAATCGGGGAGGTGGTGTAATCGAGAAGGACACTGCAGAGAGGCGACAGGCAGCTGAATGAGAGAACTCGATTGACATCAGGAGGTGTAGTAATGCATTGGAAGAGATTCACGATCGCTCTTGCTTTGGGACTGGTCGCTCTGCTGCCACTGGCCGCGTGGGCGGCCGATCGCACGATTGGCGTCGGCGCGCAGGGGCTCTCGAGTCCGTGCCCGACCAGAATGGCCAACCAGTGGCGCGTCGTCTGTGAGGAGAAGGGATGGGACATTCTGAGCGTCGACGGCGGTGGTGACATGCAGAAGGTCATCGACGCGGCGCTCACGTGGGTTCAGATGGGCGTCGACGCCATCCACATCTTCTTCCCTCCGGCTGCGTCGTTGGGCGAACTCGCCGAGGCGTGCGACGCGGCGGGCATTCCGCTGATCACGACCGGCTACGGCTGTGCCCAAGGCCAGACGTTCGACGTTGGAATGAGCGACTTCGAGGGCGGCGTCAAGATGACGCAGTGGCTGTTCGATTCCCTCGGGCGCAAGGGCGAGATCGCAGTGCTTCACTGGGATCAGGTCCCATGCCCGCGGCAGCGATACGGCATGCTCGAAGCGATGCTCCCTGAGTTCCCCGAGATCAACGTGGCAACCAGCCACGTCGCCCAATTCCCAGGCGCCGGGGAAAGCTGCCGTGCAGCGATGGAGAACATGCTCCTCGCGCATCCAGAGATCAATGGCGTGTGGGGAGCCTGGGATGAGCTCACGATGGGCGGCGTCCAAGCGATTGAGGCGGCGGGACGCGACGACATCATCTGCGTCGGCATCGACGGCAACCTGTCGACGTTTGATGCAATCCGGAGCGGTGGGCCGTTCAAGATGACGATCGCCCCCGACTGGGAAGGCGGTGTCACGATCGCGCTGGCGGAGCTGGAAGCGAGGCTGTGGCAGGGGCAGCCAGCTCTGCAACAGCAGTTCTACATTGAGATCCCGATCGTTACCGCGGCCAACTGCCCTCCGGAGGGCTGGTACTACAGCGAGTGGGTCGTAGCCGGCATGCCGGAAGGGGCCAAGGAGTAAAAGCGACTGAGGGTGGCGGAGGCTTCCAGCCGATGTAGTGGAAGCCTCCGCCTTGGTTTCGACCGCACGAGGAGGGCATCCTCTTCCCATGAGCGACGACGGCGACACAGCGCTTCGCCTGAAGATGCGGGGAATCACCAAAGCCTTCCCCGGGACCGTGGCCTGCGAGGAGATCGATTTCGATCTGCGCCGCGGAGAGATTCACGCCCTCGTCGGGCAGAACGGTGCGGGAAAGTCGACGCTGATCAAGGTTCTCGCCGGGATCCACGCTCGCGATGCGGGCCAGATCCTCATCGATGGATCGCCGGTGGACCACCTGACACCTCGCCTAGCCCACGACCTCGGGATGCGTTTCATCCACCAGGAACTGAACCTGATCGCGCAGTTCAACGTGGCTGAGAACATCGTGCTGGGAGACCCCTATCCACTGCGGCGCGCGACCCGTCTGATCGCGTGGAGGAAGCTCAACCGACACGCCGGCAAGATCCTCGACAACCTCGGGATCTCCATCGATCCGCGAAGGTCGGTGCAGTCGCTGAGCGTCGCCGAACAGTGGATGGTCGCCATCGCGCGAGCCCTCTACACGCAGGGCCAGATCCTGGTGATGGACGAGCCAACGTCGTCGCTCGCACGCGAGGATGTACACGAGCTGTTCGATCTCGTGCGCTCGCTCACTGCACGTGGCACTTCCGTAGTCTACATCTCCCATCGACTAGAGGAGATCTTCGAGCTCGCAGAGCGCGTCACGGTCCTCAAGGACGGCCGCAAGGTCACGACAGCCGACGTCGCTGCGCTCAGCCTGAGCGAATTGGTCCGGCTGATGGTCGGAGGCCAGCCTCAAGAACTCTACCCGATCATCCAAGAAGACCGGCGGCTGGGTGAGATTGCACTCGAAGTCAAGAATCTCACGAGCGCCGATGGACGGCTCACGGATCTCTCGCTCCGAATCCGAGATGGGGAGGTCCTAGGCATGACAGGTCTCCTCGGGGCAGGGCACAATGAGTTCGCAGATCTCCTCTTTGGCATCGGATCCTTGGTCTCGGGAACACTCGTCCTGGATGGACGGACGTACAGACCGTCATCCGCCCGGCGAGCGATCCGGCATGGGGTGGCCCTGGTCCCTGCCGAGCGACGAAGCCAAGGCGTCGTCGGCGACATGAGACTGTGGGAGAACATCATCCTCGCACACCTCCGCCGTTTCCTCCTCGATCCGGTCACGCGCATCATCCATCGCGGACGAGCTCGGAGAGCGGCAATCGAGCAGATGCAGGCGCTTCAGATCGTCGCGACCGGCCCCGAACAGGAGGTTCAGTATCTGAGCGGCGGGAACCAGCAGAAGGCCGTCCTCGCCAAGTGGCTTCTGCGAAGGCCGCGGCTGCTGGTCTTGAGCGAGCCAACACGGGGGATCGACGTCTCCGCCAAAGCCGAGATCTATGGACTGGTACGACGCCTCGCAGATGACGGCAGCACAATCCTGTTCGTCTCCACCGAAGCCGAGGAATTGGCGGGCGTCTGCGATCGCGTTGTCGTCCTGCGTCGCGGGCACATCTCCGCCGACCTCTCGCGCGTCGAGCTGTCCCCCCAACGAATCATGGAAGCCTGCTTCGGAGGGTGAGTTGACGATGGGCCGAACAGCTCTGGATCGATCGATGAAGCACCGACTTGAACGAATCGCCCTTGGAACGGGGCGGTTCGGTACGGTGATCGGCCTGTTGATCCTCGTCGTCGTCTTCACGGTGCTGAAGCCGAACGTCTTCCCGACCATTCGGAATCTCTTGAACATCCTCAACCAGATCTCTCTGCTCGGAATCTGCGCCACCGGCCTCACAATCTGTCTCGTAATGAAGGAATTCGACCTCTCGATCGGAGCTGTAGCCACACTCGGCGCCGTTCTCACAGCCGGGTGGATCCCTCACATGCATCCCGTGCTGGCCGTGCTGGCCGTGCTGGCGGTTTGCGCAACGATTGGGCTGATCAGCGGATTGGTCATCACGACCTTGCGCGTCTCTTCGTTCATGACCACGCTCGGGATGATGACCGTGCTCACCGGATTCAGCTATTGGTACACAAGTGGAAGCGGGTCGATCCTGTACAGCGGAATCCCGAAAGGTTTCTTGCAGATCGGAAGAGGGGCCTTCCTGAGCATCCCCTATCTCGTGTTCGTCATGGCCGCCGTCCTGGTCACGCTCCACGTCCTTCTCAACCACACGACCACCGGTCGGCGGATGTACGCCGTCGGCGGAAGCCCGGAGGCGGCCCGATTTGCCGGGATCCCGACGACTCGTCTGAAAGTGGTCGGCTTCATGCTCTCTGGAACCCTTGCGGGACTAACGGGAGTTCTGCTGGTAGCACGACTGGGACTCGCGGAGCCGACCATTGGGAACCGATTCCTGTTCGATGCATTCACGGTCGCCTTCCTCGGAGCAGCCTCCGTCTACGTCGGCCGGTTTCACATCGTCGGGACACTAATTGGAACGCTGATCATGGGCACGATCTTCAACGGGTTCACACTCCTCGACGTTCCCTACCACCTGCAGCTGGTCGTGCAAGGCGCCATTCTCATCACGGCGGTGACGTCAGCAGGCCTCTGGCAAGGGCTGCTGCATACAGTCCGTCTGCGCGCAGTGCGCCAGGAGCCGAATGACGAAGGAGAGGCGTCCGATGTCGAGCAGTAAGCCTTTCGCTCCGCGCACGACGAGATGGGGGCTGACGGCTAGGATTCTTCCAGGAGCTCGACGCTACGGGATCATCGTCTCGTTGTTCCTCCTGTTCCTCTGTTTCTCCATCCTCCGACCCGGAATCTTCCCCACAATCGGGAACCTGATCTCCATCCTCAAACAAATCTCGCTTCTGGGAATCCTCTCCGCCGGGCTGACCATCTGCCTCGTCGTCGGCGATTTCGACCTTTCCGTCGCGGCCATCGCCACGTGGAGTGGGGTGATGATCGCGGCGCTCCTTCCACAGATGAGCATGTGGATGGCAATCTCGATCGTGCTCTCCATGGGCGTGGGCATCGGCCTGGTGAATGGCTTCTTCTCCGCCGTCGTCGGGATCTCGCCGTTTATTGTAACGCTGGCAATCCAGACGATGCTGCGCGGATTGACGCTGTGGTACACGGGCGGATACTCGCTGTACTTGGGGATCCCGCAAGCCTTCATACGAATCGGTCGCGGAACCTTTCTGAGCATGCCCTACCTCGTCTACATCATGGTGCTCGTGTACATCGTGATCTACACTGCAACGAATCGCATGTCGTTCGGCAAGAAGCTGTACGCGGTGGGAGGCAATCCTACGGCAGCACGATACTCCGGGATACGGGTCGTCCGGATCCACCTCATCGCATTCGTGATCTCCGGCGTGCTCGCTGCGGGCACCGGCATCTTGCTGGCAGCGCGGCTCTCTTCGGGTCAGCCACGCGCGGGCGAAGGTCTCTTACTCAATGCCTTCGCTGCCTGTTTCCTTGGCGCGACGGCCTTTCGCGCCGGGCGATTCAACATCCTGGGAACCCTAATCGGGGTCCTGTTCATCGGGATTCTCAACAACGGACTGGTCATTCTCGGCGTTCCGTTCTACCTTCAGTACGTGATCCAAGGAGCCATCCTCGTCCTCGCGATTGCCGCCTCCGGACTGGCCCGCTCCGGCGTTCGCGGGAAAGTTCGTCAGTCCGAGAGAGAAGAGCGGCAAGGGGATATCGAAGAGGTGTAACGCAAGGGCCTCTGGGAATCCGCCGTGGCAGCGCTCGAGAACGCCTGCGTCAGTAGCCCACGCACCGGCAATCCAGGGTTGACCGGTGCCACAGGACTGGCCTTCGAACACGAGGCTTGATGGGTTGTCGTGACGGCGAACGCCCCCTTGGCTATGGAGCTTGGGGGGCCATTGCACAACGCGCTCGCGAGTTGTCTCGTGGTGATGGGTTGCCTCGCGCTCGTCCCGACAGGTGTGTTCGTCTTCACGGACTTCTGCATTCCGCGTTGGCTCACTCGAATGCTGAGGCTGTTAACCCGCGCTTCGATCGACTGAACCACGAGTCGCTGAAGGCGATCCTGGTGGAGAACGGCCTGGGCATTGCGTACCCGGCGCGGGAGAGACACTCCGCTGGTCTTCCGAAGTGTGGGAAAACGGTTACGACAAAGCATCAGACGAGTTCTGCGTAATCCCATGCAGTGCTGGGGCGGCATCGATCATGAGGTGCTTCGAAGTCTCAGACGATGACTCGGAGTGCGCCTGTTGAGCTGGTGTCGGAACATGTCAACGACGTGGAAGGAGCCGTGAGTCGTTGTGGAAGTGATTGGCACGTACGCCGAGCGAAAGGAGCAGGTGGCGGCGTTTCTCAAGGAGAAGCGGGCGGTTTCTTTGGCGACGTGCGTGAACAACCATGCAGCAGTACGAACGATCTCGTTTGCATCTCGAGGCCTCGAGATCGTCTTCCTCACCTACCGTCACAACACGAAATACCGGCAGATCGCAGCGAATCCCTCCGTCGCTCTCTGCAGGGACAGCGTGCAGATCGAAGGCACAGTCGAGATCCTCGGCTCCCCGATCGACCCAAAGAACGCCACCTACGCTCAGGCTCTCCGTGAGAAGTTCCCTGACAGCTTCGACGCGGATGCCCGTCGTCTTGGGATGGTGATCGTCCGTGTCGCCCCGAGGCTGGTCAGCGTCTTCCGAACGACAGACGGTGCGCATCTCGTAGACACACTGGACCTGGTCGGCCAGACACTCAAGACAACCGACCTGTCAGACTCCAGTGACCTGAAGCCGTCTCACGCCGCGAGCCCGGAAGACTGATTGTGGCGCACAAATGACCGTCTGTTCACTGACGCATCCGCTCAGCATCTCGATCAACCCTCTCTCGTGCCTACAACGTGTAAGCACTCGGCTTTCACTGCATGCCGTGCCGGCACGGGCACTGCCAACTTGAGATGTGCCCGATGACTCTCCCGTCTCTAGATGCCGACTGCATAGAGGATCGCACCAAGTGCAAGACCGAGGACGAGATTGAAGGCCTTGATGAGCATGACGTCGCGCGCGGAGTGAGAAAGCAGCGGGAGCGTGCCATGGCCATCTTGAACGACCGAATTCACGAACAGCACTGAGAACGGAACGACGCCTTGAGCGAACAACGTCACGAACACCAAGTGGGGACCTGACGTCGGAATCAGACCAAGGAGCGCTGCGGTCAAGAACACGATGGCCATGTGTCCATCCACAAAGCCAGCGATATCCCAATACTGCAGGCAAACGTCGACCACGACAAGTGCACCGAAGGTCCAGACAAGAACCCTTCCCAAGTGCCGTCGAACAATGTGGTCCAGGATGTGCTTTCTGAGGTAGTGCTCCGGTACCGTGAGCACAAGCACGAGGACGATTGGGAGGAGAGTGAGCAACGCTACGCGGATCCATGGGGCGTCCCCAATCCACCCCACGCTCACGGCTCCCAACGATGCGAGAACCGCCGCTGCAGTGAGGATTCGCGGCAATCCAAGGCTCCACGGCCACGACCAGATTTCTCGGTCGAAACAGCGGCAATCCGCATCCTCCTGGTGGAAGGTCGGCTCTTCGCAAGCAGGCCGCGGCCGAATCCGGAGGCGCTGTGCAACGGCGTCAGAGATCCATCCGGATAGCACTCCGACGAGGAAGAGCGTCGCAAACAGCAGAAGGGCGGTCTTCGGGAACAGCGCGAGCATGATGAAGGCTTCGTCGCCCGACGTGGCGGCCATACAGGCGACGATGGCGCCGAAGGACAGGAGCCCCCGGATGTACAGGGAGACGGACAAGAACGCTCCCAGGCACCCCGGGGACGCACCAAGAAGCGAGGCCCCGAGGTACTGACGGAAGCGTCCACCGCGCACGATGGACTCCAGCATCCCCCGCGACAGGACAGTCAAGTAGTCCACCAACAGCATCATGGAGAAGACGAAGAGCGCGATTGTGAGAGAATGGCTTAGCGCTCGGCACGCGATGTCGGCCACCGATATCACCACCTCAGACGCGGGGTCGGCAGGCCGTAGTGTCGGGCGCAACCATCCCCCAGCGACCGGTTCATTCTTGAAGGTAGTCTAGCCGATCATGCCCTTCTGTCGCTTTCGCTTGACAGCGACTGACCCTGCCCCACTCTCTGGACCAATCGAAAGGTGAGGAATCCGGCTCCGTGACCCTGCCCCATTCTCTGGACCAGTCGAAAGGTGAGAAATCCGGCTCCGCGACTTCACGAACTTACACCAACACCTAGCAGCTCTGCAACGTAGGCTGCCGGTGCCCGATTCCCCAAACTGGAATGTGGTCGCGTTTCATTGTAGTCAATCCGCCACCGCTCGATGAGTCTCTTGGCTTCGGCCAGGCTCTCGAACCAGTGCATGTTCAGACACTCGTCACGGAGCTTGCCGTTGAAGCTCTCGATGTACGCATTCTCCACCGGTCGGCCCGGAGCGATGAAATCAAGCTCGATCCCGCGCTTGTACGCCCACTGATCGAAGTGATTGCTGGTGAACTCGGTCCCGTTGTCTGAGGTGATGACTTTGGGCTGTCCGTAGACCCAGATCGCCTGATCCAGTGCTGTAGTCACTGCGTCAGCTGGCAGCTTCTGAGCTACATCAAGGCATACGCATTCCCGACTGACCTGATCGATCGCCGTGAGGACTCGGAAACGCCGTCCATCCGTTAGTTGATCACTGACGAAGTCGATGCTCCAATGCTCCCCAACTCGGGTTGCCGGGAGCGGCTTCAATCTGTGCTGAGCCGCCCGTTTCTTCCGTCGCTTTGTCCGTACCAGCAACTCTTCCTCACCGTAGATGCGGTAGATCCGCTTGTGGTTCACCTCCCAGCCCTCTCGCTGCAGCAACACAGTCAACCGGCGGTAACCGTACCGTGGACGGGAGTAGGCCAGCTCCTTGATGCGCATTCGTAGCGCTCGATCATCCTTCTTGCGGGATTGGTAGTAATAAGTCGATCGGTGAAGCAACATCAGCCTGCACGCCCTACGCTCGGAGACCTCGTAATCTTCGACGATCTCAGAGAGCAAGACCCGCTTGCGTGCAGGCTTCAGAGCTTTTTTCGCAGCACGTCCTGGAGGATCTGCTTGTCCAGACTGAGATCAGCAACCAGCTTCTTCAGCTGGCTGTTCTCCCGTTCCAGGTCCTTGAGGCGTTTCAGTTCGCTCGGGCTCAATCCGTCGTACTTCTTGCGCCACTGGTAGACGGTGTTCTCACAGACACCGTACTTACGGGCGACTTCCTTGATCGGAACACCCATCTCGACCTGCTTGACTGCGTAGACGATCTCGGTCTGCGAGAACCTCGATTGTCGCATGCCGATCTGCCTCCTCGTAAACGTGAATCACGGCCAGCTTCCATCTTATCCGTGGTCCAGTTTTCGGGGTGAAGGTCAAGGAACGAGTTGCAGTGCGGTGTGTCGAGGGTTTATAATGATAACACAGTGTGTAATCGGTGTCGTGCAGGGCCGCTGGTGAACTGTGGCGTGAATGAC